>OHGT01000906.1_pt1 | contig 15572 bp, 10 predicted proteins | sample 1567861 | NCBI WGS metagenome assembly OHGT01 (sample SAMEA3879533, study PRJEB24766) | human gut metagenome | biome: human-associated habitat; feature: feces | place: USA | collected 1985/1987 | reverse complement strand
TTATCATTTTTCCCAAACAGCCATTGCAAAAAGACATACCCCAAAAACAAACCAACACAAATATCAATTTTACTCAGATAAAGTTTCCTTTCACTTCTATCGTACATCAAGAATGATATCAATAAGAAGATAAACTGTAGCAGACAAGTTATTATTATAGGAAAAATAAGCAGATCATTTTGAAATGGTCCTTTTATAAAGGGCATAAGTAACGGAATTACAATTACTAATGCGCATAACAAAATATTGCAATATCGTTTCACTATTTCTACCATTGATTTTTAAAGTTCATTCGGAATTCACATATCCTATTTGTAACAGTCTCTTTCTAAACCAAGAAGCTGGCTAAAAGCGAGTAAGGCATTTATTACATTACCTTATAACTGAATGACTGTTAGAGAATTATTTAGCTTTCAACCAGCTTCTATAATATTAGAGATTATTTCAACGGCTTTTCGTTACGCTCGAATATACAGGTCGTATCCATTAACACTTCAGGAGTATAAATCTGAGACTCATAACGGACAGTACGCAACAGATTAAACTTACCCTTCGGTGTAATCTGATAATGACGGTCTATACGTTGCCCCTTCAAATTATTGAAAGGTTTGAAATTATTCACATCATAAATACGGTCATTATCAGGGAATTCAAGTTCATAGACATCAACTTTCATATCTTTTGATATCCCACCTTCCAAAGTTTTTATTTCATCTCCTGAATAAGATATAGCAAAAGGTATATATTCTATCATTTTTCCCCATAAATCAAAAGTTACCAACCAGTATTTAGAAACAAGGTGATCACTTGACATATTACTAATTACAGCAAGTATATAATCACCATTCGTATCAAAAAACACATAAGTAATTTGAGTCTCATTTGTATTTGCCTGCTTATTACTTTTATCTATATTTACATAAAACAGAGATAACTCATCAACATAATGACAGGCAACCGGACGAATCTTATTTTTACGCATATAAAGAAAGTCCATTCTCTTATCTAAGAAAAATGGTAGGCTATAATTACCATGATTAGCATTCGCCCTATACACTCCCTGAAAATAAAGGCTATGAATATCACCATAACCAACCTGGGCTTCAATATTAGCAAAACCCACGACTAATAGCATGCATAACATCAATGTTTTCATTATTATGTTCAATTTATTAATTACCATATTGATTCGTTGTATTATATTTTCTTCCATCATTGGGACGTACCTGAGTTACAGTATAATAACGGCCATTAGAATAGGCCGTTGTCCCACTTAAATTGTAAGAATTATTATCATAATAAAATCTATTAATATTCGTATCACATCCCATATCAACTTTTGTTGTACCGCAATCCATAAAGGTATAATAATATTGTCTCATTTCAGTATCATATCCTCTACCTGTTATCACTACAAAATGGTCTGTGGTTCCTTCATTATCAGAACGTCCTAAATCATAATCCACTCCTACAATAATAGGTCTATTAGCATTTAGATGCACATCAATGCAAGCTATCGCATTCGTATAATTCTCAGCAGGGTTATTGCCCCAGTTTTTTAGGACATTATCACTTTCATAAACCAGTTTGAAGACATTCTCACTCGAGCCAAAACTTGTCAAGCCATATTTCTGTAGTACACTCTTTGCCAATGTCAAGCAGTTACCACCGTTAAAAGGAACAAATTTTAATTTATCCATCAGTTCTTTAGATGATCTATCAATACTAACTCCACCACCTCCACCTGGATTTGGAGGAGTAGGCTGGCAATAACCACCACAATTTGGATTTCCACAAAATGGGCAGCGATAATTATCCGTACCATCCTCAATCCATACATCATAACAATAATTCTCCCAATGATGCTCTATATGACATTCTACATGAGTTTCAACAATACCTTCAGCAGTAGGATAACCAGTATGATAACACACCTCATATTCTATCAAATGCGGTTCACAACGAGTGACATAAACGCGAGTTTGAACAGTGGTACTATTATTATTCTTCAGTGAATCAAGTTCTGCCTGACTAGGTTCGTCTATAGTAGATATACTACCTACGATCCGTCCGTGATGGTAAATATTCCCCCATAGCATCTTACCCTGTAGACTATAACACCGGATAGAACCCGAAAAAGTCTTCAAATTGTCCAACCTCAAAGAAGCAATATCACCATTATCTTCCCTTATAAAGGAATAGTTACCCGTCAGATAAATCACGCTATAAAGATACTCATTTTTTTTGCTTCTTCTCTATCAACAAACGAATATCCGTATTATTGAATTTTTCATCATCAGGAACTTCCATATCAAATTGCTTTCTTGCAAAGATATGCCCCAAAGGCAGGTTGAAAGGAACAACAACATAAGCACCATTTGTATCGGAAAAATTAACAGCCTTATCCCAAAGAGGCGTAATAACAATACCATCATCTAAGGAACGAGTATTAACACTAGTGGTAAGCGGGGAAATTTCCAAAATATCAGCTTCGCGTTCAAAAGCTGCACGAGCTTCTTGTACTGTTAAATTCATTTCAGGAGGCTTGTTCTCCTCCGAAAATTCATGAATACATGATACTATCACTACTCCTGCTAGGAGCACCAATAACATCTTTAAGTTTGGTGTTTTCATAGGCATTACTGCTTTAGTTAATTAAAAAATAATATCTAACAGTCAACTCATTTCCACTTCTTCATATCTTTCATATCTCCCGGCGTAGCCTCAATCAGGCTCAAAGCAAATCCTCCACTACTGGCTAATCTTACATTCATTTTATTCTTGCTTGTCACAATACCTTTCTTTATCTGATACGCAGTAGGATTCTTTATATAATCAGCATCCTTAGCATCGGAATAAAGAGTAGCTACATACTTCTTACCCGGTTCCAAGAAATCGAGAGCAAAGAGAGAAGTACGCGGATTTTCATCTGTAATTCCACCCACAAACCAGTTTTCAGTACCTTTAGCTTTACGGGCTACTGTGATATAATCACCCGGCTCAGCTTCAAGATATTTGCTATCGTCCCAATCTACAGCGACGTCCTTAATAAACTGGAAAGCATCTAAGTGGCGTTCGTAACTCTCCGGAAAATCTGCAGCCATCTGCAACGGACTATAGAGGGTGACATATAAAGCCAACTGTTTGGCCAAAGTTGTATGTATTTGCCCATGCTTTTCATAACTCATAAATGGCAACTTTATATCAAAAATACCGGGAGTATAATCCATCGGACCGCCTATCAGACGAGTAAAAGGAAGTACAGTGGTGTGGAAAGGCTTATTACCATCGTATGGTTCAAACTCAGTACCACGAGCAGATTCATTGCCTATCAGATTAGGATAGGTACGGCATAATCCGGTAGGCCGCACGGCTTCATGCGCATTGACGCAAAGCTTATATTCTGCTGCTTTGGTCACAGCGTACAAATAATGGTTGTTCATCCATTGCCCGAAGTGGTGTTCTCCACGAGGAATGATGTCGCCTACATATCCACTTTTCACAGAGTTATATCCATTATCTGCCATAAATTTATAAGCTTTATCCAGATGCCGTTCATAATTACGGATTGAAGCGGAGGTTTCGTGATGCATTATCAATCTCACTCCTTTACTTCCGGCATATGCATTCAACATTTTCACATCAAAATCGGGATAGGGTGTTACAAAATCGAATACATAGTCTCGGGAACTTCCTCCCCAGCTTTCCCAACCTTGATTCCAACCCTCTACCAAAACTTGATCGAAGCCATGCAAAGCAGCAAAGTCAATATAACGTTTTACATTTTCATTATTGGCAGCATGACGACCATGAGGTTTGGTTTTCTTGTAATCAGTCTCTCCAAACCTTACAGACAAAAGATCATCCGTATAACTCCATGAATTCACACCGGTTATCATCTGCCACCAGACTCCTATATACTTCACCGGTTTAATCCAGGATACATCTTCATAAATGCAAGGTTCATTTAGATTCAGCGTCAGTTTGGAGGCAAGAATTTCACGCGCATCATCGCTCACGATAATCGTACGCCAAGGTGTTTTAGCCGGAGCCTGCATATATGCCTTATTCCCCAGTGCATCGGGGGTAAGCCAAGATTCAAACACAAGATTCTTATCATCCAGATTAAGGTGCATGCAAGAGTAATCCACCAATGCCGCTTCATGAAGGTTGATATACAGTCCGTCAGCAGTCTTCATTTGCAAGGATGTCTGAACTCCCGTCGGTGAAAATACCGTTTGCGAAGCATTCTCCGTAACTGCGGATTTCATCAATTCACGTATTTCCGTCAACTTGGATTCCGTGTAGTTATACTCTTGAGTATCATAATCACCCGGTATCCAAAAAGCAGTATGATCGTCGGTCATAGCAAACTGTGTATGCTCTTCTTTAACAATAAAGTAGTTCAAACCGGACTGAAGAGGAAATTCATAACGGAAACCGAGACCATCATCGTAAAGTCTGAACCGAATGATAATATTCCGCTTTTGAGCTTCCTGATTTAAAGTAACCGCTAATTCATTATAGTGGTTACGTATTTCCTTCACTTCTCCCCACACAGGCTGCCAGGTTTCATCAAAAGTAGAACGTTTAGTTTCTGCCACGGTAAAACCATCCATCAAGCTAGGGGAGTTTTGCAACTCCAGACCTAACTTAGAAGGTTTTACAACAGGCTTTTTTTTGTAGAAGAGCTCATACACCGGCTCTCCTTGAGCATTCACAAAGAAATTGAGCCGAAGATTGCCATTAGGTGAGATAAGGTTCTCAGCTACTACTGTTCCACTCACTAACAGAAAAAGAAAGATATATGCTATCCTTCCTGATATATTGTTCAGTTTTCTCATAACAAAGCTTATTGGATATACATCGTCAGTTAATCTATTCGCTCACCCTATTTCTTCGGAGTTAGTTTCAATAATACAACTCCATGAGCAGGAATGACGAACTTCATTTTATCAGAAGTCGTTCCAATATTTTTCCGTTTCCAGACATCACGCACTTCATACGCTTTCTCCCAAAAACGAACATCTGCACATGAAAGATTTTCTTTCGAAAGAATGGTTTCTAACGTCCAAGGCTCTTCGTCACGGTTGAAGAAACAAACAGCTGCTTCACCATTGGATAGCTGTTTCACCCAAGTTTCATGTTCGCCGACTTTCATGTAACGCACACCTTGTTTCCCTAATTTATCCTGGTCAATGGCAATCACTTCCGGATCGGTCAGAATGGCAAGTGTCTCTTTATCCATCTTTCGCAAATCGTTGCCAGCCAGCAACGGAGCTGCCAACATACACCACATGGTGAAGTGCGAACGGTTTTCATCCATAGTCAACACCCCATTACCTACTTGCAGCATATCAGGATCGTTCCAATGCCCCGGGCCTGCATACTTATACAACTCAGCATTCTTGTCTATGATTTCGACTACACCACAAGCACCCCAATAATTGATACCTTTAAAAGCATTGATAATATCGCCTGTGGTTCTCCACATATGTCCGATACCTTTTGCCCAGGTCCACGGTTGACTATTTCCCCATTCACAAATAGAGAATAAGATGGGACGTCCACTGGCTTTCAAAGCGTCACTCATGGTTTTATAAGCAGCCTGCGGACTTTGTCCTTCATCGAAACACCAGTCATATTTCAAAAAGTCTACTCCCCACTCGGCGTATTTAAGCGCATCCTGAAATTGGTGTCCACGGCTTCCGGGACGTCCGGCACAAGTCATTGAACCTGCACACGAGTAAATACCAAACTTCAAGCCTTTGGAATGAATATAGTCGGCTAATGCTTTGATACCTGAAGGGAAATGCTTTTCGTCTACAACAATATTTCCATCCTTATCACGGCCCACTTGCCAGCAATCATCAATATTAAGATATTCATAACCGGCATCTTTCATACCTGTTGATACCATCAAATCGGCAATCTCACGAATTTGGTTCTCATTGATATCACAGCTGAAGCAATTCCAACTATTCCATCCCATGGGAGGAATTAATGCTAATGAATCGACACCATCAGCACGAACTGATATAAAAGTAAACACTACAAATAATAAACACAAGAATTTTCTTTTCATGACACAATTGTTTTTCATTTAATAATTAGCTATTTAGTTTTTCTTAATGCACCCTTTTTCCTTTGATCTGTTTCACATATCTGCATACTATACCTTCAGCGGTTACCCCTTCTATCAGTATAGTATAATTGGACGAACGATCTGCCGTATAAAACGAAAGTGCAGTTTCACCTTGCTCATTCAGTCTCAAATCCGGTGTCCAATAGATGGTGGATCGCATATCAGAATCTATTACTTTCCGGCTTTCACTCGTCGGGTATCTTGGAGAGTAGAACTCTGCCTGTTCGGCATATCCTAAAGGTACAACATGAAGCACATGAGGTAGACTTTCTACAAATCTTCCCCGGTTCAATCGGGAAGTAGTAATTTGAATACTTTGACTATATAAATCTTTATATTCAGAATCATCATCAATGCTCCACGCGTGTTTTCTGTTACGTGCAAAGTTTGACAAAGTATTCTCTTCTGCCCGCAATTCCGGATTATTGAGCATATCAATAAACTGCACATCCGAAGCTTGTAACTTCTCCAAATTATTTTCATTTTCTACTTTCACACCATCCACAAAAACACTTACTCTCGCGCATTGACGCCCATCCTGAGTAAGACCTGCCTGCTGTGCCGGTTTCAACACAGGATTTGTAGACAAGTCTCCAACTTTTTGTTCCTTAGTTGGATTTTTAGGATTCGATGATCCTCCTGTTTTTCTAGGAACTAAGTCTGCATCCGTCCTCAAATAATCCTCTATAAAGAAATCGCGTTTAAGCAATCCTACATGTCGCTCTCCCGTAGGGACGGGTACTCCATCCCTATCCATCTTCTTCATTACCCTATAGATACAGACTTCAGGCATCTGATTCAATAATTCCAAAGCATTTCCTGCCTTCTGCTGTTCGATAAAAGTTTTATTTACAGATTTGTAGGAATAACCGGCAAGCGGTGAGACTCCTTGAATCACAACCTCAGCCATCTGACAGACTTTCTCTCCGTCTACTATCTTGTATCCTTCCTGAACCTCATACATATATTCAGAAGATGCCTTTGCTTTACCTTCCGATTTCCACTTTAGTTGAGTGACCGCCGGATAAGTATCCTCCTTCAATTCTACAGTATACAAATCTGCTTTCTTGCGTGAAGGAGTGATTATGAAGCCGGTCATATCAGGACAATCATGTGTTATATTGAACTCCCCGTTCTTGTCTGAAATTACTGTATTTACCCTTCCGTATTTGGGTACCGCTACCGATATCTTTATGGGTTTTCGAGTCTTCTTGTTGAAGAAGCCTTTCAGACTTCCCGAAATAATCTGTACTTGTTCAGGTTTCCAATCGGCTGAATCTTCCTTAATAGGATGCAATAAAGCACTACTCTGAAAACGAGTCCATCCTTGGGTCAGCATCAACTGGTCGAGATGCTTCACACACTCGGGTGTAGAATGCTCCAGATAATAACCGGGTGTAGGAATACAACCTTTCAAATCGGATGTAAGCAACAAAGTACTCCGTATATCTTCATTATCCTGCTCCTGCGGTACGGCAAAGTTATCCGTAACACTCATAGAAAAGTTCCCTTGAAGAGGATTGTAATCGGCATCGAGTAGTTTTATGCCTAACTTTAGTAATGACCGGGGTTCTGTAGAAGAACCAAATACTGCAACCTGAAACATTGGTTCGTCTCGATGGACAAATGCAAGCCGTTCAGTCAACGCTTCTTCGTTGGCATTGAAAACAGTGAAGTGAACAATCCCTTCAGGCACATCTCTTTTTGAGAAACTACCCGACAATTGTTCTGATGAAATCTTATTCCGAAAAACAATTTGTCCGCGTACATGTGCCAATAGCTCTAATTCTTCTTTCAAGATTTGATTTTTCGGTAAACAAAGCCGGTAATGCATCAATGAATCATCCTGAACCACGGATAGTGCTATTTTATCAGCAACCGCAGACGGCAATGTAAATCGTTTCTCCACATCCGATTCATCCATCGTAACTGCCGAAAGAGAATCACCGGCTTGAGCCACTAAAGTGAACGAGCCGATACCTTCGTGCTCACTTTGAAAAGAAGCAAGTGTATCTCCGACCTGATTGATTACATGCCCCTTGATTAAAGGAGAAATGCCGGTAGTAGACTCTGCTTTGAATGCTATAATCTGTTCCACACCGGATAAAAGATGCCCTCCTTCCGGATAGAAGCCAACATGATAATCGTACACATCGGGCAAGTCTATTTTACGTGTAATATTCAAACCATCGTCTTTCAGACTTATTTCTATATATTGGGGCAAGTCCTGCTTTTGTGGTATTAGAATACGGATTTCCCCCGCTTTGTCAGTTCTTTTTTGTAGTATCTTATTTTCATATTCTTGGGTGCGAATCATGTATTCTACTTGCTTACCCGCATACGGTTCACCGTTTTTTTGTGACAAGGTTACAATAGCATATCGTTTACCTTTATCTACTTCATGGCGCACATTGAGCACTAACAAAGAGCTCATATTCTCATAAACAGTAATCTGTTTTGTATAGAAGAAGGATTCATCTTCATTGCGCATATAGTTTGTATAAGCACGCAACATATATCGCCCTTCGGGTATATCATTCTCTAATGAAAAGAAGTTACGATACACTCCTTCCTCAGCCATCAGCTTCTTTCGTAACAATACCTTATTTTTGTCATTTATCAGTTCCACATGTATAAAGCGGCTTTGAACATCCTGCTCCTTATGGGTTTGAGCATCCACCAGATAGCCCTTTATCCAAATGGTATCTCCCATCAGATAGAAAGGTTTATCCGTATGAATATAAATCTTCTCCTGCTTTAACAACGAAGTCATTTCAGTCTTACCACTAACAAAAATAGTGTAACTGCATACAAGCAAAAATAATAGTATCTTATTCATAGTAAATAAATTATTGTTCACTGACTCTTTCTTTCATGTACAATTCTTCAGTCTGACATTTGAATAATAAAGGCAACGCCTTACCCTCTTGATATATCCATATCAGTTCGATAAACCACTAAAAGCAAACAATTGATTAACAAAGACTTATTACTTTATTTTTTTTTTATTAGCTGTACAGTATCACTTTATTAGTAATAAAGCAGCACTGTATCACTAATAAAGCGGTACTGTATCACTAATAAAGTGTTACTGTACTACTAAATAAAGTGCCACTGTACTACTAAGTAAAGTGGCACTGTATAGCAAGTACATTTACTATATACACCAAGTAAACCAATAAATCAAACAGTTGCAATGTATCAAAGTCACGCTAATTATCGTAACGAAGCAATGTCAATCACCAACTGACTATTATCTGTAATATGTGTATTAGTAAACTTCACCTTATCATCCAAACGGACTTTAAATTCTACCGTAGCGTTTCCCAGAATGGTACCGGCTTTATTATCCAGTAAAATATCAAAGTTCAATGTAGACTTATTTGTCACCTTTATGGTTGCTTGATTGCCATGAATCTCCTTGACCTCGTATACCAAACAAGCTTTGACTAACGATCCTAAGTTCTTCTCCGAACCAATCAGAATATCTCCGAATTTCACAACAGAACGTCCGGCAAACAGTGCTTCTTTCACACCTTCTAGAGTGCGCTCTTTTGCAAAGACAATTGTCATCGGGCCATACTGTTTATCTGTACGATAAGTTTGTTTATACACACCATGAATGTCAGTGTTGCCCATATACGTCAAGTTGTAGTCCTTGCAATAATTAAAAGCTTTCGGATAATATTCAAATCCGTTCACTAACTCTACGCCATGTATTTTCTTCTTTTTAATTAATTCTTTATGGATATTATAAATAGTGCTCGTGTCGTTTGGCCAGCCCGGATGATTCCACATAATGAATGCCCCTTGTTCCAAAGCCTTGTCAATGGATACCAAAGGATCATCTGCCACCAATGCGTTTGCGTCTTTCAAAAAAAGAGCATTCAAATGCCCGATAGGTTTAGAACGGGTAATTTCAGCTCCGGGTATCACAATCACATTCGAACTGGCTTCAATGGTTTTTGCCAACTTATAAGACTCATTATAGTCGGCAGAGATAAATTTGTGCGGGCGATATTCCAGATGATCGGTTATTGCAATAACATCCAATCCACGACCAGCACCCTCCCACACTCGAATCTCCGGTCTGACATCCCCGTCGGAAAAAATAGTATGGACGTGAAAATCACACTTCAATGTTTTGTAACCATCAACGTCAGGGATGCTTATGTATTCTCCCGAATAAGGTTGCATAGCTTCAGGGACTTTCACTACGTCCAGGCCCTGCAATTGAGCAGAAACCTGGAAAGTGAAAGACAATAAAAAAGCTATGGATGTATATAACTTTTTCATTTATTATTTTATTTAGTTGGAGTAATTTTCACAAAAGTAACCCCATGATAAGGAGTCTTAGTCTGGAACTTGCCATCTACGGTTCCCAAATCCTGCTGTCTCCACAAATCACGGATAACAGCTTTACCTTCAATACCCAGTTTCTTCAAGTCGAGATTGAAGTCATAGTCTCTCATCTGCATAGCTTCGGCATCATCCTGATCCCAAAGGATAAAGTATGGATCTACGTGGAAGAAACCTACCGCATAGGAACCGTCATATAGCTTCTTATACCAGATTTGTCCGTTATCTACCATTAACTTCTTAGCAGGGGCTACCATAGGGTCTTGACTAACAGCTATCACTTCATTGTTCGTCAGAAGATTCAGTGTAAAATCATCCATATTTGCCATATCACAGCCAATCAACAATGGAGATGAAAGGATGCACCATAAAGAGATATGCGAATATTGCTCGTCTGCTGTCAAGTAAGAGTCGTGTACTTTGCTTCCCCAACCTTGCCCAAGCTTGCCTACTACCAACATATCGGGGTCACTATTTCTACCCGGAGCGGTGGCATCAGCACATACATCCTGGAAGGTTCCGATAGCGGTTACTACGTTCCACTCATCTGTAATGTCACGAGTGGTACGCCATTGGTTACCACCTGCCTCCGGTGCCCAATTCCATACATTGGGCGCACCATAACCTACACAATATACAATATCGCGATTTACTTTATCTAAAGCTTTACGCATTACAATATACGGCTCCTGAATGGTTTTCTCTTCTGAGTTCTTTTCTATTTCCAAATATCCACAATAGTCATATTTCAAATAGTCCACGCCCCAGCGTTCCCAAGTTTTCGCATCAATTTCTTCGTGCTGATAGCTACCGACATGCCCTCCACAAGTGATATGTCCCGGAGAAGAATAGATACCGAACTTTAATCCAAGTCCATGAATATAATCAGTCAAAGCCTTAAAATCAGGGAATTTATCGTTTGAAAGGATTTCTCCCTGTTTGGTACGTTCAGCTGCTTCCCATCCGTCGTCAATGTTGACATACTCCCATCCATAGGCATGAAGTTTCTCATTCATCATACGGGCTGCGTCGCGCACTTTCTCATCATTTACAGAAAGCCCCCAGCAATTCCAGCTATTCCATCCCATAGAAGGTGTCAAGGCAATGGCATCACCGATTTTTACAGTCACTTCCTTCACGGCTGTTCCTTTATCATTCGTAGCTTTCAGTTCTACTTTGTATTCGCCTTTTGTCATTGCTCTACCAGTGATATGACCATTTTCCGGGTTGATTTTCACTCCCTCGGGAAGTCCTGTAGCTTCAAACTTCATCGGACGGGTACCAGTAGCCATTACCGACCACAAGAACGGATTGCCCGGACGTGCACCAAATACCAATGGATTATTGATAACCGGAGTTTCAGGTGCTTCAGGTGTAAGAATGTATTTTTCTTTTGCGATGGGTTTTGCCCACGCAGGAATAGGCTTCACGTCACCACGGGTAGTAATTTTTACATTCAACCAATCAGCATGATCGTACATAATACCATCACCGCATTCTTCTACCAGCAACAGCACTTTATCAATACCCTTCAGTTTTACATTGAATTCTTTGATAGGATCGCCTTTCTGCATGACCCCACTCTTCCAAAGTTCTTTTTTATCACCGATAATTTTGAATTGTAGTTTTCCGGCAAAACGATTTCCGTCGTCAGCACCAGCCAAACCTGATATAGATACAGCCTTGCCATCTAATTGATATAACAAGCGACTGATGGAATGTGCACCCAAACCACGTTCGTAAACGGTTCCATTCACCGTGAGCGGAGTGTGCACAACCGAGCGGTTTATTTCAACCATCCCCCAGTCTTGTACATAGCATGAGTCTTGGCCGAATTCATCCAACCATACTTCTTTAGTAGGCCCACTGTCACATGATTGGATGCTCCAAGTTCCCATTAACATAGCAGCTAAGAATGCCGCGCATTTTCTAATCTTCATCTTTCTTATATTATAAGTTGTGTTTAACAATAATAACAGCTTATCATTCTGATTCCTGTTTCAAGTGCTGAAACCAATAGTTTCATGCTTTGGAACTGCCGGTTCTGTCCGTTAGAACTCTTTTCTATTGACACAAGCAGTCCCGTATACCTGCACATAATCTTTTATTAATCACCTTTTCGACAAATACGTATATTGTCAAAAGCAAAATTACGGGCAATATTCTGATCTATTTCAAGGCGCATATCAAAGCTGGTATATGATCCTGGATAGTTATCAGGATAATCAGCAGACTTAACTACTGTGAAAGGTAACGTAATAGTTTCCCAGCGATCGAAATTCTGAACATTGAAATCTGTTGCAATCCAATCACAAGTAGGAGCCGCCCAATAAAGGTAATTACAGAATTTAATTTTGTCTTTAATAAACTGATTAGCGGTGCGGAACTCACACTTCACTACATAATTTTTGCAAGTTTCTTCTCCCAGCATATCAGCTGTATATTCTATTCCTCCTCTTTCGGCAATATACCACCAACCCGAATACTCAGATTTACTGTCTATACGCAGGAAGTTACCACTCAAGCGCTGAGGATCTTTCTCGTCGGTCACAACATGCTTCATATCATCAGGCTTGAATTCATCAAAGTCCATAATCATAAACTCACGGTCATAATAGCGCCCCGGACAAGTAGCTTCTACATCCCATTTTGTTCCTCTGACCTTCACCTTGATATTCTTATCTACATTCACAGGAACCTGAGCAGTCAAGAAGTTATTTCCACATTTGATAATTTTACTAATCTTACCGTTAAAGTCTACTTCTGCATTCAAAGAGTCTATCTCATACAAGTTAAAATAATCTCCATAAATCATAATAGTATCGCCCGGTTTAGTATATTCATTGAACATACGGTCCAAACGAAGATCCGGTGCCTTTGCTCTAAATTCGATTTCCTTACAACCAGTAGAATTATAAATATAAATCTTATCGGTTTCGTTCTTGGGCAGTTTAACAGGAATTTTCAAATACAAAATATCATTTTCCGTATATACTTCCAACATATCTACAGCCACATCATTAATCAGAACTGAATCAATATTATGCACATCGAGCCCTGTACCATGAATAGCTATAAAATCTCCCATAGCTGCTTCCACAATTGGAGTGTCCATCTTATCCAAACTTGTCACCCCAGTCAGTGATATCGGCATAGCATTATTGTCATCATCTGAGCAGGCAGCAAACGACAAGCCCAACAATAAGGCACCTCCCAGACATATATTTCTAAAATTCAATCTATTTTTCATTGCATTATTCATTAATCATTAATAAATAAGATTACCATCCCGGATTATTTCTATCTATATTAGGATTTGTATTAATAACATCGGGAGGGAAGGGCAACAATAAATGTTTCTCTTCACGACGTTTAATGATACTATTCTCATCTACTGTTCCGATAGCATTCATTACCTGTAGATAAATACCCCAACGCAACATATCAAAACGGCGAATACCTTCTGCAGCAAATTCTTTTGCACGTTCTTCTAAAATAAATGAACGGAATGACTCTTTGGTAAATGGGATCTTTTCATGACGTTTGCTTACTAAAGTACTGTTGTTTCGTACATTAAGCAACTCCATTTTAGCAAATGCATCAGAAGTAGGACCATTCAACTCATTTTCAGCTTCACAATATATCAGGATCAGATCAGCATAACGCAGATAAGGCCAGTTCCAATCCATGCGGTTACCATCATTGGCGGTTGTTACAGCGGTAAACTTCTCAAGCTTGGCTCCGTATTCATGTGCACCATATCTTTTCTCATCAGTTGTTTCATATTTATATGGGCATCCTTCATATGGAGCTAATCCTTGACGTACCTTCACACTATCACGTTCGGGATAGAAATACCATTCCAATTTTTCTGTTATCTTATTCCAATTGAACGGTATGCGGTGTTTAACTCCCCAAGTGATACGTTCATCATCCCAGTCGTCAAAAGTCTGCAACCAATGATCTCTTTGTACATAGTAACCGGAACTCCAAACTCCATGATCTTCCGGATCTGGCCAGCCATAATAATCCTTTGCTACATAGTTATAATAATCGTCTCCTTTACCGGCTACAGTCTGTAAGCAGAATAAAAATTCAGGACCGTTTTTATAAGCAGGACTCCATAGTTCCTTTTGGCTTCTAGCCAACTGCACTTCGCCACTATTAATTACTTCCGCAGCCTTTTCTTTAGCAAGACGATAATATTCCTGAGAATCAAATTCCTCATATCCAGCTACTAGGTTCTTATCATGAGTAATGGGTACAGGCATCAAGCGGGAAGTAGTGCCATCTGGATTCACTTTGCTTCCAGGTCCACCTTTCACCGTAACTTGTCCACTCTTCATAGATGCAGAACCAATCGTTGCATATACCTTTGCCAATAAAGCTTTAGCAGTAGCTCGGCACACATGTCCCTTTTGGAATCCTTCATCAGTGCGGGGCATCAATAATCCTTCCGCTTCTTTTAATGTTTCAATAATATGCTCATACACTTCTTTTACTGAAGAGCGGGGCAAATCGGTAGAATTACCCTCTGCGATAGAATATTTATACAAAGGAATAGGGCCAAAAAACTGAACCAGTTGGAACTGTGACCAAGCTTTCAGAAAGCGTAATTCACCCAATGCATTATTTATTTCCTTTTCAGGTACACCGGATATTTTCTTTACTAAGTAATAGTGGTAATTGGCTCTATGAATTGTTGTGCAATAGTATTGATAGAAATTCTTAGTAGAGCCCTTGTCATAAAAGTTTCCGGCACCTTCATCACCAAACGCCCATCCCGGACCCGTTTGATAATCATTATCAAAGTTAACAACACTATGGTAGTTACCCCAAGTAAAAGGCCAATGCAGCGTACTATAAGCACCAGCCACTAATTGATCGTACGAACCTTCGGCAGCAACATCTTCACCTGCGACAAAGGTATATGTTTCCTCATCCAAATCACATGATGTGGTCAGAAACAAGCCTGCAGCACATAAGCTTAATATTTTAAATAATTTCATATTTCTACTTTTTAGAATGCTAATTGAATACCTAAGTTAAATGTACGGGCACTCGGATA
>OHGT01000898.1_pt1 | contig 15721 bp, 17 predicted proteins | sample 1567861 | NCBI WGS metagenome assembly OHGT01 (sample SAMEA3879533, study PRJEB24766) | human gut metagenome | biome: human-associated habitat; feature: feces | place: USA | collected 1985/1987 | reverse complement strand
ATAAATACCCCCAATGTAACAACCGGTGGAGGTGGTGAAGGTTCGCAAAGCGAGCTTCCGTGGAGAGACAAGGACGAAGACGATTTGCAATGGGCTCGCAGATGCGCTCGTGCTGCCAGCCGTTCGTTAGGGAAGAAACCGAAAACAGGACTAAAACGCTAAGCCCATGAAAAAGAAATTTGATTTTTCCGCAGAAATGAGTGAAGTGGAATCCATAAAAACCACTCCCAAGAATGAATATCTGGAAGAAGAAAAACGACTACTCGATGTAAATGCCAAGGAACTTGCCAGCCTGAATGACAATGTATATAAGCTGAGAATAGAAGTTGAAAATCTGTCCGGCTCTATACGAAAGTGCAAACCTATCATTTCTGAAGAAATGCAAAAGTTGGCAATTGAATTTGGAGCAACACTTCTCTGCAATTTTCTTGGTCAGATTGAAAGCAAATGCAAGGAAGCCGAGCGGAGAATAAAAAAAGCCGACAATGCTATCCATATCCCGGCTACCGCATTCTACATTTTGATTATCATTGTAGTCGCTCTGTCTTCTTTTTTCGTGTGCATGATAGTGGCTAATGCAGAGATTTTGCATTCCGGATTGATTTGGAAAGCAGTTATCTGCTGTATTCTCATTGCCGTTTTAGGAATTGGTATAGCGTTAATAGTACAGAAGTTTTTAGATAGAGGTAAATAAACGAAAAGTCTCAATCGGATAGAGATTGCTACCAGTTGAGACTTTTATAATATGCCTATGTTATTGAAATTTTATTACAGGAACTACTTTTTCACCAAGTTTGGTCTCATAACGAAATGTTCCTATTTGCATAGCCTTTTTACCTTTAGGTACTTCAATTACCTGATCATCATAAAACAGATTCTGGCCATCTGTCACAATATAGACGACCGGCCCAGTAAAAAATGAAGTTGAATGCCCTTTCTCCTCACAATTGGCCAAAGCACCATCCCCAAGAACCTGAAAAACTTCAAATTTTGTTGCGGTAGTAAATACCGTCTGTTGCTCGGCAATCGTAATATCCGATTCGTTAGCATTTGAATTGGTAATACCTATAACAAAAAGTACTGCAATTGTTAATACACACCCAGTAACAATTCCCAAGAAGAATATCAAACCCTTTCTCATAAGTAATATTTTTAATAACATTCAAATATACAACATAATTCTGAACCACAAAACAATTGTGAGCGAAGAAATTACAGCATTAATTCCCTCGCTCTATACATAACTTTATTTACCCAGTGACTTGAAAACCTTGGTAATGCAACGCTTTTTCTGCTCCATATTGGGATGAACATATAAATCCAAAGTAGTTGAAATGTTGGAATGCCCTAATAATACGCTGACTGTTTTATAGTCACAACCGACTTCTATACAGCGAGTCGCGAAACTGTGACGGAGTCCATGATACTTCAGCTTGGGAATATCAAGTTTCTCCATAAGCCTTTTATAGTAGTTGCGATATGTGCGTGGCTCTGTCGGACGCTCATCATTAGTAAGAATGTAATAATCGTCATTAATTACTTTTTTCAAAGGCTTTAACATAGTAAGCAATTCTTTGTTTATCGGGATTTCACGGCAAGAGTTTTTTGTCTTTGGCGTGTTGATGACCAGCTCTGTATGTTTTCTCTCTCCTTCTATGATATAGATGCGTTCTATCGTCCGGTTAACGGTTAGAATCCCGTCATATACATTGATGTCGCTCCATTTCAAAGCACAGATCTCCCCTATACGCAGACCGGTACTAAGGCTGATATAGATACCAAGTCCCGGAAAGGAAAAGTGGCTCTGAATATAGTTCAGAATCTTTTTATGATTTGCCACGGACAAGACCTCCAACTTTTTACCAGCAACGTCTGTTGGGTACTTAATATCCCATTCGTAATAGTTCATCCATTCGTTTTTCACCCCGAATTTCATAACCATCTTTAGGACAATAAGAATGTCCTTAACAGATTTCACGCTCAATCCGCCTTCCAACTTTTCAAGCACAAAGCCTTGTACATCATTTTCATGAAGTTCGTTACTCTCACCAAACTTTGACAAAATGTGATTTTCAAGAATCAACATGTAGGCTGCCAATGTCGATTGTTTCACATACGGTCGCTTGTTCTCTCGCCATGCGTCCGAAATTTCTCTAATTGTCTTCTGAATCATAATTTTGAATTTAATTGGTTCTAATAATTAGAGAAATATAATAGGTAATGTTCCCCATTTGAGATTTCCGGAGTTTAGTGGAGAGTGGAACAAGTACACCATAAATGATTTAGCAACAGTGGTTGGAGGTGGCACACCTGATACTACAGTGAAATCATATTGGGGTGGAGATATACAATGGTTTACTCCAAGTGAAATCGGTAAAAATAAATATGTAGACTTTAGCAAAAGAACTATTACAAGAGATGGTTTAGATAATTCAAGTGCAAAGCTATTACCATTACACACTATATTATTAAGTTCTCGTGCCACGGTAGGAGAATGTTCTATTGCATCAAATGAATGTACTACAAATCAAGGTTTTCAATCTCTTATTGCGAAACAATGTAATATTGATTTTCTATACTACTTGATTCAAACTAAGAAAAAAGATTTGATTAGAAATGCTTGTGGATCAACATTCTTAGAAATCTCAGCAAATGAAATTCGCAAGATTAAAGTTGCTGTTCCTGTACAAAACGAACAGGAACAAATTGCGAAGCTCTTATCTTTAATTGATGAGCGTATCGCTACCCAAAACAAAATCATTGAGGATTTGAAAAAACTAAAGTCCGCAATTATTCATCGGTGCTATTCTTCACAAACAAATATGATTCCACTGTCCGAATTACTCAAACAATGTTCTGATAGAAATCGCAGTGGCTCTGATTTGCAAGTTCTTTCGGTTAGTAACAAATACGGATTTATAGCTCAATCAAACCAATTTGAGGACAGAGAAGTAGCAAGCGATGATACCTCAAATTATAAGGTTGTGAAGAAAGGTATGTTTGCATACAATCCTGCTCGTATAAATGTTGGCTCAATAGCATTGTACGAAATGGACGGTAATGGTATTGTTAGTCCCATGTATGTTTGCTTTACTACAAAATCAGAATTATTACCCAGTTATCTAAAGTACTATTTTGCATCACAAACATTCAAACATGAAATGTATAAACGCCTGGAAGGCAGTGTTCGCTTATGTCTTACTTTTGAGGAGTTGTGCAATATAGAAATTCATTTGCCAAGTATTGAGCAACAAAAGAATATCAGTAAGTACATTTCAAAAATCGAAAACAATCTTTCATTAGTGGATAGCATATTTTCTAAATATCAGCAGCAACGAAGATACCTGCTCTCGCAAATGTTTATATGAACATCTGCGAGAGCAAAAATTGCTTCAATTCTTGTAAAATAGAAATGCCCCTTTGTTCGACTTCAAGTTTAGTATAAAAAGCATCAATAATTTTACATATATGCTGTTGCTTTGGTATAGGAGGTAGTCTAATTTCTACCTTTTGAAATATATCCATTCTCAAAGATGGTACAGTAGAACCAACTGAATTTCTAACAAAATAAGAATTTAATGTATTCATAAAATGGTAACAATACTTTGGTATAATACATGAAGCGAAATCCGTTATGGCGTAACACCTTTGGTGTAAAGCAAATTTCCCATTATAATATCGAGGATAAAAACTTTGTCCTTCGCCAGCATAAATAACAGCTTCTTTGTCAAACGAATAAGTTGGAAACCATTTTAATTCTTCTGAACGGTCAAAGAAAGGATACCAATCTTCTTGATGTTCTGTATTAGCATCTTGCACGTCACCAGCACCATTCGTAATATGTGCAATTTTGCCTAAACGTATGGTATGAGCATCTGCTATTGAATGAAAGAGTAAATCTGTTATTGCGGACATTACTGTACAGCAATCCTTAATTAAAGGGCTTATAGATGATATAATAACTCTGAAATGTGGGCAGTTAGTGGCATTTGAAACATTATATAGTAAAGCAGGTGAGGGTGGAACACCCACTACGTCAAATACAGAATTTTATGATAACGGCAGCATTCCTTTCATAAAAATAGACGATTTGAGCAATAAATATTTATCGGCTAACAAAGACTATATTACAGAGTTAGGACTCAAAAAATCTTCAGCATGGCTGATTCCTACGCACTCCATTATATACTCTAATGGAGCAACAATCGGTGCTATTTCTATAAACAAATATCCAGTCTGTACCAAACAAGGAATTTTAGGTATTGTCCCTAATACAAATATTGATGTTGAATTTCTTTATTACTTTATGCAATCTTCATATTTTCAAAAAGAAGTTGAACGTGTTGTAACTGAAGGTACGATGAAAACAGCCTACCTAAAGGATATAAATCACATAAAATGCCCAATACCAGATTTAGATAGGCAAAAAGAAATTAGTCATTTTCTTTCAGTGTTATCGCTTAAAGAGGATGTTGAAAGGCAACTATTACAGAAATATCAAATACAGAAACAATATCTATTAAGGAAGATGTTCATATAAACATCTTCCCCAACAAATACAGTTTTTGTTGATTGAATGACGCAAGAAGTTCTTGCTCAACAAAAAGTTTGCTCTCCAATTTGTCAAGCACGTTTGCGACACGCTTTTGTTCAGCAAGTGAAGGACAATATATTTTCGCTTTACCATAATCTTTGAAGTAGATATGTGGTATCGCCATACCAGTTTTGTACGGTTGAAAGTTGAACACTGACAGCGCAAAGTACAGATACCGCAAATCATTGTTGCCTATGACAGTAAGATAGTTGAGTGTGCCAATTACCGAAAATTTGCCCTGTGCATAGGAAACTGTACCAACACCCGAACCATCCTTGATTACCAGTATCGCATCACCGTTCATTTGTGGCACATCTTTATAACCAACCAATCCATTTGCACCAAACACTTTGCATAGTCCACTAGACAAAACCTCGCTCTCTTGAAGTGTTGAGCTATGACACTCTAAACACTGAGAAATTGCAATGTTAGCCTTTTCTTTGGTCGTTAGCGCAACTGCAAGCCCTTTAATTAAGGATTGCAGTTTCTCAATGATTTTGTTTTGGGTTGCTATTCGTTCGTCAATGAGAGATAGAAATTCAGCTATTTTTCTCTGTTCCTCAATTGATGGAAAATATAATGATATTTTGGATAATCCTTCCTGCCCAATATTGAAATGTTGTGCTCCTGCTCCCATTCTGCAAGTTCTTTTGCGCGCTAATGGCGTAGCAAGCAAATACTTAAAGAACAAAGGATCATAATTGCCGATTTTACGACCACGAATAACAAAGCCTCCATAAATGGCGGTACGATTATCCATGTACACATTAGCTCGTCCAACATCCTCCAATGTTTCTGAGCTACGTTGGAATAGCAAATCTCCGTCTTTCACTCCGAAACATTCTATTTCTTTTTCAGTAGCATTGACCTTGCCACGAATATTGTCATAATTGATAACTCCTTCTGAAAGAATATCCATCACCGAAATGAATGGTAGTCCACTTCCAATACGTTTAGCGTCTGGATTAAGACCATTCTTGAACTCCAAATATTCAGAAAGCGTATGCTCTTCCCACTCTCCACTAAACTCCGGAAATCTCAAATGGGGAACATTGAGGACTTTATTTTCGTTATTATCTGCCATAATCATTATTCTTTATCGGGATTGATATCAAACGGCAACAATTTGTCACCATCATTAAACCGGTCGAAATCGGAGATAAACGAACGGTCTTGAATCACTTTATATTTTTCATACTCACCATACGCCTTCTCTCGTGCCTCTTCTTGAGAAACTTTACCGGCCGAATCTTGTGCTTGATAGTCCATTGTAGCAAGAAACTGTTCAAGACGCTGCTTCCAGTCTGCCATCGTTGTAATGATATGGCGTTGAGCACGCTGTTCTGCAAATTCAAGAAATGCGTTAGTTACGCCGTTGAGTTCTGAAACCTCTTTGTCAGACAAGTAGTTCTTTGCTACAATCGTATCAGATTTCTGTACTCTGCCATTGGGAGCTTTTTTCCAAGTAGTCAGTCCCATGTGCGGCATTTCCGAGTCGGCACGTTCATATACTATTTCGGCAGCAGTACGATGAGTTACAGCCAAGTGCATCATGTTTTGCACCATCTTGAAGAACAATTTGGTACAATCCGACTTCGGGTCATAATCGGCACTGCATTCAGCATAGATGTCTGTTATCTTTTGGTAGTATCTGCGCTCTGAGGTACGTATCTCACGAATACGCTCCAGCAAATCATCAAAATAATCTTTGCCAAAGTGTTTTCCTTGCTTTAAGCGTTCATCATCAAGCGCATACCCTTTAATGATAAACTCCTTCAATACAGCCGTAGCCCAGATACGGAACTGGGTGGCTTGATAGCTATTGACACGATAACCTACTGCAATAATGGCATCCAAATTATAGAACAGCGGTGTACGTTCCACATCTCTTTCTCCCTCTGATTGAACTATCCCAATTTTTCGGATAGTTGCCTCTTTAGTAAGCTCGCCTGTTTCATAAATCTGACTAAGATGATAGTTGACAGTTCGTACATCCACCCCAAATAAATCGGCCATGCGCTTTTGTGACATCCAGAAGGTTTCACTGTTTAATATCACTTCTATTCGCGCTTCTCCTTGCGCTGTTTTATACAGCAAAATGTTAGAACTCAACGAATTTTGCACCAATTCGTTTGTCGGTATTGTTTGAGTAAAGTAATCGCGAGCGTGTTGTACCAACACTTTTTTAGCATCGGCATTTTCGGCAACAATCATACACGCCATACGCGACAAGCGGAAGATATTGACCTTACGGAATGAGCCGCTTCCGATTCTAACCATATCAACCGCTTGGTTGAAATGGTCGTCCACTTTCATTCCTTTTTCACCTGCCACCTTGATAGCTTTGTCTATGACTCTTTGGAATTTCCAATAAGCAGAATAGCCCATTGCGCCACAAAGGTCACGGGAACTCCAGTACTCATTCCCTTTTTCATCCTTGCGGCATATATTCTCAAATGAAGGAGTCATCTGAGGTATGTTGTCATTTTCACCCATAGCTATTACTTTTCTGAACTATTCTACTAGTCCCAATTCTTTCAGATACACTTCAATCTCTTTGTCGAGTTCAGCACGTTTAGCTTCCAATTCCTTTATTTCTGCCATTACAGCTTTAATATCAATAGGTTCTTCCTCTTCAAAGGTATCAACGTAACGGGGAATATTCAGATTGTAATCATTCTCGGCTATTTCTTGAAAAGAGGCAAGGTGACTGTACTTTTCTATTTCCTTGCGTTCACGATAAGTTTCGACAATCTTTTGAATATGCTGCTCACGAAGCTTGTTCTGAGTCTTTACCTTTTCAAACTCCTTGCTTGCATCAATAAACAGAATATTGTCATCTTCTTTACGGCACTTCTTGAAAACAAGAATACAAGTCGGAATGCTTGTGCCATAGAAAATATTCGCAGGTAATCCTATAATGGCATCCACATAGTTTTTCTTTTCTATAAGGAAACGCCGGATAACGCCCTCCGCATTTCCTCGGAATAGTACACCATGCGGAGCAACACAAGCCATTGTACCGCCCTCGTTCAAGTGATAAATCATGTGCAGGATAAAAGCATAATCGGCAGTCTTACGTGGTGCAAGCCTTCCTGCTTTGCTGAAACGATCATCAGTATTGAATTTGTCGGCAGCACTCCATTCTGCAGAGAACGGAGGATTTGCAACTACAGCATCAAACTGAGTATCACCAAACGCATCCCATTCAAGTGTATCACCATTCTCAATCTTGAAGTTGCTGAATCTGATGCCATGAAGCAACATATTCATTCGGGCAAGGTTATAAGTTGTAGGATTCTTTTCCTGTCCGTAAATATCAACTGCATTTCCGATATTGGCAGCACGAAGAAGCAACGAGCCACTACCGCAAGTAGGGTCATATACATTGCGCAAACGCTGGTGTCCGATGGAAACAATTTCTGCTAAGATACGGCTGACTTCCTGCGGAGTATAGAACTCTCCAGCCTTTTTCCCGGCTCCTGCGGCAAATTGCGAAATCATATATTCGTAAGCATCACCCAAAATATCAATCTCCTGCGATGCCTCTACTCCAAAGTCTATATCGTCCAATGCAAGAAGTACATTACTAACGAGTGTATTTTTGTCATCTGCAGTTTTACCCAATTTAGGCGATGCCAAGTCTATATCCGAAAACAATCCACCAAAATCTTCTTCACTATCCTGTCCCAACGTACTGTCTTCAATACGCTTCAATGAACGTTCGAGCATAGGCAAGATATTTTCTTTACGCTTGATAGCCTCAATTACTGACGAAAACAAAAATTTTGGTTCTATGAAATAACCAATATTCTCCAAGCATTGATTTTTCGCTTCTTCTTGTAGTTCAACCGCATCTGTATCATCCATTTCCCACAATTCCTTAAAGGTTATTTCATCATCCACCAAGGCATTGTTGGCATACTTCTCTATTTTCTCCGACAAGTACTTATAGAAGATGAAACCTAATGTAAAATACATAAAGTCGCTTGCCGACATATTACCACGCAAACGATTTGCAACCTCCCAAAGTTGGTCACGGAGTTTCTGCTGTAATTCTTCGCTCATATTATATTATTCCTTATTATTATCAATTTCTTGTTTTTCTATCATACTGCGTAAATCATCCAGTATTTGCCCTTTATATGAAAAGTATTTTGCACCTTGGTATGCACCAGATGTATTTTGCTTTTCTTCTGGCATGAACGTTCCAACAAATGGAGACAACTTGTAAATGCGTCCCTCGTATTCTATAGAATCATCACTAGCTACTTTAACGTCTGTTTGCGTAGGTACGAAAGTTACGATTTCACCAATTTTAATACCAACCATACTGAATTTAAAACGCCCTCGCTTCACAATTCGTTTTGGGGTGTCTAAGAATGTGTCTTTCTCAGAATTAAGAATAGGTTTGTTATCCTTATAAATAGTGACAACAGCATCATCTATCATTTTGGCTATATCATTGAATATATCCAATGCTATTTGAGGAGGCACATTAAAAAACTCACGATTCTGACGAATCCGCAAATCTGTTAATCGATCAATCGTTTTATGTACGTGTTTTTCAACATCATTATATTTTATGGTCTGGATAGTAGCATAAATCTCAAAAGGTAAAGGGACTGCCGTATTATCCAATTCTTTAGAGCGAATATCTACAGGACGAGAACTTTTGCCAATTTTGACCCAATCCTCTCGAAAACTTGGATTTGTCAAAATATACACATATCCGGGTTCATTTATCTTTGCCATTATGATTTTACTCCCAATTAAAAGTTCTTATTATATTGCGTAATCTCTCCATTATTCTCGTCAAAGCCTTTCGGGTTTTGATAAGACCGAGATGCTTCTCTTTCAATGCCTTTTGTATAATCTCCGGCTGTTCTTTTTGTAAATAGTCATACTCTTTTATGTAAAGATTAAGCACTTCGGCAGAAATTTGTTCATCATTAGCCAAATCACTTACAGCCTTATTGCGTTCTGACACAATATATTGGTTCAAACGTTCCTCTAATTCATTTGTTCCATCTGCTCTATTGCGCCCATTCATGAAGTTTTCCTTGTCTTCATCTACATTCTTTTGAATAAAGCCGTCGATGAGTTTTGCTTTGCCTCGCATTCCAGCATCCTTAATCATTGTATCAAGGATATGCTTGCGCTTTTCTGAATAATCATCGCTATATGGGTCAAGTTCCGCAATGAGTTCAAGAATATACGCCACATTGATAATATCACTATGTAGAAGTTCAAGACAGAAATCAATGTCTTCCAACCCTTGGTTATTTCCGTATGGAACAGGATCTTCCGCAACAGTTGATGGTGTAGCAGGTGGATCAATAAACCCAACTGTAATATCAAGGTATTTACTCTTATAATCGTTAAACTGCTGTTCGGTCATACCGAGATCTTCTGCATCCTCGTTATAATCTTCGTATATCTGAATTTCTGCATGTTTACGGATAATGTCACGGAACGCAAGTACAAAATTCTTCTTATCATTTTCACTTTGCAGAAGGTCTATACTACTTGGCGTTGGGTATTTTTGCAGAAAATCTGTTGCCAAGCTCTTGTACTCCTGCTTTACTTTTTCAAACGGAGGACGTACTATATCTTCAGGATTGTCGGAATTGCTGAACAGTTTTATAGACGTATCAACATTGTTTTTCAGGTCACGGAAGCATACGATCTTACCGAATCGTTTCTTCTCGTTCAACACTCGGTTGGTACGACTGAATGCTTGCAGCAAACCGTGATATTCCATATTCTTATCCACATAAAGTGTATTCAGCTTTTTACTGTCGAAACCTGTAAGGAACATTCCCACGACAAGACAAAGGTCAAGCGGTTTCATATCCGCTTTCTTCTTTTTCATGCGTAGGTTAATGTCATCATAGTAAGCACGAAAGTTCTCTGTGGTAAAAGATGTGCCGAAGTTTTCATTATAATCATCCATAATGAATTGCAGTTCATCCGCTTCGCCCACACTTTCGCTGACATATTTTCCCGTGCCCATACCAGTCTGTTCATCATCTTGGCTATTATTGGCTGCGTATGTAAATACTGCACCTATACGGATTTTAGGATTCAATGATTTGAAAATCTTGTAATAGCGGATAAGCATAGGAACAGACTGCACAGCAAACAATGCGTCAAACTCTCCATCAAATGTAGATTTATTGAAGTTGTTAAGGATAAATCTTGCAATCTCCTCCATACGAGCTTGATTATCGTTATCAACTATTTCGTTGCCATGATAATACTCCACAAGGAAGCCAAGCACGTTCTCATCAGCAATAGCATCTTTGATGAGATATTTATGAAGACAATTGCCGAAAATTTCTTTTGTCGTATGTCCATCCACTGCATTTTCGGTAAAGATAGGTGTTCCCGTAAAGCCAAAAATTTGGGCATTATCAAAGAACTTCATAATCTTTTTATGGCTATCCCCGAAATGACTACGGTGACACTCATCAAAAATCATCACAATGCGTGAATGACGGATAGCATCAATCTTGCTGCTATACCACGTCTTACTAACTGCCGCATTAAGTTTTTGAATGGTGGTTATGATAATTTTGGAATTGCTTTGAAGTCGCTTCACGAGTTCATCCGTATTGTCGGTACTATCCACTGCACCCGGTTCAAACGCCTCGTATTCCGATTGCGTCTGAGTATCGAGGTCATGACGGTCAACAACAAACATCACCTTATCCACATCATCCAATTCTGATACAAGTTGTGCGGCCTTGAATGAGGTCAATGTTTTTCCAGCACCTGTTGTATGCCAGATATAACCATTATCATTGGAGTTTTGTACACGATCCAAAATCTTCTCTACCGCATAGAATTGGTAAGGACGAAGTACCATCAAACACTTGTCACCCTCATGCAGCACGATATACTTTCCTATGATTTTGCCAAGCGTACATTTTTCCAAGAAGAATACGGCAAACTTATCCAATTCATTGAACGGATGATTGGCGGCATCCGTCCAATTGAATGTGAACTTATACCCACTATTGGGATTATTGGCAAAATAGCGAGTGTTAACACCATTGGATATAACAAACAACTGGATATAATCAAACAATCCGTGAAACGAAGTCTTGTGATAACGCTGTATTTGGTTGTATGCCTGTTTAAGTTCCACGCCACGACGTTTCAATTCAATCTGCACAAGTGGCAAACCATTAATTAGAATCGTCACATCATAACGGCATTTTTTACGTCCTTCCACCGTGATTTGGTTGGAAACCTGAAATTCATTCTGACACCACTGCTGCCTATTTAGAAATTCCACCCATATACGTTGTCCATCAGCCGTATCAAGCGGATACAAGTCACGGAGTTTCTTTGCCTTTTCAAAGCGAGTACCACCTTCAAGGTATATAAGAATCTTTTCAAATTCTTCTGTTGTAAACTCGCTACGCCCATGTTCCTCCAGTCGTTTGCGGTTATGAACCTCCAACTGTCGTTTAAAATTGGCATACATATTATCCTCTTCTACAATTTGGACATATTCATAGTCCATTTGTTGAAGAGTGGCTATCAGTCCGGCTTCCAATGCCGCTTCACTTTGTGTTGACATATCCTTGCCTTATTATGAGTAGTTACTACTTGTTTATCTTACTATTTAGTATTCTAACATTCAATGTACTTTCAATCTTATATAGATTAAATACATCTAAGACCACCGAAATCGCTTTAAATTCTATTGTAGTCTTTCCTTTTTATCGGTTATCAAATCCTTTAAATCAACCTGTAGAATCTCGGCAATCCGCTGAAGCGTTTCCAAATTAGGTTGAATCCTATTGCACGCATAGGCATTGACCATGCTAAAACTCTTATCCAACTGTTTGGCTAACCACGTTTGAGAAATGCCTTTTTCCGAAAGGACTGCTTTTATTCTATTCAGTTTCATTCTTTGATACGATTTTATAGTGCAAATATAGTGAATTATATTCGACAACTGGGATTATTTTTGTACTTTTGTGCCTTCAATAGACAACACACATAAAAATGTGTATAACTGATATATGAAAATATTAACAGAAAGAGAAAAGAAAATCCTTATTAATCATGCCAAAAAGCAAGAATTAAGACGGATTATATCAAAGAAAAAAAAGAAAAACAAAAGGCGTTACCTTCAAGGGAAATCAAAAGAAGAACGTCAGAAATATATTTTAGAAAATCGATTTAAAGATTATTCTAAAATAAAGGCTCCTTCGAACTTTTCACTAATCGAAAACACAGAAGAATCACTAAAATTCATAGCAAAAATCGAAAAATGCTTAAAGAATCGAAGTAAGGTATTTGTCAATTTAACAGATGTAGAAACAATAGCTCATGGGGCTATTGTCGTCCTCTTGTCAATAATGACTAAATTCAAATACAATCATATTGATTTTAATGGAAATTTCCCTAAAAATAAGAATGCAAATAAAGCATTGGTTGATTCTGGCTTTTTTGATCAGTTGTATAAAAGAAATATAAGCAATGAACCTAATTATGCGTTTTGCAGGAACAAAGTCCTAACTCATGCAGGAAAAGTAGTAGACTCTAGTCTAGCAGATCAAATTATTTCAGAAATATCCAATTTAATATGGGGTAAGCAAAGAAGATGTTTGGGGGTTCAAAGAGTTTTTCTTGAACTCATGCAAAACACAAATAATCATGCTTCTTTTGATTCAAAGGGCTTACATCATTGGTGGACAACTGTACAATATGATGAAAAGTTAAAGAAAGCATACTTTTCATTTATAGATTATGGCGTTGGCATAATTAATAGCTTACGTAATGATGAACATGGTAAGTTTTATAATATTATACCAAAGATCCGTGAATTATTCAATCCGCAAAATAATGCAGAAATGCTCTCTCTGCTACTTAAGGGAGAAATTCATAAGACATCAACAGGTAAGTATTATAGAGGTAAGGGTCTTCCATGCTTATTTAAAGCGTGTGAAGACAACAAGATTGCAAACGTTGTTGTTATAGCAAACGATGCTAAAGTTGAATACACAGCAGGTACAAATGTCAAATTAAACAATTCGTTTGCTGGAACATTTATCCATTGGGAATTGAATTTTAACAATGTAAACATAAATTATGAATAAAGATATTATAATAAAAATCGCGACAGATTTCAGTCGTATTCCGGGTGCTCGTTATCCTGAAGAAGGAGATTATTCCGGTCAAGAATTTAGACAAAATGTTCTACATCCTGCACTGAAAAAAGCAATAGAAATGAATGTAAAGCTAATTGTTGACTTAGACGGCACTGCTGGTTTAGGTACATCTTTTTTGGAAGAATCTTTCGGAGGTCTAATTAGGAGAGACCATATAAATTACAATATTCTCAAACAAACACTTATTATAATTTCAGACGAAGATCCTGATTATAAAGAAGAAGTAGATAATTATATTGAAGATGCCTATGAAAAAGAACAAAATCATTAACATAATTATCTATATTATAATATTCAGTATTGGATGTTGTTGTGGTAAACTGATTGATTGGGGATATTTTGTTTTAAACAAGGAAATATCTATAATAGATGCCATATCGCTATTTTTAACCATAGGTTGTGCAATTTATATATCAAAAGTTCTAGAGAAAGAAGTACAAGATGTTCGAATAGAAAAAGAGATGTTTATTTCTCAGGTAGAAAACACCGAATCTCCACTAGTCGAACTTGGAAATAAATTGAATAGTACAACCTATACAGAGGTGATAAGCTTATATTCAAAATCCAATATAACACGCCATAAGTTATTTAAGAAAATAGATTCTTTCAAAAAATCTGAATTTAAAGTGGATGACATTAAAGAAGTTTTAGATACAAACTACAAACGATTAAAACCTTTACTTACTGACACATCTGTTATGTCTAAATCACCTCCTGACATTGAAGTTAAAAGAGGTAAAATCACATATAGTCCAGAAAGAATCGTTGAAATTCAAGAGAATTTACAAACAATTCAAGACGAGTTTTTCAAACTCAAAATAATAATAAATAGAGCTTAAAAAATCTTTTAATTACATATTCGATTTATATACTAATATCAACTGTTCAATAACACGATTTAACTTTTGGAGATACAAACAAAAACTTCTACTCATTATAGAATTAGATAACTGAACCTATGTATAATAGATTCCGTTATCTAATTTTTAGTCTACTCCATTGATTCCCGAATAATACGCAAAGTTTCTTTCTTATACTCCTTGCGGTCATATTCAAATCCTCTACACATCCAACAACTACAGGGAGTACCTGTAGTTTTCATTTGTCTTTTGCCAACTCAAACCAATGAGGATGTTCATAATAGTTTCCATCCTCACGGATAACACAATGCCCATAAGCGGCATATAGAATCATACGAGCCTTAAACACACGAGCCATTTGTTGGCGTCTCCACAATTTGTTTCTTTTGTCCATCGTCTTTTTCTATTAAAATTAGGATGAACAATGATGTTATTGGGGTGAGATTTAATATATCCATAGCATTGTGTATTTTTACCATTTTATAGCTTTTGTGAAAGCCTCGCAAGCCGTTCCTTCAACAATTCGCCATACTTTTCTTTTAATTCATCACTTAGGAAAGAGCTTTGAATGACAGTCTCAAACTTGGGCAATAGTTTGATATACTTATTTATCAGCCGTTCTACAATCACATTCTCTATACCCAACGTAGCTGCTGACCTGATAAAATCTTCTCTTTGAAGCTTTTTCTTCCGACCATTCAAGGTTAATGCCAACTCTTCGTCATCTTTAGGATTGATGATAGCCGCATTTAACAAATCGTAAGCAGGGGTCAAACGTATCATATCTGCCACCTCATACAAAGAGAAGTTTTTCAAGTGCATGTCGTTATTTCCTGTCAACCAAGAGAAAAGCACCAACTCAAAGAAATTGGTAACATCCATTTTAGGTAAAGACGAGTATTTTAAAACAGCCTTGCCGATACGTTCATAGCTACTCTTGTATTTATGCTCTGTTTGCCTTTCGGTCAGTTGACACATATCTTCCATCGCAATCTTCTCTCCGGCAGAAGTCCTGTCAATTCGACGGGTAAGATAGCATAGCGTATCATCTGCCATCCGCATCAGCGTATGAGGAA
>OHGT01000893.1_pt1 | contig 15810 bp, 23 predicted proteins | sample 1567861 | NCBI WGS metagenome assembly OHGT01 (sample SAMEA3879533, study PRJEB24766) | human gut metagenome | biome: human-associated habitat; feature: feces | place: USA | collected 1985/1987 | reverse complement strand
CATTTTCATAACTCCAAGCCAACGATTTTGTGCCAAACACTTTCTTTTGAATGCCGAAAGTGTCTAAAAAATCAGCATTTGTAATTGACGGCATATTGGGTTGATAGTCTATATTAATTCTATTTCTTATGTCGAAATCAGGAGTAAGGATATTTTCAAATTCCGCCAATTCATATTCGATACAGAATCCTCTATGTGAATCAGCATAATGCGCCCACATCAACTCATTTGAAGGAAATATGTCTTCTTGCTTGGGTAGCACTAATGAATATATTCCTTTATCAATCGGATTCACGCCTTGATAAAATTTTGTTTTATCTGAATCTATCATTTTTAATTTGAATGAACCTTCAAATGGGTCATTCAAATCTCTAAACCGAGAAGCATAAAACTCATAGTTCAATAACGAATCCGTATCTCGTCTTTTCTGAGTTTTAGCATCCAGTAAATTTGAACGGTATTTATATGCTTTCATTTTTCAATTGGTTATCGATGCAAAGATACTAACTTTATGATTATCATATTCCAAACCGAGACAAAGTTTCAGTAAAGCATAGCGGCATCAGGGTAAGTTTGCTCTCAAACAATCAAAAATCTGATTAGAAAATGAGCAAACTAAAAGAACTCCGAGAGAAACGAGCGTCCGTTTACACTGCCATTGATGAGCTCCGCAAGAGTGCCGATGGCCGTGAGATGACCGCCGAGGAGCAGACCCGATGGGACACGCTGTTATCCGACTATGAGAAGGCCGACAAGGTTGTTGAGCAGGAGGAGCGTTTCCAAGAAGTGGAACGCCGCCAAGCTGAACAGACCTACGAGAGTCGCCATAAACCACAAGGCAAAGAGAATTCGAACCAACCCTCCGATGAGGAGTACCGCACTGCCTTTATGGAGTACCTGATGCGTGGCGGCAACGAGATCACTCCCGAAAGCCGTTCCATTTTCGAGAAACGAGCAGGTATCACCGGATTGTCGGGTGGTGTGATTGTGCCCAAAACACTTGCTGATAATATCGAAATCGCACTCAAGGCTTATGGTGGTATGTTCGAAGCCGGAACTATTCTGACCACCTCGACCGGAGGCGATCTGATTATGCCGACCATCAACGACACGACTTCCAAAGCTACGGTGGTTGCCGAGTACAACCAATCGACCAAGAAAGCACCGAGTTTCGGATCGGAAACGCTCAAGGCTTACACCTACCGCACTCCGATTGTTCCGGTGTCGCAGGAACTTTTGCAAGATAGCAACTTCGATCTGGAATCTTTACTGAGTGGACTGCTTGCCGAGAGCTTTGGGCGCGGTATAAACGAGGACTTGACCGTTGGAAACGGAACGGGTAAGCCGAAAGGAATTATCAATTGGGCAACCGCATCGGATGCCGCTCCTGCCGCTGCAGCCATTAAGTTGGACGATATTATTGACCTGCTTAAATCGGTAGACTCGGCATACGCTCGTAACGGACGATTCATGTTCAATCGGGAAACGCTGTGGTCGTTGGTGAAAATCAAGGATACCACCGGACGCTATATCTGGCAAGAGGGAGCAAAAGACGGTACGCCTCCTACACTATTCGGCAAGAGCTACATTCTCAATGACGATGTAGCCAATATTGGTGCAGGTAATGCCTCGATGTTGTTCGGTGACTTCTCCAAGTACAAGATTCGTATGGTGAAAAACTTCCGGGTGATTCGTCTGAATGAACTCTTGGCAGAGTATCTCTCTATCGGACTGTTCGGGTTTGCCCGTGTGGATGGTATTCTGTTGGATGCCGGAACTCACCCTGTCAAGAAGTTGGTTCATGCAAATGCTTAGACTATGAGGGTGATTGAGTACAGAGAGCTTCCATTGACTTTGGAACTTGCCAAACAGCATTTGCGATTGGGGGATTCCACTCATGATGATGAGTTGGTTGCCGCCAAACTTGAAATGGCGATTGCTGTGGCCGAGGATATGACTGGGCGGATTATTCGAGAAAAGGTAGTCGTTTTTGATCTGCTTGCGCCTGCCGATGACACGATATTGCTCCGCTTGCCTATCCACACTGCCGAGGTCGTGGAGCTTTCTGTCGCTCAACAACTCATTCCCGAAGATAAATATACGCTACTGAACTCTGACTACGAGGATATTCTATTTGTCGATGCAGAATATGCAGGTAAACGGATTACTATAAAAGCAGTTGTGGGCTACTCGAAAGAGACTATCCCTCCCGCTATCAAGGCGGCCATCCTACTGATCCTCGGAACGCTTTACGACAATGAGTCGGATAATATTGTGGGCCGTTCTGTTTCAGAACTGTCGCTCACCGCTGAAAAACTCTTGCTTCCTTGGAGGGTAACACCTTACGGCGATGTTTGATACCCGAATTGAAATAATGGCTTACAGCCAAGAACGAGATGACTACAATGAGCGAACAATGGAGCTTGTACTGATAGGTGTGTTCTACGCTCAGAAAACCGAGAGTGGCGGTCGGGAGAATTTCTATGCCAGTCGCATTGTCCACGAGAACGAGGTGGTCTTCACGGTTCGATATTCCGACAAAATCAAATCGGGAATGTTTGTCCGGCTCGATGGCAGGGACATGAAGATCACCTCCGTTCATGAGGAAGGGCGCAGAAAATACCTACACCTCAAAACCGTCAAGTCTGATGCTGAAAATCAAAGTTGAGGGATACAAGGAGGCCAAAGCGATATTGGACGAACTACCGAACAATATGCAGAAGCGAATGCTCCTTGCGGCTTTGAAAGGTTCTGCCAAACCGATGCTTCAATCAGCAAAGGGGAAAGTGCCGATCAAGAGCGGCAAACTCAAAAAGATGCTTCGGGTGGTACGGTTCAAAGATCGCAAAGCATCGAAATCGGAGGTGTCGGTAGCGGTAAAGCCTGTATTTGAGCGCACCAAGAAAAAGGGCGCGATCAATCAATACTACGGCAAATTCATCCACGAAGGAACATCTGATGTCCGAAAATCCCGAAAGGGTAAGATGCTCGTTTTTGAGAATCAGCAAGGCGAAAAGGTATTTGTCAAAAGTGTCAAGGGTATAAGAGCCAATCCATTTTTGGAGCAAGCCTATCGGGAGAGCAACGAGCGGGCGGTAGCCATCTTTGGAGATGAACTCGCTTCGGCAGTAGAAAAGTTTGTAACAAAGAATTTTAAACCAGTCAAGTGATGACCGATTTCAAAAAAGAGCTGATTGCCAAGTTAGAAGCCGCAATTCCCGAACTCAGAGATAAGATACAAGCCGGGGCGGTGGATGCGGAAACGCCTGTGCCTTATGCGGCATATTCCACGCCGGAGGAGGCTCCGATAAGAACCATTCACGGCATCGCCGGATACAATACGCTGTTTGACTTGTCGGTCTACCACTCCAAGATGTCGGAGGTTGAGAAGTTGAAACATCAGGTGATTCATACGCTGGAGGGAGAAGTCGTTGCTGGTAAGCGGTGCTATTATAAGGCATCGGAGTATGGTTTTTATCCCGACTATAATATTCACGGCTACACACTCACATTTCGGATTATCTAAGGTCGCTTTTTCTGCGTTATGCTCGTTCCTTCGATGCTCATTTACTTAATGTAAACTCCGCTTCTCGGAACTTCGCAAGCCTTGAAAAATCAACCTTATCTAACCCTCATATAAATAATTGAAAAATGGAAAAGAAAGTAATACAGGGTGAGGATATTATCCTCTTGGTGGATGAAAAGACCACGCTCCACGCTACCACGCACACGCTAAAAGTGGACTTGGAACTCAAAGAACTGCGAACCAAGGACACCAATGGCAAAGAGAAATCTCCGGGCGACATATCGTGGTCGGTGGATGGTGACGGCTTGGTGGTGATTGACGATTCGGTGGAGAACGCCCACACCTCCGAGGATATTCTCGGTATTGTACTGAGCAAGAAGATTGTTGATGTGGTTATTAAATCACCGATGGCAGGTCTGACTAAAACCTATTCGGGCAAGGCATTTATCACCTCATTCTCACTTGGTGCTCCTGCAGGCGACAATGCTACTTACAGTTATTCGCTCACCGGAAGTGGCAACCTAAGTCCAACTCCTAAAACTCCGCAAGCATGAAAGAGATTATCGTAAACGGCAAAGCCCTACCGATTCATTTCGGGCTCAAGGCAATCAATGAGTTCACCAAACTTCAGAACGGAGATTTCCACGATGCAGTAACCACCACCTATTCGCTCGGTAGTCTGGACTCCATCGTGGCACTGACCGTTTCGGGGCTTAACGAGGGAGCGAGAAAGTCTAAATCCGAAGTAAGATACACCGAAGATGAGGTATGGGATCTCTTTGATGAGAACCCGAAACTGATTCTCGAAGTATCGGAAATCTTTATGGAGGCGGTGATTCCGCTGACTGATAAGTTGGGATCATTAAACCCAAACGCCCAACCGACAGCGACACAGAGCCAGAACGAATAACCTACGAAAAGTGGTTTGCCGTTGCTGTCGGACAAATGGGCTTACGGCCCGATGATTTCAATGCACTGACTCCTGCCGAATTTATCTATGCTTGGATCGGTTGGAGTGAATTAGAACAAAATCGCACCAAGCAGGCGTGGGAACGAGAACGATGGTCGGTATGGGTTGCTACCTGCATCCAACTTGACAAAAAGGATCGACAACCAATGACGCAGATGTTTCCTCTGCCTTGGGAGGAGGTTACAATGCTTCCACAAGAACTGACAATGGAGGAACGCAAAGAGAGAATTAACGAAATACTGAATCGAAAATGAGATGGATATTGCTTTTTATAGTGTTGCTGTCTGCTTGTTCGCCGTTGAAACGGATTCAGCGCAGTGAGACGAAAGACAGCGTGGTGATTGACAAAACGGTCACGGAATTAGTCAGAACCGAAGTTGAAAAACAGATCGGCTCGTTGTCTCAAACGGTCGTGGAGTTTTATCCTCCGCAGGAGCTACCTACTATTAGCATTCCAAGCCCCAAGGTGCATAGTGATTCAGTAATCCCCAAAGTTTTAGCTCCAATTAAGCGCATTGTACGTACCGAAATAAACACCCAATCCGATAAGTCGACCGTAACCGATAGCACTGTTCACCAGAACATTCAGACTCAAGTCAAAACGGATGTTGCCGAACAGATTGTCGAAAAACCTCCGGCAGCGGTGTCGTGGATAAAGTGGGCGGCCATCGCTCTGATCGTTATTCTAATCATATTAATAGTCATCAAATTATGGTAAAACCGTTACTCAAAACACCGATATCCTATTACGGCGGTAAACAAACGCTCCTCAAACATATCCTGCCGTTGATTCCAAAGCACACTCTTTTCACGGAAGCATTTTGTGGTGGCTGTGCCGTGTTCTTTGCGAAAGAACCTGTCGATTGTGAGGTCATCAACGATATGAATCGGGAGCTAATCAACTTCTATCGTATCGCTCAAACTCGCTATCCAGAACTCAAAGCTCAACTTGACGGGACACTTCATAGTAGAGACTCGCACGCTCACGCCCGGCATATCAATGCCTATCCGGAGTTCTTTACTGAGATAGAACGTGCCTGGGCGGTGTGGGTGTGCAGTAAGATGGGGTTTGCCTCAATGTTGGACGGCACGTTTGGTTACGACCGCAGCGGAACAACGGCCCTAAAGCTCTTTAACGCCAAGGATAGCTTTACCGAAATGCTCTGCAATCGGCTTAAGAAAGTGACTATTGAAAATGGAGATGGCATCCGAGTGATTACTCGCTACGACTGCGAAACGGCATTCCACTTTGTCGATCCTCCCTATGTCGGTAGTGATTGCGGCCATTATGCAGGCTCTTTTAATGAGGAGAATTTCTCTCAACTCTTGGAAACCCTCGCTCAAATCAAGGGCAAGTTTATGCTGACGATGTTTCCACACGATAAAATCCGAGAGTTTGCAGACCGCCATAAGTGGAAGATCCACAAGATTGAGCGCACCATATCAGCCTCCAAAACCAGTCGTCGCAGACAAGAAGAATGGATCACTTGTAATTACGAACTAAAATGACACGGGCGGAATTACATATCCGGCAGCAGTGGAGTTTGGCGCAGAAGATTGATCATTCGCTTGGTGCTCTCGACCAGTTCATCTCTCACACCAACGGTCAATGCTACATTGGGTTCAGCGGAGGCAAGGACAGTACCGTCCTCTTACATCTGGCTCGAATTATCAAATCCGACATCAAAGCGGTGTTTTGCAACACTGGCAACGAGTACCCCGACATCGTAAGGTTTGTTCGCTCCACTCCAAATACAGAGATTATCTATCCAAAGCTCAAACCGCACGAGGTATTTGAAAAATATGGATTTCCGCTTATCAGCAAAGAGAGCAGCGAAACACTCCACTATCTGAAAGCCAATCCTCATTCGATAAAATCACGCAGAGCCTTGAGAGAAATCGAAACAAGTTATCGTGGTTTGATCGCACGAAAGTATCTCCACTTGAAAGATGCCCCTTACGAAATATCCTCAGCCTGTTGCTCAATACTCAAAAAACGCCCATTCCTTATTTACGAGCGAGAGCATAAACTCAGTCCCATCTTAGGAATCATGGCTTCAGAGAGCAGTATGCGAAAAACGCTCTATGTCAAAGCTGGTGGTTGTAATATTCTCTCCGGCAAGCGTCCGGTAAGCAATCCACTCTCAATATGGAACGAGCAGGATGTTTGGGACTATATCAAAGATCGAAAACTTCCCATCGCCGATATCTACTACAAAGGAGCACAACGCACAGGCTGTATGTTCTGCGGCTACGGTTGTCAATTCAAAAATGACAATCGCTTGAAGCTGATTTATGAACTCTATCCGAAAATGTATCATCGGTTTATGAACTATACCAACAACGGCACTCCATACCGTGTCGGACTACGGGAGGTACTATCAATTAACGGGCTCTCCCTTCCCGATGAATAAAACAGCACATCGTATGAATCAGAATAAACTATTAACTCACGGATCGCTGTTCAGCGGTATCGGAGGTTTTGACCTGGCGGCAGAGTGGGCAGGCTTTCAAAATATCTTCCACGCCGACAACAACGACTTTTGCCGCCAAGCACTCGAATATCAATTTCCCAACTCAGACAGCTATGCAGACATCACAACAACCGACTTTTTAAAATACCGAGATAGGATCACCGTACTCACCGGAGGGTTTCCCTGCCAACCCTTCTCTCTGGCAGGTAAGCGACAGGGAGCGGCAGACGACCGTTACCTCTGGCCGGCAATGCTTGACATCATTCGACAGGTCAGACCGACTTGGATTATTGGTGAGAATGTTATTGGAATCGCCTCGATGGTACTCCCCGGTACGGTCACTAAGGTGGAAGACGAAACCAGTTTGCTCAGTGAGGATCATCGAGTCATCGAAACCGAAGAACAACGATTTGTCATCGACCGAATCTGTGAAGATCTTGAGCAAGCGGGATATTCCGTCCAACCGCTTGTTATTCCGGCTTGCAGCATCGGCGCACCCCACAAACGAGACAGAGTGTGGTTCGTTGCACGACTTGATGAAGCGGGAGCTGCTCCCGACACCAGTCGCTTCGGATGCCACGATGGGTGCGGTGATCGGCAAGGAGGATACCTTCCGAATCACCTCGACAGGAATGCCACGCAAAGTAAACCGCAACGGACAGGACGGCAGCGTGGGATTGGCGAGATTGGTGAAGCTGTGGGATCTGTTACCTACACCGACTGCGACCGATGCGACTCGTGGCGGGGAGATCGTAACGGGCAACCGCAAGATTCGTCCGAGCGGAACGGAATACAGCCTGACGCTGAACGACCTTGCCAAGAGCGGACTGCTACCTACACCTGTGGCGAGCGACCGCAACGGAGGTTCGACTCGAACAGACCCTGCTCGCCAATTCAGTTGTGCGTTGCAGGACTATGTTCACGGAGTGGCACAGCAGAAAGACGAATCGTTGATTGGTCACTCTTCCCAACTCAACCCCCGATTTACCCTGGAGATGATGGGATTCCCCGCCAATTGGCTGGACAGCCCTTATCACACAAAAAATGGCGAACCGAAGCGGTAAAAGCGTGCGGAAATGCTATCGTTCCGCAGGTGGCCTATGAGATTCTGCGAGCAATTCATCAGATTGAGTCAAATAGCTCTGAATAAGCGAATTATTATCACAGAAAGAGCAGATTTAACTGGCGTGTTCCAAATAAAAGCGCGTACTTAGCAGTATAATAAAGAACTAAAATAGAGTACGTTATGAATACAAATAGTTACGATTGGCAAGCAAAATCAAAGCAGATTAAAGAGGTTTACGGTCTACGACACCGCCCCGATATTTTAAGCAACCGCACATCAGCCTTCGAATGGGCCAACGGGATGAGAAAACTGCACTTTGTAATTCTCGGTGACGATTGCAAATTCTGGGTGGTTTGCCCGGCAGATGCCTCTCGGTTGATTAAAGCAGGATACGAATACGCTAAATAAAAATAAACACGATTATGACAACGGCAATTATCGGATTTACCAACCCTGACGGCACAATCAAATCCATCATCCTGAATGCAGATGGTTATCCCGACCACGCAGGCATTATGCTTGTGGAGCATTTCAATACAACTGAATTGGCAAGCCGACTTATCGATGGTGGCAACCTGCGATCAATCGACACGACCATCGAAACCTGCGAGTATTACAAAGACCGCCAAGGTGAGGATTGGGACGACATCAAGCCCGAAATCTACCGCAACTTTGGACACTATTTAAATAACAAAGCCGGAGCCGATTATCTCTACCTCTTTCAAGACGGCAAATGGCACTTAAAAGAATAATAAACAATGAAACTACGAAATTTTATAGCTTGCCTGGATCAAGCGAAGCGCAATCTGCAAAAGCAGTGTGCAGACAATGGCTACGAGGTTTGCCCCATCGAAATTTCAGAAAACGCTGACATCTGTTTGCTGCACGAAAAGTACTTGCAGATTACCTATACCACCGATGATTATCAAACCTATATCATTGCCGAGATGGAGGGCGACAAACTGACTTTTATCGAGGTTGAGTTTCAAGAATACGAATGATATAATAGTAGAAAGAGAGCTATTCCCCGGCCCAAACAGTCAGGAAATAGCACGTTAAAATAGTCGCATAATTCTCTGTAAATGAGCAAAGAAAGATGCGAAATCACTGGCGTATTCGGAAAGATTGTGTTACCTTAGATTCAAGATAAACAGCTAATAAAAAGCAAATTATGGCAAAGAGAATAACAACCGCAGAGGCAACAGAGATGGCACAATTCTTCCTTAGTAAGAAATACGCAGGTACAATATCAGACTTCAGAGTCCAAACCGAGGCAGGCGGCTCAAAAGCCATCGCAACCTGCAAGGTGGATTGCAAAATGTGGAATCAGCACTTCAAAGTGGAGGTGGTTATGGATGCAGTCTACAACATCATTGAGGCCAGAGAGTATCGCCACGAGGACAACCTTTCATTTTATCGCAATCCCGAACTTCAATAATATAAGGATATGAGAACAAGAACATCCCACCAAATCACCCTTTCAATTTCAGAACTTGAAAGCCTGCTCTCCAAAATGACTGAGCATAAAGAGAAGAACAACTGCCTCGGCAACACCGTCACCATAGACCTCGATTACGATACCGATTGGCAAACGTTGCGGATCTCCGACAAAGTTGGCAACGCCTACCAGCACAATAGCTACGCTGAGTGTAACGGACATCGCTTTACCGAATAGCAGACTTATAATAAACGAGTAAAACCACCTCAAAAGGGTGGTTTACTCGTTTTAGGAGGTTTCGTTCTTTATATATTCACCGCCATTCCGTCAATCTTTCGGGCAAGGGCATCCATGTCCTGGCTCAACTTCTGGTTGGTGATACGCGCGTAGATTTGAGTGGTTCGAATGTTAGTGTGACCGAGCATTTTACTCACCGTTTCAATCGGTACACCGTTGCCGAGAGTGACCGTCGTAGCGAAGCTGTGCCTACTTAAATGGAACGTAACTCGCTTATTTATACCGCACAAAGCAGCTACTTCTTTCAAATAATCATTGATTTTTTGGTTCGAAGGCATTGGGAATAATTTATCTCCTCGTCCCGTTCCTGCGTACTTCTCAATAATCCGGCGCGGTATCTCCAACAATCGGATATTGATGGGTACTTTGGTTTTCTGGCGTTTGGTCATCACCCACAAGTTGCCTGCGTTGTCCTGTTGGATATGGTCGGTAGTTAAACCGCTGACATCTATGTAACTGAGCCCAGTGTAGCAGCTGAACGCAAACATATCACGCACGAGTTCAAGTCGTTGGCTGTCGAACTTTTTCGCCAACATCGAGTTGATTTCGCCTTGAGTAAGGTAGCCTCGATCCACCGCCTCGAAGTGAAGTTTGTGGTTGATGAATGGATCGGTACTGACAAGCCCTTCAGCTCGTGCTTGGTTATAGACCGTTCGGAAGCGTTGTACAAACTTGGTGGCTGAGTTGTTTTCGAGTGCACATTTAGTCTTGAGCCAAATATCGAACTCCTTGATAAATCGCAAGGTCAAATCTTTGAGTAGAATATCATTCACTCGGTACTTCTCTCTCATAAACTCGGCAAGTCGGTTTCGGGTCAGCAGGTAGCGACTGTAAGTTTTCTGCGTAGAAGTTTTGCCGACCGTCTGTGCGTAGTCGTTATTATAGGTGTCGAAATACTCCAAGAGTCGGGTAGCGTTGGTATCGAGCCCCATTACGGAGTTCTTCAGTTTGTCGGCCGTGAGTGTTTCACCGATACGAACCATCTCGTTGTATCGTCCCTTAACCAATACCATCAAGTCGTCGAGCGACTTGTTGATAGTCTTCTCGTCCGGAGTCTGGCCGAGCGTTTTGCACTCCTTGGGCAGCCAACGTTCCGGCAAGATGTCGAACTTGGTGGAGAAGTGGGACATCTTGCCATTGATTGTGATTCTTGCCATAATCGGCACTCTGCCATCTGCTTTGGGTTTTCCCTTTTGAATGATAAAGAGAACGGTGAATGTACTTTTCATCTGTTTCTATTTTTTAGTGTTCAACAATTACTACTGCAAAGGTAGTTTGAGTTTAATTACCATAGAAACAAATAGATACACAAGAAACGACACTAACAGCGACACTAAAAATCAATCAAGCGACACCAATACCGACACTAATCATTCGATGGAATAGGTTACACGATTTTCTGAACCTTGGTTACGATTTGGTTACTTTTTACGGTCGTAAGTCCCACGACACAAGGCACGTAACTAAATACGGCACTAAGAGCGACGCTAAAAACGGATTTAGACGGTGTTTGATTATCAAAGAGTTAGCAATCAACCGTCTGGATACGAAAAAGGCGATAAATCAGTGATTTATCGCCTTTGTGATCCCGCTGGGTATGCTTATTGTTTAATTATTCATTTGAATATCAAATAGATATACTTTATTTTGTGCGCAGGTTATGGGGTGGTTATGCGTTAGTGTCGCATAGTTTCGCCCAAAAATGCGAAAAGGCTCATAATCTGTCGATTACAAGCCTTTCGTGATCCAGCTGGGTAGCGCTTACAACAATACATTCATTTGATTATCAAAGCAATAAATCAAATAAGGGTATTGAGGTTACACGCAGGTCACAACTTAATGTCGTACCAATAAAAAAGGCTCGGAGATAAATCTCTAAGCCTCTTTCCTTGAGTGATCCGCTTGGGGCTCGAACCCAAGACCCCAACATTAAAAGTGTTGTGCTCTACCTGCTGAGCTAGCGAATCAATCCTTTATTGCTGTTAAGCGGGTGCAAAGATAGGCACTTTTATTGAAAAAGCAAGGGAATAAAAGAAAAAAGTTTGCATAAATTATTCTGTATACCCTTTCTTTATTGATTATCAGTAGGTTCTATGCTGCGAAAATTTTCTTTATTAATGATGAAACGTTGATAGTATGAAATCATTAGAGTAGTAAGAGGAAGAGCTATGATCATACCTAACATACCCATTAGTGAACCCCAAATAGACAGGGATAATAAGATGATGGCAGGGTTCAATCCTGTAATCTTACCCATAACACGTGGGACAATAATTCCGTCTTGGATAGCTTGTACGACTGCAAATACTGCTGTGGCTGAAGCTATTATTATCCAGAAATTACCTCCTGTATCTGACGCTTTTAGTATAGCAAGTATAATCGTTGGGACAAATCCGATAATTTGTAAATAAGGCACCATGTTTAGAGCACCAATAAAAAGTCCTAAACCTATTGCTAGTGGAAAATCTATAATTAGAAACCCAATGCTGAAAAGGATGCCAACACAAAGGGCTACAAATGCCTGGCCTCGAAAATATTTGTTCATGCCATCTTTCACATCGTTTAGTAGTTCTACAACGAAAGGACGATATTTTTGGGGGATAAGATGAGTCCAACCTTCAGAAATGCTTTCATAATCTAATAGTATAAAGACTATATATAAAAGTATTATGAAGAATGTAAAGAAGCTGAATAATAGGTTTACTGATTCTGATAATAGTGCCCACAACCGGGGAACACCTTCTTTTATAGCATCCATTAAACTCTCTTCTTTGAATAATCGAGTAATGAAATCAGAATCGATATTCTCTCGGAGGAATTCTGATAATGTTTTAGGAACATTGCTATTGTAAGATCCACCTGAAAAGTATTCAATCAGAAGGTCTTGTACTCGTCCAAATTCCTGAATCATGGGAGGAACGAGTAAATAGAAGGCTGTTCCACAAACAATCAATAGAGTGAGCAAGGCACAAAATATGGAAATAATCCGATACTTTAGTTTGAGCTTATATTGGAAAAATGTGACTAATGGATATATTAAGTAGGCAATGAGCCATGCTATAAAGAATGGCAACAACACACTGCTTAAGCGCTTTAGGAGCATGAGTATGCCAACAATGATAAGTCCGAGGATGACACCTCGAATAAAACTATCGAATGTAATCTTTTTGCGCTCCATAAGACTCTGAATTTATTAGTTTGGATTATTGCTGTTTGCTCTTTTGGTCTTCTTTGATAGCATGCTGATAACATTCCCGACATAGCGGTTCGTATTCAGCAGTTTCACCGAGCAAAACTTGTTTGTCGTTTTTGACGGTACGGTGAGAGAAAGATGCCAATTGCCCACATTTTACACAAATAGCATGTACTTTGGATACTTCATCTGCTATAGCACATAGTCCTGGCATAGGACCGAATGGAACTCCACGGAAATCCATATCCAGCCCTGCTATTATAACACGTATTCCATTGTTGGCAAGCTGATTGCACACATCAATTAAACCATTATCAAAAAACTGTGCTTCGTCAATGCCGACAACGTCGATTTCAGAAGTAAATAGCAAAATACTTGCAGACGAATCAATAGGAGTGGAGGCTATTGAATGACTATCATGAGATACTACGTCTGCCTCAGAATAGCGTGTATCAATAGCTGGTTTATATATTTCCACTCGTTGTTTGGCAAATTTTGCACGTTTTAATCGTCGTATTAATTCTTCTGTTTTGCCGGAGAACATGGAGCCACAAATGACTTCAATCCTTCCTCTACGTTTGGTTTCTTGTATATGATCTTCCGAGAATACTACCATGGTTTTAGGTGTTATATTTAGCGCAAAAGTAATACTTTTGTTTGCTTTCAGAGATTTTTTCATTATTTATTTCTACATTTGCGGCATTAACATGGAGTGTGTAGAAAATATGCAAACCTTACTAAACGACATAGAACTGGACATTCAGGAATTGAAATGTTTGATGAAGGCTATTGCTGGTGATACCAATTCGGCATTGCGAGTAGTAGCAAAACGTAGTATTCAGCAGATGAAAATGCGTTTGGATGAACTACAGAAAATGTTAGATGACGTTCCTGAAATTACCCCGATTATAACTGGTGTTATTAGAAATGACCAAGAACAAACTGTAGTTAGTGCTGCTGAACCGATGTTATCTCCTGTAGCTTCATCTTCACCTATTTTGGCAGAATGTATTAAACCCTCTAAAGATCTGCGTCATGCTATTAGCTTGAATGATTCATTTCGTTTTACTCGTGAACTGTTTGGCGGTGATGCATTGCGCATGAATGAAATAGTGCGTCTATTAGGTGAAGCATCTAATTTGGATAAGGCGATAGCCATTTTTAATTCTGAGGTACAATTGGATGAAGAGAGTGAAGCTGTATCTGATTTTATAGAACTCCTTAAAAAACACTTTAGTTAATTCACCGATGGATATGGGAAAACTTTATGTGGTACCTACTCCGGTAGGAAATTTGGAAGATATGACATTTCGTGCTATCCGAATATTGAAGGAAGCCGATTTGATACTTGCTGAAGATACGCGTACTTCCGGGATTTTGCTAAAACATTTTGAAATAAAGAACTCCATGCAGTCCCACCATAAATTTAATGAACATAAAATGGTGGAAAGTGTTGTTAATAGAATAAAGGGAGGCGAAACGGTGGCTCTTATTTCTGATGCAGGTACGCCTGGAATATCAGATCCTGGCTTCTTGGTGGTAAGAGAATGTGTTCGTAATGGCATTGAAGTACAATGTCTGCCGGGAGCGACTGCCTTTGTACCGGCATTGGTTGCGTCTGGATTGCCAAATGAGAAGTTCTGTTTCGAAGGATTTCTTCCACAAAAGAAAGGACGTATGACACGTTTGAAAACATTGGCACAAGAATATCGTACAATGGTTTTTTACGAGTCACCCCATAGGTTGGTAAAAGCCTTGACACAATTTGCCGAGCATTTTGGTGCAGAACGTCAAGCATCTGTTTCGCGAGAGATTTCTAAATTGCATGAAGAAACGGTTCGTGGAACTCTCACCGAGCTAATTGGCCATTTTACGACCAATGAACCTCGTGGTGAAATAGTAATTGTAGTAGCAGGAATAGACGATTAAATAACTTCATTAACAAAACGTAAATTAAAAGCGTATGAAAAAGTTAGCTGTTTTGATTGTATGCGGTGCTGTAATGGCTTCGTGTAATGGCTTTTCAGGTGGTAGTAAAGACCAGTTGAAAGCTGAAAATGATTCTCTTTTGATGGAACTGACACAGCGTAATGCTGAATTGGATGAGATGATGGGAACTTTTAATGATATTTCTGAAGGATTTCGTCAAATCAATGCTGCCGAAAGCCGTGTGGATTTACAACGTGGTGCTGTGGCTGAGGGTTCTTTAAGCGCTAAAGAGCAGATCTCTTCTGATATTGAATTTATCCGTAAGCAGATGGAAGAAAACAAAGAACAGATTTCCAAACTGCAAGCAATGCTGAAAAGCAGCAAGACTAATTCAACTCAATTGAAGAAAGCTGTTGAATCTTTAACTCAGGAATTGGTTACTAAGACTCAACGTATAGAAGAATTGCAAGCAGAATTGGCTTCAAAAAATATTCGTATTCAGGAGTTGGATGCTGCTGTTACAGGTTTATCTGCTGATAAAGATATGTTGGCTGCTGAGAATGAAGCAAAGTCTAAGACAGTTTCCGAGCAAGACAAGGCTCTTAATACTGCTTGGTTCGTTTTCGGAACAAAGAAAGAATTGAAAGATCAGAAGATTTTGACGAATACCGGACTCTTTAAGAAGGGACAAGTTCTGAAAGACGGAGATATTAACAAGGATTACTTTACACAAGTGGACATTCGTACTACAAAAGAAATTAAGTTGTATTCTAAGGACGCTGAGATATTGACAACTCAACCGACGGGATCTTATTCTTTGGAAAAAGATGATAAGGGGCAACTTACTTTGAAGATCACCAATCCGAAAGAATTCTGGAGTGTATCTAAGTATTTGGTTATCCAAGTTAAGTAAATTG
>OHGT01000870.1_pt1 | contig 16080 bp, 13 predicted proteins | sample 1567861 | NCBI WGS metagenome assembly OHGT01 (sample SAMEA3879533, study PRJEB24766) | human gut metagenome | biome: human-associated habitat; feature: feces | place: USA | collected 1985/1987 | reverse complement strand
CTTTCTACTACGGAGACTTATCGCGATGTGATTCCGTCTCGTATCTGTGGTAACCATATTTCAGGCTTTGTCTCTATCATGCGTGGGTGCAATAATTTCTGCACATACTGCATTGTTCCCTACACTCGTGGTCGTGAGCGCAGTCGTGATGTAGAAAGCATCTTGAACGAAGTAGCGGACTTGGTGGCAAAAGGTTATAAAGAGGTTACCCTCCTGGGACAAAACGTCAACTCTTATCGTTTTGAGAAACCGGATGGATCGGTTGTTACTTTCCCTATGTTGCTCCGCATTGTGGCTGAGGCTGCACCGGGCGTACGTATTCGCTTCACCACATCGCATCCCAAGGATATGAGTGACGAAACATTACAAGTGATAGCCGAAGTACCTAATGTTTGCAAGCATATCCACTTGCCCGTACAAAGCGGAAGTTCACGTATCTTGAAGTTGATGAACCGTAAATATACCCGTGAATGGTATCTGGAGCGTGTTGCAGCTATTCGCCGTATGATTCCCGATTGCGGTTTGTCTACCGACATCTTTACCGGTTTTCATAGTGAGACCGAAGAAGATCACCAACAAACTCTTTCGTTGATGGAAGAATGTGGCTACGATGGCGCCTTTATGTTCAAATACTCCGAGCGCCCCGGCACGCATGCCTCCAAACATCTGCCCGATGATGTGCCCGAAGAAATAAAGATTCGTCGCCTGAATGAAGTCATCGCTATGCAGAACCGTCTGTCGGGCGAAGCCAATGCCGGGTGCATCGGCAAGACCTATGAGGTGCTGGTAGAGGGAGTTTCCAAGCGAAGCCGTGAGCAACTTTTCGGCCGTACCGAGCAAAATCGTGTGGTAGTTTTTGACCGTGGTACTCATCGTGTGGGTGACTTTGTAATGGTAAGGATTACCGAATCGAGTTCTGCTACGTTGAAGGGGGAAGAGGTCTTCCAGTCTTGATAAATAGACAAGTACTGTCTTGAAATAAGTTAACCTATCATTTTGCACTGACTGGCAGAATGATAGGTTATTTTATTTTGCGGTAATCTGTTTTAAAGTTCAAGCGAGTTTGAGGTGATAGCTTATTTTGCCATTGCCAACAAGTTATATGTATAGTCTGCCTTGTTATAGCTTACCATTGTCCAATCGGACTTATCGGTGTTTTGTTTGAAGTTTTTATAAGCTACCGGCATGTTTTCATCGTTCAATTCGTAAACGCTCTTTTTTACATCAGAGTCGAATGCTTTGTGAGAATTGTTCCAACGGGCGTAAAGCATAGTGATTTCATTATCGCTATATTGATAAGACATCTTGAAGTAAGGCAGCCATGCTTCGTGCACACTGTCCCACTTAGAAGCTTGTTTACCAGTCAGACGATTTTGGTCATCGTATGTAAACTCATAACGGATGTGGCGATAAAGCTGATTGCCATCTTTCTTGAAGATAGTCTTGGCAACTACCAATTCATTTTTTACTTCTTCATTGGTGATGAAGCTGTTTTCCTGTGCCTTTACTTCTGAATTCATAACACTTACGATAACCATTGCTACGAATGCGACTGCTTTGAATAAACTTGTAGTTTTCATAATCTTTATTTTTTTATTGTTACTATTCTTGTTTTATCTTTAGACGTTTGCTTCGATTGAAAAAGTTGCGTTTCCGTTTACTTTTTCTTTTCGAACGCCTTCGCCTACTAATAGTCAATTCGCGTGCCAAAGATGTAAGTGATTGATATACAGAAGAAACATCTCTTTGCCTTCTGTTCATTATCGAACACTTGTCCGCTTGATAGCGGACAATGCCTTGGGAAATATGAAAAATAAGTGTTTATTTCTTCTTTGTTTGCAATTCAGTGCTTTTGCTATGTAAGGTGGAGAAATCACAGTAGTTAACCTAGTTTCTTGCCACCGTTATGGCAAAGTCTTGCCAAGGCGATGGTAATCTTTTGCCAAGGTGATGGCAAGGCTTTGCCAATGCGATGGCAAGAACTGCCGGATATGGATGTATGTAGGTGTACTTACCACTCAATACCTTCAACGTAGGAGTCAAACTCCGGGTTTCCGGTAACTCCGCAATTTCTTAGTATATTCATTATTTCTTCTTGTTCGGCAGGGTTGAGTAGACGTTCACCTTTACGAATGCGGTAGTAAGTGCGTTGGCTGAAGTGGTTGATAAGGAGGTAAATGGCTTCTGTCATTTGTTTGTGCGGCATGTTGTTCAGTATGTTCATGAATCCTTTGGCGAAACGAACTTTGGTACTGGAGCGGTAGTAAGGGCAATCGCCGCTAAGCGTAGCTTGGTGTTTGGGACTGATAACCATCCAGAATCTTACGTCGTCCGCTACTTCTTGTTCCACCAGTTGGCGGAGGCAGGTAGATGCTTTGGGACATTGGCGGTTAAGACACAAAGGGTAGTTGTGAGGTGCTTCGGTTAAATTAGGTTCTTCTTCCATGATTGTAAAATGTTTATTTTGAATAGGTACTACAAAGGTACTCGTTTTTACAACATTAGGGGTGGTTTTCGCTTTTCTTTTTATACAAAGTTTTTTTGTTATTTTGTTGATTCCAATAAGTTCATATAACCTGCAATCAAGGTTCTTCGGCTTTCCGAAGGATGATTTTGGAATAATACTGAGAGGCTACTTCTTTCATAAAAGCAGAGAATTCGGCATATACTTCGGGTGAGTAGACACCTTGGCGGAGTAATAATCTTTGTGTGACATGTATGTCTCTATCTTGACATTTGATGGAGGACTGGAACTCACCAAAATCCTTTTTTAATTGGCTGGTACGTGGCAGTGATTCTATCTCGTATCCTTCGGGCAGATGTATGCAGATGCTATCGACATCTTGGTAACCATAGATGATCTGAAGGTCTTGTGTACGTTTCTCTTTATTATCAACCGTCGGAAATGATTTGTGAAAGATATTAGCCGGGATGAACAAACGCTTGCCTGTCCGGTTACCGTATTGCGTAGTATTTATGGTGTAGGAGACATCTAATTGAGGTTCTTTGCTTTTGAGTTCTGTGAGTTGAATATCACTTACAGTAGCTTGTTGTAAACTAATGTCCGAACGTAGGGCATCTATTTGCTTGGTAGACTCCATATTCTTTAAAGAAATATTGTCTTCGTATTGAAGGAGAAAAGAACTTTGCTTTACTTTAATCTGGGCTTCGCCTCCGGCAGATAAGTCTACAGACGCCCGATTGAGTAGTCTGTTTAGTGAATCGGGATAGGCAGGCAGACGGCAGAGGTGTCCACCATCTTCCTTGATGGTAAGTGCGTCATGCCCTGCGATGGAATGGTGAATGTAGCCTAACGGTATATCGGGATTGGTACACTCCAGCCAAAGTGTATCGCCGGGCAGAGGTACTTGCAAGATTACGTGGTTCATTTGATTGACGCTGGCAAAGTCGGGTAATAGTTTCTTGTGATAAGTGCTAATGACGGTATAATAGGAAGGAATGCCTACTTCCGCCAACATGGCTCGCATGTAGTTGGACAATCCTTTACAATCGCCAAATCCGGTACGGTGTACATTAGTGGCGGGTATTGGTTGCAGTCCGCCTATACCCAGTTGAATACTGACGTAGCGTGTCGTTTTGCCCAAGTATTGATAAATAGCAGCTACTTCTTCATACGGACTGTTGCAAGATGCAGTTAGTTTCTGCAGTTCTTCTTTCAGTGCCGGAGGAAGTTCGCTTCTGCCTTCCAATAGCTGGTATTGCCATTGGCCATACGTTTGCCAACTTTTCATACTGCCTTGCGTGCCTGCCCAACTGAAGTGCTCGGGTACGAATATGATGCGGGGCAGAAGATCGTACATATCAGGACCGTAAGGCTCTTTCCGGATAGCCGGCAGTGATTTCACATTAACTTCTGTCAACCAAGCTCCTTCGGGAGTTTTCTGTTGGTTTACCTTAGCGTCAATATGAAGTGCATGATAGAGGCAAGGAGATTCGGCAGGCGTTTGGATGCGGTAACTGGCTTGCACAACAGACTGGTTGTAACTGCCTTGCGGAAGGAAAAACGGGAAAACAATAAGCCCGTCGTTGCATTTCATTTCCCATTCGTAAGTAATGGTAATAGGGTATTGCGGGGGAGTATAATTAAAGTAGTAAAAGTAATTGTCCGTTGCCAGCTCAGAGGAGTATCCGGTGATTTGTAGCTCGCTCTTTTTAATCTTCCGGATCACCTTTCCCTGGCTGTCTTGTACTTCTCCCGAGAATTTATTTAAGGTGGTGGACTGGTCGCACAAACAGGCGAAAGAAGCTTCTGCCTTACCCTTCTCATCTAAAATCTGAATTACTTTCCTCTCCTTGCGCACGGCGTTTGTTGGAGAGGTACAGATGACTTCCGTACTTGCATCTTGTACAATGGAGTAAGCGTTACTGTGTAGATCAATTTGGGCGTATAACCCTAAACCCGCAATACTTTGCAGGAAAAGGCAGAAGATTAACTTTCTCATGATATAACTTTACTAAGTATCAGACTTTCTTTAGAACTAGCATTTCCGTATTCTTTTCAGCGATTGTTTCCCATATCGTTTTCAGTTCGAGATATTCGTTTGGAGCAAATAACAATGTATTTTGTCTAAACTGGTAATTGATGCTTATTGAATTACCTTTTTGAGTAATGTTATACCGGCATTTTATCTGTTGGTCTTTCATAACGACTTGCAGTGATTTGGGCATTTCGTCTATTGTATAACCTTCGGGTAGGGTGAGGTTGACGGCAACAGTTAGCATACTTGTATAGGGATATTCTACTGGCAACTTTCGTTCTACTTGCTTGAACGGGGATTCTGATACATGCAGGAAGATCAGCGGATTGACGTAGATAAACTGGTCGTTGGTAGTGGATTGCTTTTCGAACTGGAAGGTCTCTTGTACTAGCGGAGAGAAATTCTTAATGTTCTTTGCCTCATAGCCTTTCACAGTTATGTTTTCTTCCGTACTCAATTTGTTGATAAACTCAGTACTATCTTTCGCATTCCGGTATTTGTTACGTATGTTTGCGGCATGTTGCCCTGCGTATATTGCCTGGCGTGTTCCGGTAATACTTCCATTCGGCGCAAGAGTTGCGGTGACATTACAGCGGATGAAGTTCTTCTCGGTGTTTTGTAAGTTGATCCAAGCACTACCGGTAGGAGTCAGGATGCGGGCGCGGTCTACCAATAAAGTAGGAGGCAATGTGTTGACATACCCGTCTTCTACCGAACCGTCTATGTAAAGAATGGTAGTATCGCTTTCAGCAACACCCACTACAAAAGTATTCAGTTTTTGGATGCTGGGATGTGTCATAGGCAGTCTTCCTGCACTGCGGCGGCTCAGGAGAATCGGATATGCCTCGATACCGGCATCCTTCAGCATGCTTATCAAGATGAAGTTTATGTCGGCATTGCTACCGGTGCCTTCTTTCATTATATGTTTGGCGCTTTTTCCATATAAAGCGTACTTCTCATTCCATCGCACTTTATTCTTTAGTAATGAATAGATGGCAGCTGTTTTCTCTACACAATCTTTCATTTGATCGAGCTTCAACGCAGCCATTTCTTCTTTTAGCGGATTATCCATTTTAAGGCGGCTGCCAAAGTCCGAATCAGACCGTAGCATTTCATCTATGTCTTCCCAGCTTTTTGTGAAAGATTTGTAGAGTGCGCCTGGAAACTCAAGTCCTTTTAGCTCAAAACCTACTTGGGTGCAGTAGTCGTCGAGACACCACACGTAGTTGTCGTCCTTCAAAGCCGGCAACTTATAACCCTTGAATTGTATGTTGGTAGCGGAACATTGAAGTGCATGTCCATTGATATTGAAGTTGGCGTTGCATGGGGTTTCTTTGTTGGATAACGGTTCGAAACCATGCATATCCACATTGAATTTAAAATATTCGGGAATGGTAATATCATATTCAGTATATAAGGTAGGAATTTCATCTTGGGCTTTCCAATCATCAATGAGATAGTAAAGATCGGATTGGCACTGATATTCATATTCAATCACTGTCCCTTCTTTTACTTGTGGCACGGAGAATTTCAGTTGCATGTAGTTGTCACTAATACGTTCCTTGAATACTAGATCTTTCTTCATCTTTGTACGCACCACTTTTCCGTTTTCCAGATTATAAGCATCCGCATTCAATTGCAGGATCGTCTCTTTGCGGCTACTGTTATTCTTCGGTTCATAGTAGGGAATTGTAATGTTGGCATAGGAAGTCCCTTCCGGTTTAAGAATCTTTATTCTGACTTTGTATCTGTAGGTAAGTCTGAAGTCTTCAATACCCCAATTATAGCCTGCACTTGTCTGCTTATATAAGAAGACAGCGGTTGCACTTGAATCAGGGGCATAAGTAGTCATTGTTAATTCTTCTTGAGTAGGTTTCCCGAACTTGGAGTTGGGAGTGAAGGGCGTTTCTTGGGCATGCAAAAAGAAACTGAGTGTAAGCGTAGCCAGTAATAAAGCGTATCTCATGTTATGACTTGAGGTTGGTTACGACAAATATAAAGAAATAATCTGAAGTGCAAGCTTTTTCCTTCGTTTATTATTAAATCTCCTTAACAGAATCCCTGTGAATCACTTTTTATTTGTTATTTTGCACCAAATTTAGGTGTATTGTAGTCTGTTAGTTCAGGCTACGTTTCCTTTTTGGCAGAACGTTCGATGAATAAATTCACAATAAAAGCTTGTCCGTTATGCGGTGGGACACATATAGAGCGTGCCCTTACTTGCGTAGACCATTATGCCTCGGGCGAAATGTTCCATTTGTGCCGTTGTCAGGATTGCGGATTTATTTTCACGCAAGATTTTCCTGTAGAAGCGGAGATAGGACGCTATTACGAGACTCCCGATTATATATCCCATTCCGATACGAAGAAAGGGGCGATGAACTCTGTTTACCATTGGGTGCGCAACTATATGTTGGGGCGTAAGGCTCGATTGGTGGTACACGAGGCACACCGCAAAGAGGGGCGTTTGCTGGACATCGGCACGGGAACAGGATATTTTGCGGATACTATGCAGCGTCGTGGCTGGCAAGTGGAAGCGGTAGAGAAGAATGCCGGTGCACGTGCTTTTGCCAAAGAACATTTCAACCTGGACGTAAAGCCCGATACTGCTTTAAAAGATTTCGCTCCCGGAAGTTTCGATGTTATTACCCTGTGGCATGTGATGGAACATTTGGAGCCGCTCAATGAAATGTGGCAGACTTTGAATTCCCTGCTAACAGATAAAGGTGTGCTGATTATAGCCGTGCCCAACTGTTCTTCTTTCGATGCAAAGAAGTACGGTGCTTATTGGGCTGCCTACGATGTACCCCGTCACTTGTGGCACTTCACTCCGGGTACGATACAGCAATTCGGTTCCAAACATGGATTTATTATGGCGGAACGTCACCCTATGCCGTTCGATGCATTCTATGTATCGATGTTGACGGAGAAGCACATGAGGCATTCATGCACATTCCTTCGGGGAATGATAACCGGAACCTTGGCATGGCTTAGTTCATTAGTGAAGAAAGAACGTAGCAGTTCCATGATTTATGTCTTCAGGAAGAAGCCGATAAGATAGTGAATATGAAAGCAAAAAGTAAAAATAACTCAGTATCCTATTTCGATATGCAGTTCATCACGTCTAGCATTAGCACGACGTTGGTTTTACTGTTGTTGGGGCTTGTTGTTTTCTTTGTGCTGGCTGCTCATAACCTTTCCATTTATGTGAAGGAGAACATCAGCTTCTCGGTTCTTATCAGTGATGATATGAAGGAGAGCGATATTTTGAAATTGCAGAAAAGGCTGGATAAAGAAGCTTTTGTGAAAGAGACTGAATATATTTCGAAGAAGCAAGCACTCCGTGAACAGACTGAGGCGATGGGTACAGATCCGCAGGAGTTCCTGGGTTATAATCCTTTCACGGCATCTATCGAGATAAAATTACATTCCGATTATGCCAATTCTGATAGTATTGCCAAGATAGAAAAGCTAATTAAAAAGAATACCAATATTCAAGAAGTGCTCTATCAGAAAGATTTGATAGATGCTGTAAATGATAATATCCGCAACATTAGTTTGATGCTTTTGGGACTGGCAGTGATACTCACTTTTATCTCTTTTGCATTGATAAACAATACAATCCGTCTCACGATCTACTCCAAACGCTTCCTTATTCATACAATGAAGCTGGTAGGAGCGAGCTGGGCATTCATTCGTCGTCCGTTCCTGCGGCGAAACTTCTGGATCGGAGTATTGTCTGCTGTGGTGGCGGATGCTATTTTGTGGGGAGCTGCCTATTGGCTGGTTTCCTATGAGCCGGAGTTGATAAAGGTTATCACCCCTAACGTGATGTTGTTGGTATCAGCATCGGTATTGGTGTTTGGGGTACTTATAACTTGGTTGTGCGCCTTGCTTTCCATTAACAAGTATTTGAGGATGAAAGCGGGAACACTATATTATATTTAGATAATTACAAATTACGAATTACAAATTACAAGGCTGCGCTGTGAAGGGGCGGTGAGTGAGTAACGTTGTAATTGGTAATTCGTAATTTGTAATTACTTTATGTTGTGTAATTAGTAATTCGTAATTATAGAAATGGATAAACAGAAATTCGCTTTTGATAAAACCAACTTTATCCTGCTGGCTATCGGCATGGCGGTGGTAATCATTGGTTTTCTTCTAATGACAGGTCCGGTGTCTACGGCAACGCACTTCGAACCGGATATCTTCAGTGTGAGACGTATTAAAGTAGCTCCTGTAGTTTGTCTCTTGGGCTTTGTGTTCATGATATACGCTGTGTTGCGTAAACCTAAAACAAAAAAGGAGGTTAACGAGTAATTATGGGAGATTTGAGTACCCTTGAGGTGATTATTATTGCCATCGTCGAAGGTTTGACGGAGTTTTTACCGGTTTCTTCTACCGGACACATGATTATAACACAAAATATACTGGGTGTAGAGAGCACGGAGTTTGTGAAGGCATTTACGGTAATTATTCAGTTTGGCGCCATCCTTTCGGTGGTTTGCCTGTACTGGAAACGTTTCTTCAGGTTGAACCATACTCCGGCGCCGGAGGGAGCTTCTGCCTTGAAGTGTTTTCTGCATAAGTTCGACTTTTACTGGAAGCTGCTGGTAGCATTCATTCCTGCTGCCATATTGGGCTTCTTGTTCAGCGACAAGATTGATGAAATGTTGGAGAGCGTGACGGTAGTTGCCGTAATGCTTGTCATTGGTGGTATATTCATGCTGTTTTGCGATAAGATCTTTTCAAAAGGAAGTGAAGATACGGTTCTGACGGAGAAGAAGGCTTTCAACATCGGCTTATTTCAATGTATAGCTATGATACCGGGCGTATCACGCTCTATGGCAACCATTGTAGGTGGTATGTCGCAGAAGCTGACTCGCAAGACGGCAGCTGAGTTCTCGTTCTTTCTGGCTGTGCCAACTATGTTTGCGGCTACAGCTTATAAGATCCTGAAACTTTTCCTGGATGGAGGAACAGAGATTATCATGAACAATATGCCTGCTTTGATTATTGGTAATGTGGTTGCTTTTATAGTAGCTCTGCTTGCTATTAAGTTCTTTATCAATTTTGTGACGAAGTATGGTTTCAAAGCATTCGGTTGGTATCGTATCATTGTTGGCGGGCTGATTTTGATCTTATTACTGACAGGTCATAATCTGGAGGTAATGTGATGATGAATTTTAAAGAAGGAGAAGTATTATATTTCAATAAACCGCTGGGCTGGACTTCGTTTAAAGTGGTGGGACATGCGCGTTACCACATTTGCCGGCGGATAAATGAGAAGAAATTGAAGGTAGGGCATGCCGGTACACTCGATCCGCTTGCTACGGGAGTGATGATTGTATGTACAGGCAAGGCTACTAAGCGGATTGAAGAATTTCAGTATCATACGAAGGAGTATATTGCCACCATTCAGTTGGGTGCCACCACGCCGTCCTATGATTTGGAACATGAAATAGACGCTACCTATCCCACTGAGCACATTACTCGTGAGTTGGTAGAAGAAACGTTGAAGAAGTTTATCGGCGAGATACAACAAGTACCGCCTGCTTTTTCTGCTTGCATGGTAAACGGTAAGCGTGCTTACGACCTCGCCCGTAAGGGAGAAGAGGTGGACTTGAAACCGAAGTTGCTGGTCATTGACGAGATTGAGTTGCTGGAATGCAATTTGCCTGAAATCAAAGTCCGCGTAGTATGCAGCAAAGGTACATATATCCGCGCTTTAGCTCGTGATATTGGTGAGGCCCTAAATAGTGGTGCCCATCTCACTGCTTTAGAGCGTACGCGTGTGGGTGATATCCGCATAGAAGATTGCCTCAATCCGCTTGATTTTAAAGAGTGGATAGATGCGCAAGAGGTAGAAACAAATAACTTATAACTTATAACTCATAACTAATTATGAAACTGTCGCAATTTAAATTTAAGCTTCCTGAAGAGAAGATAGCTTTGCACCCCACGAAGTACAGAGATGAGTCGCGCCTGCTGGTGCTTCACAGAAAGACAGGCGAAATCGAACACCGGATGTTTAAAAATGTCCTGGATTACTTCGATGATAAGGATGTATTTATCTTCAATGACACTAAGGTATTCCCTGCCCGCCTATATGGTAACAAGGAAAAGACCGGTGCCCGTATCGAAGTATTCTTGTTGCGTGAGTTGAATGAGGAGCTTCGCCTTTGGGACGTACTGGTAGACCCTGCCCGTAAGATCCGTATCGGCAATAAACTCTATTTTGGTGATGATGATTCAATGGTGGCCGAAGTAATTGATAACACAACTTCACGTGGTCGTACCCTGCGTTTCCTCTATGACGGACCGCATGATGAGTTCAAGAAGGCGCTTTATGCATTGGGCGAAACTCCGCTGCCACATAGTATTATCAACCGTCCCGTAGAACCGGAGGATTCCGAACGTTTCCAGTCCATCTTTGCCCGTAACGAAGGTGCTGTAACGGCTCCTACCGCCAGCTTGCACTTCAGCCGCGAATTGCTGAAACGTATGGAGATCAAAGGAATTGATTTTGCATATATCACTTTGCATGCCGGTTTGGGTAACTTCCGTGATATCGATGTAGAAGACCTTACCAAGCATAAAACTGACTCAGAACAGATGCTCGTAAGCGAAGAAGCTGTAAAGGTTGTGAATCGTGCGAAAGACTTCAACAAGCAAGTTTGTGCGGTAGGTACTACCGTAATGCGTGCCATTGAAAGCACAGTCAGCACGGACGGTCACCTGAAGGAATACCAAGGATGGACGAACAAGTTTATCTTCCCACCGTATGACTTTACGGTTGCCAATGCTATGATATCCAACTTCCACATGCCACTTTCTACCTTGTTGATGATTGTTGCCGCATTTGGTGGTTACGATCAGGTAATGAACGCTTATGACATTGCGCTGAAAGAGGATTATCGCTTCGGTACGTATGGCGATGCGATGTTGATTACAGATAAGTAAAATGAATGAAGAATTAAGAATTAAGAATGAAGAATTGCCATGCGGTGTAAACGCGCAGCCCGATTCTTCATTATTCACTCCTCATTCTTCATTTCTCTTTTTAGGTCTTGGAACTAACTTAGGCGATAAGGAGCAAAATCTTCGTACCGCCATACAGAAAATAGAAGAGCGGATAGGGAAAGTCATTTCCCTTTCCGCTTTTTATGCTACTGCCCCGTGGGGCTTTTCTTCAGATAATACATTTCTTAATGCAGCTCTTTGTGCAGAGACATCCCTATCTCCTTTTGAGGTATTGCAAATCACGCAAGAAATTGAACGTGAAATGGGACGTACTCATAAATCCGTCAACGGTAATTATAGTGACCGTGTAATAGACATTGACTTGCTTCTTTGCTTTGCATTCGATGGTACACCCATATTACTTGATACTCCCGAACTGAAGCTTCCCCATCCGTTGATGCAAGAGCGTGATTTCGTGATGCGTCCTTTAGTGGAAATTGCACCGGAGCTAGTGCATCCTGTATTTAAAGAGACAATGGTAAGTCTTCTTTCTGTTAAAACAACTCATGTCGTACAGTGATTCTTTCACAACGGCGGCAGTAATAGATAGTAGTAATCCGTCCTGATTTTGGGTTTTCCTGCATATACTGATCGTGTATTTGTTTGTACTGTAGAGAATGTACTTCTACGGTATTATAACTTTTGCAATTAGCACATTTTCCTGATGATTTTACTTTAAAGTAAAGCTATAATTATAGGGTAACCTGAGTTCGATATAAGACGATTGACGAAAATCCGAAAAGAAATGAAATAAAATGAATAGTTTCTTCGTTTTATTGAAACAAATGCATTTTTAAAGGCACCCTAAACCTAAAATGTACGATAAGTACAAACTTATGTAACATACGCAAAAGTACATGTTACCTATATAATGCTTTGTGCAACATTCTTTTACTTCTTTTAAAGGACGGAGCGTTATCTTTGCATTTACTGAGAAGACCCAGATATATCCGTCTGATGAACAATGGTCATGAGCACTAAGGACAGTATGTCAGAATTCCGGCAGAACAGTTCATCATCTTATATATAATGTAATGGTATAAATAAAAGGAGCAAGATATGATATTTAATGGTTATAATAAAATTAGGTTAGGAATGGCAGTGCTACTTTGCCTTTGTGGCACCGTGATGGTGAGAGCAAAGGTAAAGTTACCTGCCTTGATTTCTGATGGAATGGTATTGCAGCGTGGACAAACTATAAAAGTATGGGGAACGGCAGATGCAGAAGAAAGCATTCAAGTAAGATTTACCAAGGATGCTTTTCCGACTTCCATAATAAATAAAAAGCTTAAAGATATTTATACAACCACTGCAGACTCAGACGGACAATGGAGTCTGACTCTCCCCGCCATGAAAGCCGGTGGTCCTTATTCCATACTGATAAATGACATTGAAATCAGAAACATACTGGTAGGTGATGTATGGCTATGCTCAGGCCAGTCGAATATGGAACTACCCATAAGCCGCGTGACAGACATGTTTGCCGATGAGATAGCCGGCTATAACAATGAAAAGATACGCCATATCATCATTCCAAAAGTCTATAATTTCCGTGCACCACAAGAAGATATGCCACAAACAAGCTGGAAGACACTGACACAAGACAATGTGATGGAATTCTCTGCCTTGGCTTACTTCTTTGCCAAAGCAATATACGAAAAAACAAACATTCCGATAGGAATCATCAATGCCAGTTGGGGCGGGACTCCTGTAGAAGCATGGATCAGTGAAGAGGGGCTGAAACAATTCCCGTTATATATCAATGATAAACGGCAGTATGAAGATGACTGCTATCGCACGCACATCAAGCAGGTGGAAAATGAAAGATTCCGCCATTGGAACGAATCCTTGTACCGTGGAGATGCAGGGTTGCATGAAGCAACGCCATGGTATAGCGGAAACTATGACGATAATACGTGGCAGGAGGTTGACATGTTTTCAACCGACTGGGGAAACAATGGCTTGAATCCGATAGGTGGTTCCCACTGGTTCCGCCAGAATGTTACCATAACCGACATTATGCCGGGAAGTGATGCCACCCTTCGCTTGGGATGTATTGTTGATGCAGACTCTGTATATGTAAATGGAGTATTTATAGGCAATACAAGCTACCAGTATCCACCACGTATTTACAGAATCCCGGCTGGTGTACTCAGAACCGGAAAAAATAATATTACCGTACGCCTCATTAGCAATGGCGGTCAACCAAACTTTGTCAAAGAAAAGCCTTACAAGATAATCTATCAGGCACAAGCTGCAGCACAAGTCAAAGAATTCAATCTTAAACCCACGTGGAAATATCGTCAGGGAGCCCCGATGCCTAATGCACCGGAAATGATGTTTTTTTGTTACAAGCCCGTGGGGCTTTACAATGCCATGATTGCACCGCTCAAGAATTATGGCATATGCGGTATATTGTGGTACCAAGGCGAGTCTAATGTTTCACGCCGTAACGAATACGCTGCATTATTGTCGGCCATGATTAACGACTGGAGGCGTACCTTCAATTCAGAAAAATTGCCCTTCTACATTGTAGAGTTAGCAGATTTCCTTGCAAAGGATGATATTGAGGGGCGTAAGGCCTGGGCAGAGATGCGGCACGAACAAGCCAGAGCAAATCAAATGAACGCCAACACCCACCTTATCGAGAACAGCGATTTGGGAGAATGGAACGACATACATCCATTGGACAAGAAGACGTTAGGCCGCCGTGCAGCAGAAACCGCACTAGAGCACGACAAGAAGGTTGAACAACAACAGTAATCGACTCAGATTATATAATATTATGAATAACATGAACCAAAAAATTTCAGTAGCCGAAAAAATAGGCTATAGCCTCGGAGATTGCTCAGCGAACTTAGTGTTCCAGATGATGATGATCTATCAGACCAAGTTTTATACCGACGTATTCGGTTTGGAAGGTGCCATTGCCGGAAGTGTCATGCTGATAGCCCGTATTGTCGATGCTTTCGTGGATCCTACCGTAGGCATCTTGTCCGACAAGACACAAACCCGTTGGGGCAAGTACCGACCATGGATATTATGGACTGCTTTGCCGTTCATGGTATTCTATGTATTGGCTTTCTATAATCCCGGTATCGAAGACAAGAGTCTGGTTGCAGTATACGCCACTATTTCGTATACACTGCTGATGACACTCTACTCATTCAACAATACCCCTTATGCCTCATTAGGAGGTGTCATGACCAGTGATATCAAAGAGCGCAACAGCATTACCAGCATTCGTTTTGTTGCCGCTACCATTGCACAATTTATTGTGCAAGGCTTGACGCTCCCTCTTGTAAGCAAATTTGCCGGTCCTGATGGCGACAAAGGGCACGGATGGCTTTGTACCATTTCCTTGTTTGCGGTAATCGGTTTTGTATTCTTCATTATTACCTTCTTTTCTGCACGAGAACGCATAACCCCACCTGCCAGCCAAAAGGCCGATACCCGAAAAGACATCAAGGATGTATTCTGTAGTATACCCTGGCGAGCAATGTTTATCCTTACCTTATTTATTTTTATTACCTTAGCCATGTGGGGAAGTGCCATGAACTATTACTTTGAAAACTATGTGGACTCCAGTGCCCTATACGCCTTTCTCGACAGACTGGGGTTGGTTGCCACACAAGTTGACACAAGTTTGAGTTATAGTATACTGAATGCCTTCGGATTGATCGTGAGCAGTCCTGAGAAAGCATACGAAGTGGGCTTTGGCGTATTTAACATGGTTGGTGCATTGGTACAGTTCTTTGGAGTAATCCTACTCTCAAGCTTCCTTGCCAACCGTTATGGAAAGAAGTCCGTGTTCATTATCTGCCTGACGTTGACAGCTATCTTCACTGCCTTGTTCTATTTCCCAAATCAAACAGATATAGAAACAATGTTTGCCCTGAATTTTCTGAAAAGCCTGGCCTATGCTCCCACCGTGCCCCTACTTTGGGCTATGATTGCCGATGTGGCAGACCACTCGGAATATGTGAACTACCGCCGTGCCACAGGATTTGTTTTCGCAGGAGTAGTGTTTGCTTTGAAAGCCGGGCTCGGAATCGGCGGTGCCATCTTGGGCTTCCTGCTTTCCGGTTTTGGTTATGTCAGTGGAGCAGGTACAGTACAAACAGAATATGCTATTCACGGCATCATACTTTCCTCCAGTTTGATACCAGCGGCAACCTTCTTCATAGGGGTCATTGCATTATGTTTCTACCCTATCACAAAAACCTATAATGAGAAGATGCAGGCTGAACTGACAGAACGGAGAGCAAAGGCAGATTACTAAGATGAAACGGTTCCATCCGATTTATTCAATATACAGACTACCTGAAGATTTACAAGTACCATTGATGGTATGGAAAAGATAACCCTAAAAAATATTATCATGAAGAAAGAAATGAGATATTTAGTTCCGGAAGACTATATGGCAGATCCGGCAGTACATGTATTCAACGACAGAGTTTATATTTATCCCAGCCATGACTGGGAAAGCGGCATTGCGGAAAATGACAACGGCGACCATTTCAATATGAAGGACTATCACGTCTTTTCCACTGAC
>OHGT01000865.1_pt1 | contig 16205 bp, 8 predicted proteins | sample 1567861 | NCBI WGS metagenome assembly OHGT01 (sample SAMEA3879533, study PRJEB24766) | human gut metagenome | biome: human-associated habitat; feature: feces | place: USA | collected 1985/1987 | reverse complement strand
TGCATTCTCTTTCGCGACAAATCTGCAAGATAAAGTCGCAATTTGTTATAATTGGACGGATTTAATTGATATTTATGACGATAAAGGCAAATTGTGTAACCGAATCCATGGTCCCAAATGCTTTGTTTCTCAATTCAAGGAGTTTAATGATGGAAAAGTTATTTCGACTTCGGCTGTAAAAGATCAAACGAGAGATGCTTATTTTTGCCCAGTAAATGTAGGAGATGAATTTTGGGTCCTTTTTAGTGGAAAGTCAGAATCTGAAGAGGGTTATAGTATCTTGGCGAATCAGATAATGGTTTATGGCTGGGACGGAAGTCCTCGAAGAATATTGAATCTGAATAAAGGGATATTCGCTTTCACTGTAGATAAAAAGAATAAGAAAGTTTATGGAATTAGTGATGATCCCGACTTTCATATTTTATCGTTTTCTTATTGAGATCATGATGAGGTACTTTATAGTCATATTGACTATTCTTGCACTATGCTCTTGTGATAATATCAAACATCGAAAAGAGCAAGCATTATCAGTAATGGAACAATGGATTGGCAAAGAGATAGTATATCCGGATAACTTGAATTTTACGATATTAGGGGTTGATACTTTGTATAATGAGATACAAAGCCAATATCTTTTTAAAGTAGTTAGTTATGTTGATTCGACAGGTTGCACTAGTTGTAAGTTGCAATTGCCTAGGTGGAAAGCTTTTATTGCTGAGATGGACTCAGCTTCAAGAGGGAGGAGTGTTGTGTCTTTTATACTTCACTCGAATAATGTGTCGGATATTATTTATACATTGAAATATAACAACTATAAATATCCGGTGTGTATTGATGAAAAAAATTCTTTTTATAATGTTAACAATTTGCCTTTAAATGAAGCATTTCAAACGTTTTTGCTCGATGAAAACAATAGAGTTATAGCTATTGGCAATCCTATACATAATCCGAAGATTAAAGATTTGTTTTTGAAGATTATTGGAGAGGAGAAAGTGGAACAGAAGGATAAAAGCAAGGTCGTAACAACTAAGGTGGATATAGACAAAACTTCTGTGTCACTAGGAAACTTTGACTGGCAGAAGGAGCAAAAAGCAACTTTCGTTTTGAAAAATGCAGGAAATAAACCGTTAGTTATTGAAGACGTGAATACTTCTTGCGGCTGCACTTCTGTGGATTATTCCAAAGAGCCCGTACGGCCTAATGAAGAAATTCGATTGGAGGTAATTTATAAGGCAGATCATCCGGAACATTTTAATAAAACGATAACTGTGTATTGCAATTCAGAATCATCTCCAATAGAGCTTACAATTTCTGGTAACGCACAATAAATGCTTGCTAAATGTCTCTATTTATGGGTATAGTGTGGATATATAGAATATCTGATAAATTATGAGAAAATGTGGACTCTTATTTGCATTGTTGCTTCTTTACTCATGTGTAAACAATCATCGCTTGAACAAAGTCCTCGATTTGGCTGGAAATAATCGGAGCGAGTTGGAAAAAGTACTTATCCATTATAAAGATAGTGGTGAGAAATATGATGCTGCTTGCTTTTTAATTGAAAATATGTCTAAATGTTATAGCTACAAAGGCTGGCTATTAGATACATTAAGATATTGGAAATCTACTACAGATTCATTTGGAAATATTGATAATAAGCAAGTCGTAAAATGGGAGAAATATCCTGCCTCCATGATGGATAAGGAATATGACATTCATGTTATAACGGCTGATTATTTAATTCGAAATATAGATCAGGCTTTTGAGGTATGGAAAAAAAGACCTTGGAATAAGAATCTTTCTTTTGATGAATTTTGTGAACTGATCCTGCCTTATCGCATCGGTGATGAAACATTGGAAGACTGGCGTAGTGCTTATAGTAAGGAGTTTGCATTTTTATTAGATTCTGTTTATACGGGAACGGATATGATGGAGGCTGTAAATGTGGTTATAGAACATCTGAAAAAAACGGGATTCCGGTTTAATATTGATTTTGATTCTCCACATATGGGAGCTTTTTTCTTATTGGAGCATCGTGTCGGAAAATGTGTTGATATATGCGACCTCATAATATATGTATTACGCTCTTTAGGGATTCCTGCTACAATAGACATGTATATTTATGAATCAGAATCTAGAATGGGACATACATGGGATGTGGTGAGAGATACCGCCGGTAATTATGTTAATATCAATTTCTTCAATATAACCCATTCTAAACGGGAATTGGATGGTAGGAGAAAGGGAAAGGTACATCGTTATTGTTACGGTCTGCAAAAAGAAAAATTGGAATTCGTGAATTTGAAAAATGATATACCTCCTTTGTTCAGGCATTGCTTCGTAAAAGATGTTTCTGAAGATTATTTTAAAGATAGTTTGGTATTAGATTTGGGTGATGTGAGTGCTGACTATGTGTATTTGGGACTCTTTAAGCCGCAAAGTGAGGGGGAGGGTATAGACATGGCTAAGTTGATAGGTGGGAAAGCTACGTTTAAAAATGTTGAGTCAAAAATGATATATATACCTCTTATTTATAAGAACTCGAACTATGAATCCATTGACTATCCTTTTTTCTTTGATGGTGAAAAGGCGCAGCCCATTATTCCTGATTTATCAGAAAGAGAAACTGTTGTTTTACAGAGAAAAGCAGCCTTCTTTTATTGGATTAAAGATTGCTTTCGTAGTGTGGTAGGTGGAAAATTTGAGATATCGGATAGGAAAGAATTCTCCGGAATCAAGCCCTTTTATTGCATAAACGATACCCCGCACACTAACCGTATATTTGTACGTTTACCGGAGTTGGTGAAAGGCAGGTATGTCAGATTCTCTACAGCAAAAGACAAACGCGTTGAATTAGCTGAATTGTCTTTTAGTCATGATGGAGTAAGTGTAATTCCTTTGAAAATAGAAGGGGATGCTCCGGAAAATAAACATCTTAAAATAGATAATGTGATTGACGGTGATGTACTTTCCTACTATAGACCCCAAAAGGACGGTGCTTCTATGATAGTGGATTTTGGTAGGGAGATATGTTTTAATGAATTGATGTATATGCCCAGAAATGATGATAACTTTATTCGTATAGGTGATGTTTATGAGTTATTTTATCATGGAGGGAAAGAGGGTTGGATTTCGTTGGGGCGAAAAAAGGCTGTTGATACTTTCTTGATATATGACAACATGCCCAAAGGAGCGCTTTTTTATCTGCATGATATAACACGAGGCAAAGAAGAACAAGTATTTCGGATAGAGAATGGAAAACAGGTTTTTATATCAAATTTCGGGAAATGAAGTATCAAAGTCGTTTATCTATACGGAAGTTGCTTGCTTGGGGACTTAATTTAGTTTGCGGATTATGTGGCATTCTCCTTTTGTTGATTTTGTTGCAATTATTTTGTGTTACTTCATTCAAGATCCCTTCTGATTCAATGGAACCTGCCCTGTTGACTGGAGATTATATTTTGGTGGATAAATGCTCAAAAGGAGCGAGACTATTTGATGTATTTGCCGCATTAAAGAAGAAGGAAGTAAAAATACACCGTATGCCGGGGTGGAGGGATTTCAAGAGAAATGATGTGTTGGTATTTAACTTTCCTTATCCGGGGCGATGGGACAGCATAGCTTTTGATGTAATGTCATATTATGTTAAGCGCTGTATTGCCATTCCGGGAGACACTTTGGAAATAAAAAAATGTCATTATAGGGTTAAAGGGTATGACGGGTATTTAGGGAATGTCACAGCGCAAAATAATTTGCAAAAGTTACTTGATTCCGTGGAAGTTGAAAAATGGGGTGTAATCGTGGAAAGCTATCCTTTTAATAAAGATTTGGGTTGGAGTGTGTCTGATTTTGGACCATTGTACATACCGGCTAAAGGTAGTGTGATAGACATGAACCCATTGAACTGTATTCTCTACAAAAACTTGATAGAATGGGAACAGAAAAAGAATCTAACATTGAAAGGAGATAATATAGCATTAGGGGATAGTGTTATACAGAGATACAGTTTTCATGAGAATTATTATTTCGTATCTGGTGATAAGACTATAAATTCAAAAGATTCCCGCTACTGGGGATTATTGCCCGAATCTTTTATTGTAGGCAGGGCTTTGCGTATATGGAAATCGGTAGATAACTATTCGGAAGATATAAGATGGAGGCGAGTATGGAAGAAAATAGAATGAGGAGAATGAAAACTCTTGCTATATGGGGACTACTTTGGATAGCTGTTATGAGTTCATTGTCATTGGTTTGCTTTGTCTCTTCAAACTTTCTTACTGGTGAAACTATCGGTCAGTGGGTTTGGTTTGATAAGGCGTCTTTCTTGTCGGTAGGGTGTATTTTGCTAGCGTTTTTCTTAATGTCTCAAAAGTGTTCGTTTATGTTTGTTTCGATCATTTCTTGGGCATTGGTTGTATTAGGAGGTATTGAAGCCATTTGGGGCATACGTCAGCTCTATGGCTTTACTGCTTCAGGGCATTCGATGTATGCTTTAACAGGCTCTTTTTTCAATCCGGGTCCTTATTCCGGATATTTAGCAATGATACTACCGATCTGCCTACATCAATGGTTTACTAGCTATAAACAGAAAGAGGTGTTCGGGCAAGATCTACATGAATATTCACTGGAAAAGATCGTATGGTGGGGAAAGCGTATCGTTTCTGGTGGAACAATGTTACTTATTCTATGCGTGCTTCCTGCCGGCATGAGTCGCTCAGCATGGTTGGCAGCGGGAATATCTTGTTTATGGGTGTATGGCTGTTACGCAGATTGGGGAGACTATATTCGTGAAAAATGGTGGTTGCATAAACGTCGGATAATAGCGATAATGACCGGTGGTTTATGTGTCTTATTGTTGGCTGGTTGTCTGTTATTTATATTAAAGCCGGATTCTGCCAGAGGAAGGTTGTTTATGTGGAAGATTACTTGCAATGCCATTGCAGAGAAACCCTGGCTGGGACATGGCATGGGTAATTTTGCTTCGGCTTATGGAGATGCACAGGAGGCTTATTTTGCTGCAGGTGATTACGAGCCTTGGGAAGAGCGTGTAGCAGGAAGTCCCGAATATGCTTTTAATGAGTATTTGCAGATAGCGGTTGAGCTTGGAATTCTTTTAACATTATGCTTACTGGTTATTGTCCTGGCATGTTTATATGTAGGAATCCGGAAAAGACGTTATGGAATTTGTGGTGCTATTCTGGCTTTAATGATTTTTGCCTTTTCGTCCTATCCTCTGCAACTTCCTGTGTTTATCGTTACATTTGGAGGATTGCTATTCGCTTGTATCTTGGGAAATAGTCGTTGGGAATGGCTAGGCTTAGCAATATTGGTAGGAACAATTGGCGGTTTTCGTTTGAAGGATGATTTGAGAACTGAACAAGCCTGTCGTGAATGGATGAATGCAAAAGTACTTTATAATGTAGGAGTATACAAATCTGCGGAAGAAGATTACGAACGTCTTTATCCATTATTAAAAGACCGTGCCGCTTTCTTATTTGAATATGGTCATGGCTTGCATAAACAGCAGAAAATTGAAGCTTCCAATCGTATTCTGAAAGAAGCTTTGAAACGAAGTTCTGACCCTATGATCTTGAATATTTTAGGTAAGAATAGCCAGCAGTCTGGTGATTATCTGGCAGCGGAAGATTGGTTTATCCGTTCCACTCATCGTTTACCTGGGAGAATTTATCCCTATTATTTGTTAGCAAAGCTTTATGCAGAGCCGGGTTTCAGTCAGCCGGACAAGTTTAAGGAGATGAAACTTATTGTTCTGACTAAAGAGCCAAAAGTGAATTCTACTGCGATACGCCAGATGAGAGAAGAGGTAAAGAGTTTATATGATAGTAAAGAGTCGTGTGAATAAATTGGCTAGTGGGAAATAAGTAGGTTAAAATGGAGAGATAAAGATGAAACATTGCTATACTTTGATCATTTGTTTGTGGACAATAGTGTCATGTACACATGAACCTAATCGGCTTGAAATGGCTTTGCTGTTTGCTGGTGAGAACAGGGTGCAATTACAGAAGGTGCTTGATAGTTATAAGGAAGATAGTGAGAAGTACAAGGCAGCTTGTTTCTTGATAGAAAATATGCCCTTTTATGGTTCTTATGAGGGAAAAGCTTTAGAGAAGTATTGGAAATATTTTACAGAACTTGCTGTGCAGAAACGTTCTGCTAGGGAAATAGTAGATTCTTTGAAGCTGGCAGATGGTGGATTTTCAAAACTAGAATTATCGTTTAAACCGGATATAGAGATAGTGGATTCTGCTTTTTTAGCCAATCATATAGAATGGGCATTTAAAGTTTGGAAAGAACAACCTTGGGGAAAAAATATAGGCTTTGACGATTTTTGTGAATATATATTGCCCTATCGTATCGGAGATGAGCCTTTATCTCTTTGGCGCAAAGAATTATATGAAAAGTATAACCCGTTACTCAATGACTTGCGTAGATCGAAAGATGCGGAAGATCAGGTAAAGGCTGCACAACTTTTGATGGATACGTTACGAAAAGATAATTACCGTTATACGGGACTTTTTCCGGAAGGACCTCATATTGGTCCGGTAGCATTGGAGTGGAAAACGGGAAGCTGTCGTGAATTTGCAGATGCTTTGATGTATGTACTGCGTTCAATAGGAATTCCATGTGGTACGGACAGGGTAATACAGCGTGGAGATACTAATGCTTCACACTTTTGGAATTTTATATTAAGCAAGGACCGTGATACATATATGACGGAATTTCCATATCAAGAAAGATGGAAAAAGGCACCGGAATATGGCATTTATAAAGGAAAGGTTTACAGGAATACCTACAGTCTGAACAGTAAAGAAGCAATGAAGGTAAAAGAAATACCAAATATTTATTCTGTTTTTAAGAATCCTTTTTTTTATGATGTAACTGCTTTTTATACTGGAGAGCATAACTGGACTGTGACAATTCCGGAAGATAAGTTTTATAGTCACTCTTACAAAAAAGGTCCGGTTTATCTTTGTTTGGCAAATAAGCAAGAATGGCGTCCGGTGGCTTATACTTTTATAGAGAAAGGTAAAGTCTGTTTTAAGGATGTGGAGGGAGGTGTTATGTTTATACTGGCAACATATAATGGTGGACTACTAACGGCATTGACAGATCCTTTTGCTCTGGATCACGACACTGGAGAAATATGTTTTCTTACTCCTGCAGAAAAAAACAATACAGTCAATCTATATAGAAAATTCTATATAGCAGAAAAAGGTTATTTTTATGATCGCATGATAGGAGGTGTAATCGAAGGAAGTGAACAGGCGGATTTTGCTGAGGCGGATACTTTGTTTGTAATAAAAGAAGCCCCATTCAGGCTATATACAACGGTATATTTGAACTCGGAAAAATCGTATAGATATATGCGCTATCGTGGTGCGAAAAATAGCTATTGTAACATAGCCGAATTGGCTTTTTATGAGAACGTACAAGATACTTTACCTTTGCGAGGTAAGGCAATGGGAACTCCGGGAGGCTACGGCGATGATGGATTACATGAATATACAAATGTATTCGATGGTGACCCCAATACTTCATTTGACTATAAGTACGCAGATACTGGTTGGGCTGGAATGGATTTTGGAAAACCGTGTAAAGTAAGTAAGACTATATACACTCCTCGTAATGATGTGAATTTCATTTATAAGGGTGATGTTTATGAATTATTCTATTGGGATGAGGGGAAATGGAATTCTTTAGGAAAACAGACAGCAATATCAGATTCATTGGTATATTCTGCTCCTCAAAAGGCATTACTTTATTTAAAAAATCATAGTGCCGGCGTGGATGAAAGGATTTTTGAATACTGTAATGGTAGACAAAGATTTTGGTAATTAATAGTTAGACAATGAACGATATAATTTAAAAATAAGAGTTCGTCTACGCCTTTTTAGTGATTTAACTATAGACGTTAGTTTTAAAATTATTTAATTTAGTTTGTTTGTGGAGATTTTATTTCTGTCCATCTTAGAGAAACGAATGAAAATAGATAGTATTAATAATGAGTAATATAACATTGATGAGAATTTGAGTTTTTGTCCATACGGAAGTTTCGTATTCCGAATTGAAATGACTATTTTTGTATATCTATAACTGAATATATATGAAGACACTGAATTACCGATGCATGCTGTATATAACCATAGTTTTATTAACCGCTTGCTCTGATGCTAAAAAAGAAGAGAAGGTTGAAGAAGGAGTGGCTACAGTTTTGCCGAGTGACAATAACGAAGTGACTGTGCAAACTTTGAAGCGCCAGGTTTTCGATCATGAATTGGTAAGTAACGGAAAAGTAGTTGCCGGCGGGCAGGCAGATTTGAGTTTTGAATCACCGGGTATCGTTGCTCATATCTATGTAAAAAATGGTGACCTTGTACGTAAAGGACAAAAATTAGCAGAACTGAATAAATTCCGTCTGACTAATAAGACGCTGCAAGCCAAAGATGCGTTGGAGAAATCTAAATTGGAATTGCAGGACGTACTGATAGGGCAAGGTTACCCGACAAGCGATCATTCTAAAATTCCCGCTGACATTATGCAATTAGCTCGTGTAAAGAGTGGCTACGATCAGAGTCTTTCACAATATGAACTTGCTAAATATGAAGAAGAACATGCCACCTTAACAGCTCCTTTTGACGGGATAGTAGCTAACCTATTCTCTAAACCTTATAATGCCGCAAGCACTTCCGATGCTTTTTGTACAATTATAGGTACACAGGGCATGGAGGCTGATTTTACCGTATTGGAAAGCGAACTTCCATTAATAAAGAACGGCGACAAAGTGATTATTACTCCCTATTCCGATTCTGCATCCAAGCAAGAAGGACGTATTACACAAATCAATCCTTTGGTAGACGATAAAGGCATGGTGAAGGTAAAAGCTGTGGTGAATAGTAGGGGAAAACTATTCAGTGGAATGAATGTACGGGTAAATGTGCATCGCTCTCTGGGCGAGCAACTTGTGATACCGAAGAGCGCAGTTGTCCTTCGCTCGGGCAAGCAGGTGGTATTTACTTTGAAAGATGGCAAAGCACAATGGAACTACATACAGACGGGGTTGGAAAATGCTGAAAGTTACAGTGTAGTGGATGGTTTGAATGAGGGAGATACGGTTATTGTAACCGGAAACGTGAATCTGGCACATGAAGCACCAGTGAAAATAATTAAAAATTAGAATGATAAAATTCCTAATCCAACGGCCGATTGCCGTACTGATGGCTTTTACCGCTTTTTTTATTGTGGGACTGGTGACTTATTCTACCTTGCCGGTGTCGCTGTTGCCCGATATCGCCATTCCTGAGATTACGGTGCAGGTATCGGTTCAGAATACATCAGCTCGTGAATTAGAAAATACCATCGTAAGGCCATTACGCGGGCAGCTTATCCAAGTGGCGAAGTTGAAAGATATGAACAGCGAAACACGGGATGGAGCCGGCATTATCCGCTTGAACTTTGACTATGGCACCAATACCGATCTTGCTTTCATCGAGGTAAACGAGAAGATTGATGCCGCTATGAACTATCTGCCGAAGGATGCAGATCGCCCCAAAGTGATAAAAGCGAGTGCAACGGATATTCCTGTTTTCTACCTGAACCTGACGCTGAAGGGGAATGAAGAATTGGGAATGAAGAATGAAGAATTACCTGGCGGTGTAGGTGCGCAGTCCGATTCTTCATTAAAAGAGTTTCTGGATTTATGCGAGTTTGCCGAAAATGTTATCAAGCGACGTATTGAACAGCTGACTGAAGTAGCAATGGTAGATGTAACCGGTCTACTGGACCGTCAGTTGCAGATAGTACCCGATCCGGACAAACTGGCTGTACTGGGACTTTCTATAGAAGATATAGAAAACGCATTGGCACAGAATAATGTAGAGCCGGGTAGCATGACAGTGCGTGACGGTTACTACGAATATAATATTAAATTCTCCACATTACTGCGTACCGAGGCGGATGTAGAAAATATCCTGCTGAGAAAAGAGGGGCGCATTATCCGTCTGGGTGACTTTTGCAAAGTAGGCATTGTACCTGCCAAGGAAAAAGGAGTGTCTATGAGCAATGGCAAGCGTGCGGTTACTTTGGCGGTTATCAAGCAGGCAGATGAGAATATGGATGACCTGAAAGATGCCATTAATAGCACAATGGATTATTTTAAGAAGGTATATCCGGATATTGATTTTAACGTGAGCCGCAATCAGACTGAACTATTGGATTATACAATCTCCAATTTGCAACAAAACCTTTCGTTAGGTTTCCTTTTTATCTGTATCGTGGCAGTACTTTTCCTGGGAGATATCAAATCTCCGTTTATCATCGGACTGAGTATGGTAGTAGCGATTGTAATCTGCTTCCTCTTTTTCTACTTGTTCGGGATGTCGCTCAATATCATATCATTGTCAGGCCTGATTCTGGCATCGGGTATGATGATAGACAGTAGCATTATTGTGACGGAGAATATTTCGCAATACCGTGAACGCGGATATTCCTTGAAGCGTGCTTGCATAACAGGCACAAGCGAGGTTATCACACCGATGCTTAGCTCCTCGCTGACTACTATAGCTGTATTTGTACCGTTGATATTTATGAGCGGCATTGCGGGAGCACTGTTTTATGACCAGGCATTTTCCGTGACGGTAGGGTTGCTTGTTTCTTACTTTACGGGTATCATGCTTTTGCCGGTACTTTATATGTTGGTTTATAGGATGGGGATACGTAGCAGATCGTGGTTCTCCCGGATTCGCATCAATAACCCTTTGAAAGAGCATACGCTGGACCGGTTCTACGATGCAGGAGTCGATTGGGTATTTGCCCACAAAGCGTTGAGTGTTGCTTTTTGCATAATTTCCGTTCCCCTTTGTGTCATCATGTTCTTTTTTATCGGCAAAGAACGTATGCCACAGATCGATCAGAACGAGTTGATAGCTCGTGTGGAGTGGAATGAGAATATCCATGTGGATGAGAACCGCCATCGGGTAGATGCTCTGTTCAAAGAGATGAAAGACAAAACCATAGAGCAGACTGCCGCTGTGGGACAACAGGATTATCTTTTGAATCGTGAGCAAGCTCTCTCTTCATCGGAAGCTGAATTGTATTTTAAAACAGAAAGTTCTTCGGACATAGCCCCTCTGCAACAAACTATATACCAACGGCTGAAGTCTGAATTTCCATTGGCTGTGGTTTCTTTCTCACCTCCCGAAACAGTATTCGAGAAGCTTTTTGTGACGGGAGAGGTGGATGTTGTAGCCGAACTTTATGCCAGGAACAAGGAGAAAGCGCCGGTAGCCGAAGACTTGCGTGGTTTGGAGCATCGGTTTACCAGTCTGACAGGAATTCCTCCTACCGGCATTGCCTTTGAAAATCAGTTGAACATCAGCATTCTGCAAGAAAGACTGTTGTTGTATAACGTTTCTTATGATGAGTTATACCGGGTACTGAAAACTGCTTTCAAGGAATATAGTGTGGCAATGCTTCATTCTTACCAACAATACCTGCCTATCAGTATCGTTGGTGAAGAAAAGACGGTGAACGATATTTTGCAACAGACTTTGATACCGACACGTGCCGATAATAACGGAGTGGTAAATTATCTTCCTCTGCGCGATTTGGTAAAAATCACCCCTGCCGAAGACTTAAAGACGATCACAGCCGGACGCAACGGCGAATATATCCCTTTCCGCTTTTACGAGGTAGAGCATGCCGAGCCGGTGATGGAAGGCGTGAAACAGGTAGCAGAAGAAACGGGAGATTGGGATACGGCTTTTTCCGGCAGTTTTTTCTCTAACCGCGAGATGCTGGACGAACTGGTGGTAATTCTCTTTATCTCCATCTTGCTGATGTATTTCATTCTTGCCGCTCAGTTTGAGAGTTTTGTACAACCGCTTATCGTATTGTTGGAAATACCCGTGGATGTCGCATTCGCATTACTGCTATTATGGGTATGCGGGCATACGCTGAATCTGATGTCCGCTATCGGATTGATTGTAACGTGCGGTATCATTATTAATGACTCCATTTTGAAACTGGATGCTATTAATGAATTAAGAAAAACAGGAATACCTTTGCTCGAAGCTATTCATGAGGCAGGACGCAGAAGGCTTCGCCCCATTATTATGACGTCTCTGACAACGATATTTGCTATGGTGCCGTTGCTTTTCTCCTTCGATATGGGGTCGGAATTGCAGAAACCTCTTTCTATTGCTATGATTGGAGCTATGTTTATTGGTACGCTGGTCAGCTTATTCGTTATTCCGTTGATATATTGGTTTGTATATAAGAAAGAAGAATATGGAAAGTGATTATATAGATTGTGTTATGAAGAAATTGAGTCTACTACTTCTATTAAGTTTCGGTGTATTTCCTGCTTTTGCGCAACAACGCATTACGCTGGATTTGCAGCAGACTATAACATTGGCAAACGATAGCTCTTTGGAAGCTTTCCGCACCAAGAACATGTATCTGGCTGGTTATTGGGAGTATCGCACCTTTAAAGCTAACCGTCTGCCCAGTCTGACGTTGAATATGACTCCAGCGCAATACAACCGTGATATTACCAAACGCTACGATTCGGAGCAAGATTTAGATATCTACCGTAACCAGCAGTCATTTTACGCTTATGGCAACCTCGCTATCCGGCAGAACTTTGATTTGACGGGTGGTACCTTCTATCTGGATACGGAATTGGGCTATATGCGAAGTTTCGGTAGTAATCCATATACTCAATTTACCAGTGTACCTGTGCGGTTGGGGTATTCACAAAGCTTGTTGGGTTATAACGCCTTTTGGTGGGAGCGAAAGATTGAGCCGTTGAAATTCGAGAAAGTCAAGAAGGAGTATATTTATAATGCAGAGCAAGTGTCCGAACAGGCTACCAATCATTTCTTTGCTCTTGCCATGGCACAAGCCGAATATGATCTGGCTAAAGAGAATATCGCTTCTTCTGATACACTCTATCGCATCGGTATGCAAAAGCTTAAGATTGCTGCAATCAGTCGTGCCGATTTGTTGACGTTGAAACTGGATGTGGTGAATGCCCGCAATACGTTGCAGAATGCTAGCAGTGCTTTGAAACGCGCTATGTTTTCGCTCGCTTCGTTCTTGAACTTGGAAAAGAATACCGAGATAAGGCTCACCCTTCCCGGCAAGCCTCAATCTTTAACTATTCCTGTAGATGAGGCTTTGGCTGCTGCACAGAATAATAATCCTAACTTCTTGGGATTACGGCAAAATATTCTGGAAGCGGAACAGTCGGTAGATAAAACGAAAAAAGAATCCCGCTTTAACGCAAGCATTAATGCCAGTATCGGTTTTAATCAGGTGGCAGAGAAGTTCGGTGAAACTTACAAGAATCCTATGCAACAGGAAATGGTATCCGTCAGTGTTTCCATTCCATTGGTAGACTGGGGAGTGCGAAAAGGAAAATATAATATGGCGCGAAATAACCTGAATGTGGTAAAGACCTCCGCCCGCCAAAGCGAAATTAGTATAGAGGAAGAAGTTATCATGACCGTAGCCGATTTCAATGTACAGCAAGATTTGGTGACAAGTGCCGAAGAAGCTCTTGACCTGTCCATATTGGCATACAATGAAACCCGCCAGCGTTTTATCATCGGAAAGGCAGATATAAACAGTCTGACTCTTTCGTTAAACCGTCAGCAGGAGGCGCAACGCAATTATATCTCAGCTTTACAGGATTATTGGCTGAATTATTACAAGATACGAAAGCTGACGTTGCATGACTTTACGTTGGGAGTTTCGCTTTCGGATAAATTTGAAGGACGTTATAACTAATAACTTATAACTAACTTATGAAATCAGCTTCCTCCTTCACCGTTATCGTAACGTTTGTCTGCCTTGCTTTGGTAGGCATGGCGTTGATACCGCTGCTTCCTGTCAAGTTGAATCCATCGCGCAGTTTGCCGGGATTTACGGTAGGGTTCAGTATGCCGGGTACTTCGTCGCGAGTGGTAGAAATGGAAGTAACCAGCAAGTTGGAATCTATGCTGGCACGTATCCGGGGTGTGAAGAATTTGAATTCTAACTCAAGCAACGGTTATGGTAGCATTACAGTTGAATTGGATAAACATGCTGATGTAGATGCCGTACGTTTTGAAGCATCTACGGTTATCCGGCAGACGTGGGCGCAACTTCCCGAAGGTGTCAGTTATCCTTATATTCAGATGAAAGTACCCGATGAGAATGCTGTTCGTCCGTTTATGTCTTTTACCCTGAATGCACCTTCTGCACCCATCCTGATTCAGAAATATGCGGAGGAGTATATCAAACCCCGCTTGGCACGCTTGTCCGGTATTTATAAGATAGAACTGAGCGGTGCTACTCCGATGGAATGGAGGTTGGAGTATGACAGTGAACAATTGCGCATGTTGGGAGTCACCTTGTCGGATATCCGTGTAGCCGTACAACGGCATTACCGGAAAGAGTTTCTGGGGACTCATAACATGGATACCGGTGATGGCAGTACTCAATGGATTCGGCTGGCTTTAGTACCCGAGACGGCTGTTGAACGTTTTGATCCTTCGGCTATTCCCGTAACTACATCAAATGGCAAGATGCTGCGGCTAAGCGAACTGGTTACGGCTACTCGTATGGAAGAAGAACCGCAAAGTTATTATCGTATCAATGGCTTGAATTCCATCTACCTTTCTATTACAGCCGAAGAATCTGCTAACCAGTTACAGTTGAGCCGTGCGGTGATGGCGGAAATGGAAGGTATTAAAGAAATACTTCCGGCGGGCTATGAAGTGCATTCCAGTTATGATGCAACGGAGTATATACGCGAGGAACTGGATAAGATTTACTTCCGTACCGGATTAACCGTACTCATCCTGTTGGTATTTGTCTGGCTCATTACGCGCAAACTGAAATACCTGTTTCTAATAGTTACCAGTCTGGCGGTGAACCTTTCGATAGCGATCATCTTTTACTATGCTTTTGGTTTGGAGATGCAGCTTTATTCGTTGGCGGGGATTACGGTATCGCTCAATTTAGTGATAGACAGTACAATTGTGATGACCGACCATATTCTGCATCGTCGAAATTTGAAAGCTTTTTCATCCGTATTGGCAGCGACGCTTACCACAATGGGAGCATTGGTTATCATTTTCTTTTTGGATGAAAAGATCAGGCTTAACTTGCAGGACTTTGCTGCGGTGGTAATCATCAACCTGGCTGTATCCTTAATGGTAGCCTTGTTCTTTGTTCCATCAATGATTGAAAAGATTGGATTACAGAATGAAAAATTGAAAAAGAAGAATGGAAAGTTGCGAAAGAAAATGCACTCCTTTCATTCTCAATTCTTTACCCGTTTCCCCGTTTACTTTACCCGTTTTTATGCTGTTCTTATCCGCTTCCTTTGCCGTTGGCGTTGGGCTGTATGTATATTATTGTTGTTGGGCTTCGGCTTGCCTGTTTTCCTGTTACCCGAAAAAATGGAAGGTGAGGGGAAATGGGAAGACCTTTATAACAAAACATTCGGGACTTCTACTTATAAAGAATCTGTGAAACCTATAGTCGATAAGGCTTTGGGCGGTTCATTGCGTCTTTTTGTGCAAAAGGTATACGAGGGTAGTTACTTTACCCGCAACGAAGAGGTTGTGCTTTATGCTAATGCCAATTTACCCAACGGTAGTACGCTTGAACAAATGAATACATTGATGAAGCGCATGGAGACTTATCTTAGTACTTTTAAGGAAATCAAGCAGTTCCATACTTCTATTTACAGTCCCCGTCGTGCTAGTATCAATATATATTTCAAAAAAGAGTATCAGAATAGCGGCTTCCCTTATACGCTGAAAGCAAATATGATAAGTAAAGCATTGGAGCTAGGTGGCGGCAGTTGGGGAATCTATGGTTTACAAGATCAGGGTTTTAGCAATGATGTACGCGAGAATGCAGGTTCTTACCGTATCAAAATGTATGGCTACAACTACGATGAACTCTATGAATGGGCGGAGAAACTCAAAGCCCGATTGCTTACGCATCGCCGTATCAAGGAAGTACTTATCAACTCCGAATTTTCGTGGTGGAAGGACGATTATCAGGAGTTTTACTTCAATCTGAATAATGAACGTATGGCACAGGAAGATATAGACGCTCGTTTTCTCTTTGCCACCGTGCAACCCATCTTCGGAAAGAATATGGAAATCGGTTCGGTATTAACGGAAGAG
>OHGT01000813.1_pt1 | contig 17211 bp, 8 predicted proteins | sample 1567861 | NCBI WGS metagenome assembly OHGT01 (sample SAMEA3879533, study PRJEB24766) | human gut metagenome | biome: human-associated habitat; feature: feces | place: USA | collected 1985/1987 | reverse complement strand
TGTTCAGTGACTTGAATCAGTTGAATGACATCAGTATGAATTATGATTTCTCTACTCTTTGCGGTATCACGCATGAAGAGCTTCTTTCCAATTTTGAGCCTGAACTTATGGCTTTGTCGCGTGCCAATGGCATGAATGTGGAGGAAGTTGTGGATGCGATGACTCGTCAATATGACGGTTATCATTTTCATCCCAATGGCGAAGGTGTATTTAATCCATTCAGTGTTTTGAATGCGTTCTTCAGTAAAGAGTTCGGCAATTACTGGTTCCAGACCGGTACACCTACTTTCCTTGTAGAACTGTTGAAAGAGAGCGATTACGATCTTCGTTTGTTGATGGACGGTATAGAAACAGCCGCTTCCGCTTTTACCGAATACCGTGCGGATAGAAAAAATCCTATCCCGTTGATTTATCAGAGTGGTTATCTGACTATAAAGGATTATGATAAGCGTTTCCAGATGTATCGTCTAGGTTTTCCTAACGATGAGGTTCGCTATGGTTTTCTCAATTTTCTGGTACCATTTTATACATCGGTTACGGATGAGGAGCGTAGTTTTTATATTGGTAAGTTCATTCACGAATTGGAGAGTGGCGATGTCGATGCTTTCATGCACCGCTTTGAAGCTTTCTTCGCTGATTTCCCATATGAACTGAATGACCGTACAGAGCGTCACTATCAGGTAGTCATTTATTTGATATTTAAATTGATGGGACAATTCACCCAAGCGGAGGTCCATAGTTCACGGGGTCGTGCAGACGCTGTTGTAAAGACTCCTAAGTTTGTTTATGTATTCGAGTTTAAGTTGAAAGGAACTGCCGGACAGGCCCTGCAACAGATTGAAGAGAAAGGCTATGCGCTTCCTTATGCGGCAGAGGGTCGGCAAGTGATAAAAGTCGGTGTGGAGTTCAGTGCGGAAAAGCGGAATGTGGAGCGCTGGATGGTGGAAGAAGAAAAATAACTGAATAACTAACCTTTGTATTTTAAAGCTTGATACTCCAATGAAAAAGAATAGTCTGTTATTCCTTGTATTTCTTTCTTTGCCGTTATATACTTGGGCCGATAAGACTTTAGATTCACTCTTGAACGTGCTTGACCGGACGATTCAAGAGCATGAGACATACGTTGCCCAGCGTGAGTCGCGTATCGGACATCTTAAGTCATTGGTAAATGGAACAGAGGTCAAGTCAGCGGAACATTACAACTTGAATAATCAGATATACAAAGAATACAGAGCTTTTATCTGCGATTCCGCCATTCATTATTTGAATGAGAATATACGGATTGCAGAGTATCTGCATGATACAGACCGGAAGATAGAAAGCAAGCTGCAGCTCTCATTACTATTATCTTCGACGGGGATGTATACAGAGTCTATCGACGTTTTGGAGTCGGTAGACCGTCAGGAGGTAGCCGCTCGCTTAATCCCGGATTATTACACTTGTTTCGATCATGTGTATGGAGAATTGAGCGTTTATACACAGGATAAAGCCCTTTCGGGACATTATTGGAGTATCTCGCAGGCATATAGGGATTCTTTGTACGCTATATTGCCGCCTGCATCGGAAGAACGTCTGTTGATGCGTGAAGCGTTGCTTCGTGACCAACATCAATATGAGGAAGCCTTGAAAATAAATGACCTCCGATTGGCGGAGATGGAGCCGTATACACCCCAATATGCGATGGCCACTTATCATCGTTCCCTCATCTACAAGTACAGTGGGGATCATCTAGGGGAGGAGAAGAATCTCTGCATCTCCGCTATTTCAGATATCCGTTCGGCAATTAAAGATCATGCGTCGCTGTGGATGCTTGCCCAACTTCTTTATGAGGACGGAGATATGGAGCGTGCCTATCAGTATATGCTTTTCTCATGGAATGCGACTAAGTTTTACAATGCCCGCCTGCGTAGCTGGCAAAGTGCTGATGTACTTTCGCTGATTGACAAGACTTATCAGGCAATGATTGAAAAGCAGAACGGTCGTCTCCAGCAATATCTGTTGCTTATCACTACATTGCTGGTACTGTTGATAGTGGCTTTGGGCTATATCTATCGTCAGATGAAGAAACTTGCGGATGCACGAAACCATCTTCAACAGGCTAACGAGCAGTTAAACGGACTGAATGAGGAGTTGAGGCAGATGAACAGTTGCCTGTCCTCCACCAACATAGAACTTTCAGAGTCCAATCAGATTAAGGAGGAATATATCGCGCGGTTTATTAAGCTGTGCTCCACCTATATTAACCGTTTGGATGCTTATCGGCGTATGGTGAATAAGAAAGTATCCGCCGGACAGATAGCGGAACTTTTAAAGATAACCCGTTCGCAGGACGCTCTTGACGAAGAGTTGGAAGAGTTGTATGCCAACTTCGATACAGCCTTTCTACATCTGTTCCCCGATTTCGTGAAGAAGTTTAATGACCTGCTGCAGGATAATGAACGGATTGTATTGAAGAAAGACGAACTGTTGAATACCGAATTACGTATTTTCGCTTTGATACGTCTAGGCATTGAAGACAGTTCACAGATCGCCGAGTTCCTTCGTTATTCGGTGAACACAATCTATAATTACCGTGCAAAAGTGAAGAACAAAACTCGTGGCTCGAGAGAGGATTTTGAGGATTTAGTACGAAAAATCCGCTAATCAAGGCTGTAAACTATCCACTTTTTTAGACTGAAGAAAAGAGGGTAAGCGTTTGTAAATGAAATGTTTGCCTTTTAATGGTATCCACTTATTGCCCCCTCCTTATGAATCCGTTCTCATTTCTTTATAATTTTGACCTGTGCTTCGGAAGCAATGAGAGGAACTCCATTGCGGACGGACGTTTATTATTAACTTTAAAATTAGTACGCATGAAAAAGAACAGGCGAAAAATCCTTTCGGGGAGTCGCAAGATTCTCTTTGCTATTCTGGCAATGTTTCTATCATTGAGTGCATCCGCACAACAAATTACTGCCTCCGGTCAGGTGCTGGATGCGCAGAACGAACCGCTTATCGGTGTTAGTGTACAGGAAAAAGGAACGACTAACGGTGCGATTACCGATCTGGACGGTAACTTTTCATTAAATGTTCAACAAAATGCCATTCTAGTATTCTCTTATGTGGGCTATAAGTCGCAGGAGATGAAGGCTGCCCGTCAAATGAAGGTCACACTTCAGGAAGATAATGAAGTGCTCGATGAAGTGGTGGTAATCGGTTATGGCTCGGTGAAACGGAAAGATGTGACGACAGCCATTTCTTCCGTATCCACCAAAGATCTGGATATGCGTCCCATTGTATCTGCCGGACAGGCCATTCAGGGTAAGGCGGCAGGTGTATCGGTCATCCAGCCCAATGGTACGCCGGGAGGCGAGATGTCTATCCGTGTGCGTGGTACTACTTCAATGAATGGGAGTAACGATCCGCTATATGTAGTAGACGGAGTGCCGGTAGACAATATCAAGTTCCTTTCTCCGAATGATATTGAGAGTATGCAGATCTTGAAAGATGCTTCTTCCGCATCTATATACGGTTCGCGTGCCGCTAACGGTGTGATCCTTATTACGACAAAAGCAGGTGCGACGGGAAATGCGAAAGTTTCTCTGACTGCCCAGTTCGGACTGAATAAAGTGGCCGATAAAGTGGAGTCCTTGAATGCGGCACAGTACAAAGAATTGCAGGACGAGATCGGACTGGTGTCTCTGCCTGACGGATTGCCCGACCGCACCGATTGGTTTGACGAGACATACCAGACAGGGAAGACCCAGAATTATCAGATTGCTGTATCCAATGGCAACGAGAAGATGAAATACTACCTTTCTGCCGGATATCTGAATGAACAAGGTGTGTTGGACATCTCTTATTACAAACGTTATAACTTCCGTGTGAATCTCGAAAATCAGGTTCGTAAATGGTTGACCGTTAGTGCTAATATCTCTTATTCCGACTATACAAGCAATGGAGGAGGCGCTATGGGAACAGGAGCGAATCGGGGAGGTGTTATTCTGGCGGTTATCAATACTCCGACGTATGCTCCGGTTTGGGACGCTTTGAACCCTAACCAGTATTATAATAATTTTTATGGAGTGGGCAATATCACCAATCCGCTGGAGAATATGGCACGTGCAAAGAACAATAAAGATAAAGAAAATCGTTTATTGGCTTCCGGTAACGTGTTGCTGACGATTCTTCCTGAGTTGAAATTCAAATCGACACTTACTCTTGACCGCCGTAATGCTGTCAATACTACTTTCCTTGATCCTATTTCCACTACTTGGGGACGCAACCAATATGGAGAGGCTTCGGATAATCGGAACATGAATACGGTCCTGACATTTGATAATGTCTTGACTTATAATAAGAACTTCAAAAAGCATGGACTGGAAGTCATGGCCGGTTCGTCGTGGACGGATTCCGACTATTCAAACAGTTGGATTAACGGTTCTCATTATCGTGATGACCAGATCCAGACCTTGAATGCGGCCAATAAGATTTCTTGGGATAATACCGGAACAGGGGCTTCCCAATGGGGTATCATGTCATTCTTCGGACGTGTAGCCTATAATTTCGACAGTAAGTATCTGCTGACTGCCAATATCCGTGCTGATGGTTCCTCTAAACTGCATCCTGACCATCGCTGGGGGGTATTCCCATCATTCTCTGCCGCTTGGCGTATCTCTTCAGAGAAGTTTATGGAAGATCTGACCTGGATTGATGACTTGAAGCTGCGTGGAGGTTGGGGACAAACGGGTAACCAATCGGGTATCGGAGACTATGCTTATCTGCAACGTTATAACATCGGTCGTATCGAATGGTTTAAGAAAGGTGAGGAAGGGGATAAGACGGATTATGCCAATGCCGTACCGACCATCAGTCAGGCGAACTTACGTACATCCGATTTAACTTGGGAGACAACCACACAGACAAATATCGGTTTGGATCTGACAGTCTTGAATGGACGGTTAACGTTCAATGCGGACTACTACTATAAGAAAACAAAGAATATGCTGATGAATGTATCTCTGCCTGCCGGTGCTGCCGCAGCCACTTCGATAGCCAGAAACGAAGGTGAAATGGTGAACAAGGGTTTTGAACTTTCTATCAGTTCGAAGAACTTTCGTGGCGGAGCATTTACTTGGGATACGGATTTCAATATTTCTTTCAACCGGAATAAACTGACGAAGCTGGAATTGCAAAAAGTGTATTATGATGCGAAGACAGCGGATGTAGTCAATGATTATGTTGTACGTAATGAGCCGGGACGTGCCTTGGGAGGTTTCTATGGCTATATCAGCGACGGTGTGGACCCGGAAACCGGTGAGCTGATGTATCGTGACTTGAATCATGACGGTAAGATCTCATCTTCCGACCGTACTTATATCGGTGACCCGAATCCGGATTTCACTTACGGTATGACCAATACATTCTCCTGGAAAGGATTTAATCTAAGTATCTTTATACAAGGTTCATACGGAAATGATATTTATAACGCCTCACGTATCGAAACAGAAGGTATGTATGACGGTAAGAATCAGTCGACCCGCGTGTTGGGACGTTGGAAGATACCCGGACAGATAACGGATGTGCCGAAAGCTAATTTTAAACTGTTGAATTCTACTTATTTCGTGGAGGATGGCAGTTATCTGCGGTTGAAAGACGTCTCCTTGTCATACAACGTGAAAGGTAAACTCTTGAAGAAATGGGGAATCACCCGTCTGCAACCTTATTTTACAGCTACCAACCTGCTGACGTGGACCAGTTACTCCGGTATGGATCCGGAAGTGAACCAATGGGGCAATAGTGGTACAGTGCAGGGTATCGACTGGGGAACTTACCCGCATTGCAGATCATACGTGTTTGGTATTAATGTTGAATTCTAATGAAAGGAAAGATTATGAAACTAAGAGCTATATTTTGTGGATTGACGTCCGGTCTGTTATTGGGGATTTCTTCCTGTTCACTGGATTATGAGCCATTAGACACCTATTCGGATGTGACAGAAGGAATAACGGAAAACGGAACGAAGATTGTGTTCAAGGATAAGGCAGCTGTTGAAAGCCATCTGACTACGCTTTACAATCAGATGCGTGACCGTCAGGAACATTGGTATGTGGATTTGTTGCTGATTGCGGATTCTCATGCGGATAATGCCTATGCAGGCACTACAGGAGCGGAAGTCGTTCCGTTTGAAAATAATTCTATTGAAGGATCGAATTCTGTATTGGAGCGTGACTGGAACCGGTATTTGGAGGATATTGCCCGTGCCAATAAGCTGATTTGCAACATCGACCAGGTGAAAGATAATTCATTGACTGCCGACGAACGGGCACAGTATAAAGCGGAAGCGGAGATATTCCGTGCTATGATTATGTTTGATATGGTGCGTCTTTGGGGAGACTTCCCGGTGATTACAACTGTGGCGGATGATATTACTTCGGATAATATTGAAGATGTATATTCCCAGTATTTCCCTGAGCAGAATACGGAGCTTGAAGCTTACCAGCAGATTGAGAGAGACTTGTTGGACGCTGTGAAGTATGCACCGGACAATACACCGGGCAATAAGACGTTATTCACCAAATCGGTGGCACGTACATTATTAGCTAAGATTTATGCGGAAAAGCCGTTGCGTGACTATACGAAGGTAATCCAATATTGTGATGAGGTGAAAGCGGATGGCTTCGATTTGGTAGAAGACTTCAGCGATTTGTTTGGCATGAACGACGCTAATACGGATGCGAAGGTACGTAACACAAAGGAGGCTATTCTTGAAGCACAGTTTACTCCCGGAGCGGGCAATTGGTGTTCGTGGATGTTCGGACGCGATTTGGTGAACTGGAATACTAACTTCACATGGGCGAAATGGGTAACTCCGTCACGTGACTTGATTAATGCTTTCAAGAAAGAAGGTGATGAGGTTCGTTTTAAAGAGTCGGTTGTTTATTATGACTGCTCATGGAGCAATTATTATCCGTCGGATAATTATCCGTTCATGTACAAATGCCGTTCGGCCAATAGCAGTATCATAAAATATCGTTATGCTGATGTGCTGTTGCTGAAGGCAGAGGCATTGATAATGCAGGATACACCTGATTTGGAAGCGGCTGCCGGTATTATTGATGAAATACGGGAACGTGCCGGTTTGGGGAAACTTCCTTCATCTATTCGTGAAAACAAGAATTCCATGATTGACGCTTTGCTTAAAGAACGTCGGTTGGAGCTGGCTTTTGAAGGACAACGGTGGTTTGACTTAGTACGTCTGGACAAGGTAGAAGAAGTGATGAATGCTGTGTATGCGAAAGATTCAGGACGCAAGGCGCAGGTTTATGCTTTCGATAAGAACTCCTATCGCTTGCCTATCCCGCAGTCAGTAATTGATGCGAATGATAAGATTCAACAGAATCCGGGTTATTAATATATTAGAAACTTAAGATTATGATAAACATGAGAAATATAGCATTGACTTTTTTAGGATGCTTCACCATATTAGCTGCATGCAGCAACAGTGACGACGCAGAAAAACCGGTAGCACCTGTTCCAACCGGGGATGTGACGATTTATGCAACGACCAACAGCCTGACACGTGATTTAACCCGTGATGCGGTTAACTTCAGCTCGAAGGATAACCTGGCACCTACTTCTATCACGCTGGATCCTACAGAACAATATCAGACAATGGATGGTTTCGGGGCAGCCATAACGGGAGCTACCTGCTTTAATCTTTTAAAGATGCAGCCGGCGGACCGCCATGATTTCCTGACCGAAACATTCTCTGATAATAGTGGTTTCGGGTTTAGTTATATTCGTATTTCGATTGGTTGTTCGGACTTTTCGTTGAGCGAGTATACTTGTTGCGATACGAAAGGAATAGAGAACTTTGCTTTGCAGAGTGAAGAGAAAAACTATATCTTGCCGATTCTGAAAGAGATTCTGTCCATTAATCCTTCTATTAAGATTATTGCAGCCCCCTGGACTTGCCCTTTGTGGATGAAGGTAAAGAGTTTGGAAGATCTTACCCCGCTGACGACATGGACAAGCGGACAGCTGAATCCTGCTTATTATCAAGACTATGCTACCTATTTCGTAAAATGGATACAGGCATTTAAGGCCGAAGGTATTGATATTTATGCTGTGACTCCTCAAAATGAACCATTGAATCATGGCAATTCGGCTTCGATGTACATGAGTTGGGAAGAACAGAGAGACTTTGTGAAGACTGCGCTCGGACCTCAGTTCAAGGCTGCGGGATTGGATACAAAGATTTATGCCTATGATCATAATTATGATTACAGCAATCTTGAGGCAGAGAAACAGTATCCGGTCAAGATTTACGGTGATAGCGATGCATCCCAGTATATAGCCGGTGCAGCATATCACAATTATGGCGGCGATCGTGAGGAACTGCTGGAAATCCATAAAGCTTATCCCGAGAAAGAACTACTGTTTACGGAAACTTCTATCGGTACATGGAATAGCGGACGTGACTTGTCAAAGCGATTGCTGGAAGATATGAAAGAAGTTGCATTGGGAACAGTGAACAATTGGTGTAAAGGGGTGATCGTATGGAATCTGATGCTTGATAATGACCGTGCTCCCAATCGTGAAGGCGGTTGCCAGACTTGCTATGGAGCGGTGGATATCAGCAATAGTGACTATAAGACAATCATTCGTAACTCACATTATTATATCATTGCCCATCTTTCATGTGTAGTGAAACCGGGCGCAGTACGTATCGGTGCATCCGGCTATTCCGACAGCAATATTATGTATTCTGCTTTCGAGAATCCGGATGGAACATACGCTTTTGTACTGATGAATAATAATGAAAAGACTAAAAAGATAACCTTAAGTGATGGTAAGCGTCATTTTGCTTATGATGTTCCTGGCAAGTCTGTGACCTCTTACCGTTGGGCGAAGTCGAAATAAGAACCTTAAAAGTATAAAGACATGAATAAAAGTATCTATATAATATTGGCATTGGTAGGAATACTGGCCATGAATTCCTGTAGTGACGATGAATTCCTTTCGGGTAATCCGGATATGGAACTCGGAGCTGGGAAAGTAAGTGCGCTTTATGGCGATAGTCTCCCGTTCACCATTAAGGCTTCGGATGTGGATGTACCTCTTTCTACTTTGAAAGCGAAACTTTTTTATGGAGAGGAGTTGGTGTCGGAAACTGTGATTCGCACCAAGACAAGTGGTAGCGATTATACGGGCAAAGTCTTTGTGCCTTATTATCCCAACGTGATTGATGGTAGGGCTACTTTGAAGTTTGTCCTTCAGAATATCCATTTCACTACTACGGAAATGGAGCGGGAGGTTGTTTTGTCCCGACCGGACTTCCCTTATGTCACTTTGGTTGACGAAATGGGTGAAGAATATCTGATGAAGAGGCAGTCTCTGTATAATTATAGTGTGACCGGTAGATTTCCTCAGGATATGAAGGCTTATTTTAAAACCCCGAAAGTAGGTGAAAACGGTAACGAACTGACTTTCGGCTGGGATAATGAGAATCAGCTTGCGGAAGGGAAGAATGTGGATCCCATCACTTTCTCCGGTACGGAGGCAGAACCTTATGAGGTAACTTTCAATGTGCTTACATACGCAGTTTCTCCATTGGTCAATGTATTGTTTGACGGAGAGAAGATGATAGCACAGGATGCGAATACTTATCTGATACAGAAATCATTTACTCAGGGACAGTCCATAGTAGTTGTGGGTATAGATCTGGATGGCTGGTGGATTAATCCGGATTATTTCAGGAAAGAATCCAATGGTACATTGACTTTCTTACCGGTGGATGGCAAGTATCGTGTAGTAGCTAATATGAAACAGAAATATTTTAGTGTGACTCGCATGAACGGTGATGAGGAGGCTACTCTTTCTGATGACGGACATGGTGCTATTTGGCTAATGGGTTGGGGAGTCGGTTCTCCTTCATTGGATTATCAATTCGGATGGAATGCAGGAAATAATTACAGTGTATCAGAGATTGTGCCTAAGAAATATCAGTTTACCGGAGTGGCAGGTCCTGAACATGGTTCATCAATAGGACAGCGTTTCAGATATGATTATATAGGTTGTAAGTTTTTCTATCAAAATAATTGGGGAGAAGAGTTATCTAAAAATAAAAGATTGACAGTCGTTGAAAGTTCAAAAGCATTGATCAAAGTAATAGACGAAGGGAATGATGATGGAAATATTGTATTAGCAGATGGTGTAACCCTTGAGGAAGGAGCTACTTATGTATTAACTGTTGATTTGACAGCCGGAAACGATAAGGGGACAGTTTCTCTGGAAAAAATTTCGGATGGAGAGGTGAAACCGCAACCGACGCTGGTACAGACGTTGTATTTTGATTTCGGTTCGAAGACTTCCGGCAGGGGAGAATTAACAGAAGGCATTGATAAGAATAATCATTATTGGAATAATATCTGTAATAATAATGTAGGAACGGGTGATGCGGCTAAATATGCTGACGCCGGTACTGTTTACTCGCCTTTGATTAATTCGGATAATGTTCCAACGGAATATAAATTAACTTTAGACGTTCGTTTCTCGACTAATGGAATGGATGGTGCAGGTGGCTTAATGAGTCCTCAGGAAGAACTATTGGGAGATTTTGCTATAAAATCAGTTACTGAAGATTATTTCTATACCGAAAATGATGAAAATAAGGATAGGAGTTTTACTTTCTCTGGTTTGGATAAGGAAAAAGGATATAAGTTTTACATCTTTGGTAGTAGGGGAACCGCTGATACACGTATAGTAAATTATATTATGTCGGGATCCAATGATTATACAGGTGAATTGCAAACTTCAGGAACTAATTGTGGAGGAGACGGTATTAATCAGAACATAAAAAATATCTGTGAATCAGATATTATTTATCCTGATGGAAATGGTAAAATAAAGTTCACTCTGGAAAAAAAGGTCGGTAATTATGCGGCACTTAATGCCCTGAAAATAGAGGAATATACCAATGTTAAATAATAGAAGAATCATAAATCATAAGATTAGTAAGATATGAAAAAATATATATGCTTAGTATTTGCATTATTTGGAATGCTGTCAGTTGGTTCTTGCAATGATGATGATCCTGTTGCCTCTCCCATACCGGGGGAAGACGAAGAGGTAGTGATACCTGCGCCGGAGCCTATCAATCCTGTATTGGTACAAACCCTTTATTTTGATTTCGGTTCGGTAGGAGGGGAAAATAGAGGTTCTCAAACTGAAAGTCCGGATGAGAACGGACACTATTGGAATAATATTTATAACAATGATGGGACTCATGCTGCCATTAACTCTGTATTTAAGGACTTTGTTAACTCGGAAGGTACTTCCGTAGGCTATAAACTAACGTTGAATACTCGTTTTTCTACTAATGGAGGTTCTGGCGGAGGTGGTTTGTTAACTCCTGACGCAGAATTGTTGAAAGATTTTGCCGTATCTACAGCTACAGAAGATTATTTCTATATAGAGAGTGGGGAGAATGGCAATAACTTTACCATTTCCGGCTTGGATAAGGAGAAGGCATATAAGTTCTATGCGTTTGGTAGCCGAAGTGCCACAGAGAAACGTGTTGCTTATTATACGATGTCCGGGTTGAACAGTTATCAAGGTGAGTTGCAGATTGCCGGAACAAACTTAGGCGGGGAAGGGGTTAACCAGAATATTGGTAATATCTGTGAGTCCGGATTAGTCTATCCGGATGAAGAAGGCACTCTGACCTTTGCTGTTTCTCGTAGTACGGGAGCATATATGGCAATAAATGCTTTGAAGCTAGAAGAATATACCGATGTAGAACGTCCCCAAACATTTACTTCGTTGACAATAACCGGTAGTGCGGTAGAAGAAGGAGAAGTGCCTATGCACGTGATTTCTCCGACGGACAAGGTAAGTAATAAGTTTGAAGCTTTTTTGTCACTTCAATCGGGTAAGTTTTCTTTCAAGGGGGTAACACCGGAGGGTATATCTACTGATATTGGAAAGGGACATGAACCTGGTGTTGTGGCGATGAATAGTTACGGTATCTCGGCAGAGGTGGCAGGTCCGGTATATATTGTAGTGGATATGTCAAAGAAGAGTTATACCATTACTCCGGTAGAAGAATGGAGTATTGTTGGGAGTGTTACGGAAGGAGGTTGGAATGCCGGAGCTGGTGTACCGCTTGCCTATCAAGGTAAAGGTGTATGGGGCGGACGGGTAAAACTGACCGGACTTGGTACGGCAAGTGACCGTGCCCGTTTCAACTTTATTATGAACAAAAGTTGGGATTATACAATGAAACGTATTTCTGATACTCCTAATGAAGTGGCTTTCTCCAATTCCGGCTATTCTTCCAGTGATATAAATTTGAATCATGGTACGTATAATATCACTTTAGATCTCCGTCGTTTCGCTTTCTATATTGATTGTGGTGAAGAAGGTATAGATCCTTTTAAGATTTCTGTAATGGGATCTTCTGTCGCTAACGGACAGGGGGCAGACAGTAATCATGGTTATGCCTATATGTTCGGTGAATTGCAGGACGAGCGTTTCAAGAATCAGGAGACCCGTCTGCCATGGTATACATCTGGTATTTCTATTGGTGGAAACAGTACATTGAATTTGTTGGCTCGTTACAATGATTTGTTGTACGACTGCGGCAAGTATGTTATCTTCGGACTTTCTTTGGGTAATGAGGGAATACATGGGGCTGCCGATCAGCAGGCTATCTATAATCAATTCAAGGACAATATGCAGACTTTGATTAGTAAAGCGCGTGAAGACGGTAAATATCCCGTGATGATGAATAATTATACTCGTGGAGATTTTGAGGAGAGCGATTATAGGTATGTAAAACAGATGAATCTGCTGATTCATGAGTGGGATCTTCCTTCTGTCAATATGTTAGGTGCAATAGATAACGGTAGTGGTAAATGGGCAGACGGTTATCAGAATGGTACGGATCTTTATCATCCGAATACAGAAGGACACCGTGAATTCCTTTATGCTATGGTTCCTTCGTTGTTTGATGCAATAGAAGCTGGTAAGACTCTTCCTGCACGTGTCTCCGGAACTTCATACACTTTGGCGGGAAAGGTTTTGGAATTTACTCCGGAAGAAACAGTACATCCGTTTACAATCTCCTTTAAGGTGAAAGGTGCTACAGATGGAACGATTGCCACTTTTACAAATGGTGGCAATACTATGGGAACTTTGAAGATTCAGGAGGGAAAGGTAGTATATAACTCTCCATCGCAAGGTAAAATAGTAGGTAGAAATGTTACGGATAATCAATGGCATGTAGTATCTTTGACACATTATTATGCACAAGGACGTACATTGCTATACACCGATAAGAGTTTAGCAGGAGAATTGAACGAGAAACTGACTGTAGGTAAGTTTATTATCGGTGATAATAGTTCTACAGAGGGCAGAGAGTACAGTGAACTGTTCTTCTACCGTTCGGCAATGAATGAGGAAGAAATAAACAAACTTTGTGATGGAAGTATGTTGAAGTCCAGTTTGGAAATCTATGCTCCGTTGGATGGTTCGAAATCAACAATTGAAAATCTGGCTCAAAGTATGAATACTGTGATAGTAAAGTCTGAATAAGAATAGAAATTATATGAATATGAAACTCAAAGCAATGTTACTTGGCCTATCCATAATGACCGCATTGCCTGTCTGTGCGCAGAAACCGGTATATTTGGATACGAATAAGCCAATCGAAGAGCGAGTGAAAGATGCGTTGAACCGGATGACTCTTGAAGAAAAGGTCAAGATGATTCATGCACAGTCTAAATTTAGTTCGGCAGGTGTACCCCGTCTCGGCATTCCGGAAGTATGGGCTACCGATGGTCCTCACGGTATCCGTCCGGAAGTATTATGGGATGAATGGAATCAGGCAGGATGGACAAACGATTCTTGTATTGCTTATCCCGCACTCACTTGCCTTGCCGCGACGTGGAATCCCGAAATGTCCTACCTTTATGGAAAAAGTATCGGTGAAGAAGCACGCTACCGGAAGAAAGACATTCTGTTGGGCCCCGGTGTGAATATTTATCGTACCCCTTTGAACGGACGTAATTTTGAATATATGGGCGAAGATCCTTATTTGTCTTCCATTATGGTAGTTCCTTACATCAAGGGGGTACAGGAAAACGGAGTGGCTGCCTGTGTGAAACATTATGCGTTGAATAATCAGGAGTTCAACCGGCATACAACTAATGTTGAAGTAAGCGACCGTGCGCTTTATGAGATATATCTGCCGGCTTTTAAGGCTGCTGTTCAGGAAGGGGGAACTTGGTCGATAATGGGTTCCTATAACCTTTATCAAGGACAACATGGTTGCCACAATAAACGTTTGCTCAAAGACATTCTTCGGGATGAATGGGGCTTCGACGGAGTAGTGGTGTCTGACTGGGGAGGTGTGCATCATACCGAACAGGCCATCTATAACGGTATGGATCTGGAGTTTGGTTCGTGGACAAACGGATTATCTGCCGGAACGAGAAACGCTTACGATAATTACTATTTGGCTTTCCCTTATCTGCGGTTGATAAAGGAAGGGAAAGTCGGTACAAAAGAGTTGGATGAAAAGGTAAGTAATGTCCTTCGTCTGATTTTCCGCACCTCAATGGATCCGAATAAACCGTTCGGTTCTTTAGGCTCTCCCGAACACGGGCAAGCCGGACGAAAGATTGGCGAGGAGGGAATTGTTCTTTTGCAGAATAATAATAACGTGTTGCCTATCGATCTGAACAAAGCGAAGAAGATTGCCGTTATCGGTGAAAATGCCATTAAGATGATGACAGTAGGCGGTGGTAGTTCTTCTTTGAAAGTCAAATATGAGGTTTCTCCGTTGGATGGATTGAAAAATCGAGTGGGATCGCAGGCAGAGGTTGTATATGCCCGTGGGTATGTCGGTGATCCGACAGGAGAATATAATGGAGTGAAGACCGGACAGAACTTGAAAGATGATCGTTCGGAAGATGAACTCCTTGCTGAGGCTCTGCAGGTGGCTAAAGATGCTGATTATGTAATCTTTTTCGGTGGTCTGAATAAGAGTAGCCATCAGGACTGTGAAGATTCGGACCGTGCTTCTTTAGGTTTGCCATACGCACAGGATAGAGTGATTAGTGAACTTGCAAAGGTAAATAAAAACCTGATTGTGGTTAATATTTCCGGTAATGCGGTAGCCATGCCCTGGGTGAATGAAGTGCCTGCTATTGTTCAGGGATGGTTTCTGGGTTCGGAAGCCGGAATGGCTCTTGCCTCCGTATTAGTAGGAGACGCCAATCCTTCGGGAAAGCTTCCTTTCACCTTCCCGGCAAAACTGGAAGATGTGGGTGCTCATAAATTAGGAGAATATCCGGGCAATAAAGAAGAATTGGCACAGTCTAAACATAAGGGAGATACTATTAATGAAATCTATCGTGAGGATATCTTTGTAGGTTATCGTTGGGCGGATAAAGAAAAGGTCAAACCGTTGTTCCCGTTCGGACACGGATTGAGCTACACTACTTTCGCCTATGGAAAGCCTTCGGCTGACAAGAAAACAATGACAGCAGATGATACTATCTCTTTCACGGTCAATGTGAAGAATACAGGAATGCGTGAGGGGCAAGAAGTTGTTCAGCTTTATATCAGCGATAAGAAATCCTCTCTCCCTCGTCCGATCAAAGAGTTGAAAGGTTTCCAGAAAGTGAAACTGGCTCCGGGAGAAGAGAAAGCAGTAACGCTGACGATTGATAAGAAAGCATTGAGCTTCTTTGATGATGCCAAACACGAATGGGTGGCCGAACCGGGCAAGTTTGAAGCAATTATCGGAAGTTCTTCAAGGGATATTAAAGGAACTGTACCATTTGAGTTGAAATAGGTATGTATATGTTTGGTTAGAGATTTTTTAAGGAGATGACAGAGAGTCTGGGTACTCGGAAAACGCTAAGTGATTGCAACAAATTGACTTAGCGTTTTTTATTGCCTAATTTTCCCTGCGTTTGCAAAAAAATAGTAAGAAAGTAGTCGTTTCGCTTGGTAAAGTGTTGTATCAGAAGTAATTTTGGGAAAAATAACAATTAAGGTAACCTATTATGGAAAAAGGTATTTGGCAGGAAATAGAGGAACTGTATAAGGAGTTTCAGCAACTCGGTATCAGTCAGTCGGTGGACTATGAGAAGTACTACCTCTATTCTCTTATTACCCATTCTACAGCCATTGAAGGTTCTACACTAACCGAAATGGATGCACAGCTTCTTTTTGATGAAGGTGTAACAGCTAAAGGGAAGCCTTTGGTATATCATCTGATGAATGAGGACCTGAAGAAAGCATACGAGCTTGCTAAGGAGGAAGCGCAATACAATACTGCTATAACTCCTGCTTTCTTGCAGAAGTTAAACGCTACTTTGATGCGGACAACAGGGGGAAGGCATAATACAATAGGCGGCTCTTTCGATTCTTCCAGAGGTGAGTTCCGTTTGTGTGGCGTTACGGCTGGCGTAGGTGGGCGTTCCTATATGGATTATCAAAAAGTACCTGCTAAAGTAGAAGAATTTTGCTTCCTATTGCAGGAACGGCAAAAGAATGTGGAAACGTTCCGTGAACAATACGAATTAAGTTTTAATGCTCACCTCAATCTAGTGACTATTCATCCTTGGGTGGATGGTAACGGGAGAGCAGCTCGCTTATTGATGAACTATATTCAATTCTGCTATCATCTTTTCCCCGCTAAGATTTTTAAGGAGGATAGGGCAGATTATATCCTTTCTTTACAACAGGCGCAAGATGATGAAACCAACCGGCCTTTTTTGGATTTCATGGCGGTGCAATTGAAAAAATCACTGTCTTTGGAAATTCAAAAATATAAAGCTTCTCACAATAAAGGATTTAGCTTTATGTTTTAATCTTGTAGGAATTCTTTTGATAAGACTTCCACCCGTTGTATATTGTGTTGTTTTAAGTATTAATACTTGAGTTATAGGCTATTAATACTTTGTATCTAGGTTATTAATACTTGAGTTGTTGGATATATATACCCAAGACGCAGGATATATATATCCAACGTGCAGGATATATATGCCCAATACATTGGATATATATACCCAACAAATTGGATGTATACACCCATTAATCTATATGATGTAAGCATCTCTACAGTGCTATCTTGTCATTTATCCTTCGGATTTTTATCTTTGTAAGCGTCTCTGCGATGCCGTTACTTCTTCCATTTGTCCAAATATATCCTTT
>OHGT01000795.1_pt1 | contig 17470 bp, 18 predicted proteins | sample 1567861 | NCBI WGS metagenome assembly OHGT01 (sample SAMEA3879533, study PRJEB24766) | human gut metagenome | biome: human-associated habitat; feature: feces | place: USA | collected 1985/1987 | reverse complement strand
AAAAATACAACAAGAAAAAAAATAATTAATTATGTGCTAAACAAGCATGTTACATCCAAGGCGGAAATCGCAAAAGAGTTAAACTTGAGTATGCCGACTGTGTTAGCAAATGTGAATGACTTATTAGAAAAAATGGTGTTGGAAGAAACTGGGGAATATGCTTCGACCGGTGGACGAAAGGCAAAAAGTATAGGGATTAATAAGTCATACTGTCATGCAATGGGAATTTTGATTACAGCGAATCATATAGAAATGGTATTAGTAAATCTTGGAGATGAGATTATAAAAAAAGATCGCATCCGTTTAAAATTTACGGCAGAATTATTCTATTGTACAGAGGTGGCACAAAAGGTCAAAACTTTTCTTGAAGGCGAATTAGCGAAGGACACGCTACTTGGGATTGGAGTGGCGATTCCAGGAATTATTGATCAGAAAGAACGGATCGTTTTAAAATCCCATGCTTTAGGTATAGAGAATTATAGTCTGCGCTTTTTAGAGCAGGCTTTGGAAATTCCAGTATATTTTGAAAACGATGCTAATGCTGCAATGCTTGCAGAAAAAAAGCAAAAGTATCGAAATGCGATATATCTGTCTTTGAACCACACTTTAGGAGGTGCATTCTGCATAGATGGAAAGCTGTTTCGAGGGCAGAACCAGAAAGCAGGGGAGTTTGGTCACATGATACTCGTTCCCGGTGGAAGAAAGTGTTATTGTGGTAAATCAGGATGTGCAGATGCATATTGTGCAGCAAGTGTACTGACACAAGATAACAGGCAGTCACTGGATGCATTTATGGAAAAAATTGAAAGTGGTGATGAAAAAAATTTGCAGACATGGAATGAGTATTTGGATCATCTTGCTGTTTTGATATCAAATCTGCGGATGGCATATGATATGGACATCATACTAGGAGGTGATGTGGGAGGCGTATTGTCAGATTATATGATACCACTGGGAGAAAAAGTGATGGCATATAATGGCTTTGAGCATGATGTTTCATACTTGAAAAATTGTTCGTATAAGAAAGAAGCGTCGGCTGTTGGAGCCGCGAAATACTTTTTTACAAAACATATGGTAGAATTGTAATTTTTTTGAACGCAGATAAGCAGTCCACCGCATCTGGTGCGTAGGGAATTAAGCGTTGGGTAAGGGGATGTTTAGTCTGTTGGAGTTAAAAACTCCCACTGACAGGTTGCAAAGCGAATGCGATGTCCGATTTATATGTGTGAAAAACGAGAAGTTGTGTAAAATTAGAAAAAGATATTATAGTAAAAAACGGAAAGAAAACAGTAACTACGGTTTCCTTTCCGTTTTTTTGCATGTTAATTGTGAAAAATATACAAAAAATATATTTTGAAATTATGAAATATATAAAAATATGAAAAAACATATTGACAAATTGTGTTTATAGGACAATAATATAATTACTTTAATAAAACGTTTTATAAAACGTATAATAATATAAAAAAGGAGGAAACAACTATGTTACAGCAGGTAATGACAAATCCAGGAGAAATTATTTTCAGAGAGGTTCCGGTTCCGGAGGTAAAGGAAAATCAGGTGTTGGTAAAGATTATGAATATTGGTGTTTGTGGATCAGATATTCATGTTTATCATGGAAAACATCCGTTTACAAAATATCCGGTAACACAGGGACATGAGGTTTCTGGTGAGATTACAGAACTTGGAAAAAATATCACCGAGTTTCATGTGGGACAGAAGGTGACGATAGAGCCGCAGGTATATTGTGGACATTGCTATCCATGTCGTCATGGAAAGTATAATCTCTGTGAGGAATTAAAAGTAATGGGATTTCAGACGACAGGAACAGCATCTGAGTATTTTGCAGTGGATGCATCTAAAGTAACACCTATTCCGGAAGATATGTCCTATGAAGAAGGAGCTATGATCGAACCTCTTGCTGTGGCAGTTCATGGTGTAAAACAGATGGGCGATGTGGCTGGCATGAATATTGCAGTCCTTGGAGCAGGACCGATCGGAAATCTCGTGGCACAGACAGCAAAAGGAATGGGAGCAGCGAAAGTGATGATTACAGATATCAGTGATCTTAGACTGGCGAAGGCAAAAGAATGTGGAATTGATGTGTGTGTGAATACCAAAAATAAAGACTTCGGTGAGGCGATGATCGAAGCATTTGGACCGGATAAGGCAGATGTGATCTACGACTGTGCCGGAAACAATATCACAATGGGACAGGCAATTAAATATGCAAGAAAAGGAAGCACGATCGTACTGGTGGCTGTTTTTGCAGGAATGGCAGAAGTAGATCTTGCAGTGGCAAATGACCACGAACTTGACATTAAGAGCACGATGATGTACCGCCATGATGATTACATAGATGGAATCAGACTGGTAAATGAGGGCAAAGTTCATTTGAAACCGCTCATCTCAAAGACATTTGCTTTTAAAGATTATCTGAAGGCATACCAGTATATTGATGATAACCGCGAGACAACGATGAAAGTAATTATCAACGTCAGTGAAAAGTAAGGAGTTCGTATGGAAAATAAATATGGAATTGTCGGAATTGCCCATGTCGGGCTTCCGACAAACGATTTACAGAAAACAGTTGAGTTTTATAAGAGTCTTGGATTTGAAGTAATTATGCAGTCTTATAATGAAAAAGCAGGGGAAAAAGTGGCATTTTTACAGATAAAAAATTACTGCATAGAGACTTTTGAAAATGGGAAGGCGGAAATGTCAGACGGTGCATACCAACATGTTGCACTTGATGTGGAAGACATTGAAAGTATGTATCAGAAAATCTGCAATGAAAAATACACAGTTATTACAGACGGAATCGAAGAACTGCCATTTTGGGAAAATGGTGTGAAGTTTTTTATGATTAAGGGACCAAATGAGGAAAAAATAGAGTTCTGTCAGAAACTCTGATAAAAATAGGAGGGACATATGGGAGGCGAAAGCAAAAATGGAAAAGTACCGCTGATCAGTAAGATTGCATATGGGTTTGGTGATGTTGGATGTAATTTCAGCTGGATGTTTGTCAGTAATTTTCTGATGATATTTTATACAGACGTGTTCGGAATCAGTATGGCGGCTGTGTCAGCACTGATGCTTTTTTCAAGATTCTGGGATGCAATCAATGATCCAATCGTCGGGGGACTTACGGATAAAACAAAATCGAGATGGGGACGGTACCGTCCATGGCTGTTAGTAGCGGCACCAATTACAGCAATTCTTCTTGTCATGACATTCTGGGCAAGACCTGACTGGCCGCAGAATGGAAAGATCATTTATATGGTAATTACATATTGTCTGCTGGTTTTGGGGTATACCTGTGTGAATATTCCATATGGAACCTTGTGTGGTGCTATGACACAGGATATTGATGAACGTGCAAAAATAAATACATCCCGTTCGGTTGCAGCGATGATTGCAATTGGTGTGTTAAATATTATCACAGTTCCGCTGCTCAGCAAATTCGGCAGTCATAGTGCAAAGACAGGATATCTGACGGTTGCGGTCATATATGGATATTTTTACAGCCTGTCATTTCTTCTGCTTTGCGAAGACGAAAGAGGCAGTGATCACTCCGGAAAAAGAAAAAATTTCTGTAAAGGTTCAGTTGAAAGCAGTCATGCAGAATAGACCATATCTTCTTGCATTGGTAGGACAGATATTATTTGGATTTACATTATATGGTAGAAACGCAGATATTCTGTATTATTTTACATATGTGGAAGGGAATGCCTCCTACTACACAACTTATTCGATGTGCATCATTATTCCTTCTATCATCGGGGCAGCCTGTTTTCAACCAGTATTCCGCAAGTTGAATAACAAAGGAAGAACAGCATCTCTCTTTGCTTTATTTACAGGAATTTCCATGTTGTCTATGTTTTTCTTCAATGCCAAAGAATCACCAGCTATTTTTTATGCATTATCTGGTCTCACACAGTTTTTTTTCTCTGGATTTAATACCGCAATCTATGCAATTATTCCAGACTGTGTGGAATATGGTGAGTGGAAAACCGGACTTAGAAATGACGGTTTTCAGTATGCATTTATTTCACTTGGAAATAAAATCGGAATGGCAGTTGGAACAGCACTTTTAGCAGGATTACTTGGAAAATATGGTTATATTGCAAATCAGACACAAAATGCAATTGTACTTTCAATTATGAAACATGCATTTACGACGATTCCAGGTGTACTGTGGATTGTGACCGCGGTTGTATTATTTTTCTACCGGTTAAATAAAAAACGTTATAACGAGATTGTGGAAGAACTGAAAAATGGAAGAAAAAGTTGATATCGTGGCATTGGAAGAATTGCTGATTGATTTTACGGAAGCAGGACACAGCCAGGATGGGAGGAAATTAAAATACCGATACCAATAGAAATTTTAAAATCGGATACAATCTGAATGGCGTTTGCTTTTCTTCCGCCGGTGGATGCAAAAAAGCCGTTTTTTTCTATCAGACCTTCCTGCTCCAGAAGGTTGAGGTTCTGGCTGACTGTGGATAAACCCATCTGCAGTTCCTGAACGATCTGCATCTTGGAGGTCTTTTTCTTTCTGTAAATATATTGGTAAACCTTTGATTTATTTATTTATTTTTTTGAGACTAATGTTGGTCAATCCCTTTTCGCTCATGTTGTTCTCCTGATTACGTTGCAAGATAATGTTAAGTTTATTGTAGCATAGAACGAAAAAAAGCAATAAAAAGGATATGTATTATAGAAAGCTGACGGAAAAGCAACAACGATACACAAATATGTTGGAATGATTCCCGGAAAGGGTTTACATATCTTCAAAATGCCATTAATATAAGGAAGGGATCTTCCCATCCATAAAAAATAAGATACGGAGAATTAACATGAAAAAACAATTGAAGGATACTCAGATTCTGTTGGAAATCCTGATCCTGACAGCAGCTGTTGCTATTATTGCAGCGGCAGTCTATTTTTTTCTGGTACCAAGCCATACTTCTGTCAGCAGTATTTCGGGTCTTGGTATCGTACTTTCCAACTTTGTACCGTTGCCCCTTTCCGCCATCACCATGATTCTGAACGTAGTACTTCTGATCATCGGCTTTTTTACCTGCGGAAGAGAATTTGGTGTAAAAACCGTCTACACCAGTATCATGCTTCCTGTTTTTCTTGGACTTTGAAATGGTTTTCCCGGATATTGGATCACTGACGGACAGCCAGGAGTTAGATGTGCTGTGTTATATTTTAGTGGTCAGTGTGGGACTCAGTATTCTTTTTAACAGAAATGCTTCTTCCGGCGGACTTGATATTGTAGCAAAGATCATGAATAAATATCTTCATATGGAGCTTGGAAAAGCTATGTCGCTGTCCGGTATGTGCGTTGCCCTGTCTGCAGCACTCGTTTACGACAAAAAAACGGTAGTCCTGAGTATTCTTGGAACGTATTTTAACGGAATTGTTCTGGATCATTTTATTTTTGACCATAATATCAAACGCCGGGTATGTATCATCACTCCAAAGGAAGAAGAACTTCGGGAATTTATTCTTCATGAGCTGCACAGCGGTGCTACGATCTACGAAGCCTATGGTGCCTACAACATGCAGAAGCGCAAAGAAATCATCACGATCGTAGACAAGACAGAATACCAGAAATTGATGAATTTTATCAATAAACTTGATCCGAAAGCGTTTATCACAGTTTATAATGTATCCAACATGAGATATCAGCCTAAAATGTAAAAAAGTTCCGCGGCACCTCAATCACAGAAGTGCTGCGGAATTTTTTTACCATAATTTCCTGTGAAAACGTTTCTTGAATTATCCCATGGAGCAAAAACTCCGGCGCGGCGGAAGGAGAAGAAGAGCGGACGGATGCAGATGGATACGATCAATGACATCGTTATAGTGCAAATAAGGACACTTTTTTAGACAAAGCGTGTTCTTTTTTTACCACATAAAGTTATCTATAATTAGAGACAGAAAATGGAGGAAGGGTATGAAAAGATATTATTTAGCAATTGATATAGGAGCATCCAGCGGAAGACATATTCTCGGGCATATGGAAGATGGGAAAATGGTTCTCGAGGAAATTTACCGTTTCCCGAATGGAATGCAGAAACAGGACGGTGAGAAGGTGTGGGATATCGAGGCACTCTTTGAAGCCGTGTTGGCCGGAATGAAAAAATGCAGAGAACTTGGAAAGATCCCGGTGAGTGTCGGAATTGATACATGGGCAGTTGATTTTGTCCTTCTGGACAAGGATGATCAGCGGATCGGAAATGCCGTTGCTTATCGCGATGACCGCACGAAAGGAATGGATGAGGAGGTTTATCGCACAGTGCCGGAGGAAGAACTCTATGCATCGACCGGTATTCAGAAACAGATTTTTAACAGTATTTATCAGCTTATGGCGTGGAAGAAGAAAAAACCGGAACAGCTGGAAAAAGCAGAGACGTTGCTGATGATTCCGGATTACCTGAATTTCCTGCTTTCCGGCGTGAAAGCGCAGGAATACACAAATGCAACAACGACCCAGCTCGTCAATCCGGAAACCGGGGACTGGAACAGGGAGATGATTCAAAAACTGGGATACCCGGAGAAAATCTTCCTGCCGATCCGTGAACCGGGGACTGTGATCGGTCGTCTGAAAAAAGAAATTCAGGAGCAGGTCGGCTTCGACTGTGAGATTGTTCTTCCCGCAACACACGACACAGGCTCCGCAGTAGTCGCTGTGCCAAGCAATGAGGAACATGTACTCTACATCAGCTCTGGAACCTGGTCTCTGATGGGAACAGAATTAAAAGAGGCCGATTGCGGGACAGAAGCCATGCAGCACAATTTTACCAATGAAGGCGGCTACAACAGAAGATACCGTTTTCTGAAAAACATTATGGGGCTGTGGATGATTCAGTCTGTACGAAAAGAAATCGCAGAGGAGGTAAGTTTTGGAACCATTTGCGAAATGGCATCGAAATGCAGGATTTCATCCATCGTGGATGCAAATGACGATCGTTTTCTGGCACCGGAAAATATGACAGCAGAGGTACAGAAGGCATGTGAAGAAAGTGGCCAGCAGGTACCGCAGGGAATTGCAGAGATTGCAGCAGTGATCTACAACAGTCTGGCAGTATGCTATGCAAAGACGTTAAAAGAACTGGAAGAACAAACGGGTTGTCAGTACCGGAAGATTCATGTCGTAGGCGGCGGCGCCAATGCCTGTTATCTGAACCGGCTGACAGCAGAAAAGACCGGAAGAACCGTACTGGAGGGACCGACCGAGGCAACTGCTATCGGCAATCTGGCGGTGCAGATGATCACCGGAAAAGAATGCAGCAATTTGAAGGATGCGAGAAACTGTATTTTCCATTCCTTCGAAATCAAACAATATGAGCCATAAAAAATGAGACGAAAGGTTAAAAGAGGCAAAGAACATGTTAGTTGAAACAAAAGCAAAAGTAGGTGTATTTGCAATCGCACTGGGTGCATATCTGCCGCAGTTCCCGACGCTGGTTCCGGAATTTGAGGCACAGTATGATGCGTTCAAAAAGACGATTCCCGATACCGTTGAAATGATCGATGGTGGAATCGTTACAACGAAAGAATTATCCATGGAAGCAGGAGATAAGTTCCGTGCAGCGGATGTAGATCTTGTTATTTTACAGCTTCTGACCTACGCGACCAGCTACAATATGCTCCCGGCAGTCCGTGACCTGAATGTGCCGGTTGTACTTGTGAATGTGCAGAAACGGAAAGCACCGGATTATGCCAATACCGATACACCAAAATGGCTCGGTGAGCTGTATGCCTGTGGCGCAGTCGGTGAGATGGTAGCCGATCTGGAGCGTGCGGGCAAACGTCATGCCGTCATCACCGGTGTTGTAGAAGGCGGAGATGATTACGTGGCAAAGGAAATCGATGAGTGGTGCCGGGCAGCCCAGGTACGCAGAAGATTCCGCTACACCAATATTGCCCAGATCGGAAGACCATATCCGGGAATGATGGACCTGTATATCGATGAAACCAATCTTTACAACCGGATGGGACTTTATACGAAACAGTTCGACTGGGAGAAAATGTGGGCAATCGCGGATCCTGTTACAGATGAGGCCGCAATCCGCGTCAAGGCAGAGGAGATTCTGGATACCTTTGACATCGAGGGCGGTGCAACGGTAGAGACCGTATGGGATATGGCAAAATATGTCGTTGCTTTTGAAGAATGGGTAAAAAAAGAAGATCTTGGTATGGTGGCATCCCATTATGACGGCTTTGCAAAAGGGGTTGCCGGAAAACTGGACAGCATGCTGATTCCGGCATTTTCCATGCTGATCAAACAGGGTACAGCCTGTGCCGTAGAGGGTGATATGAAAGTTGCAATGGCAATGAGCATTCTGAAAACAATCGCCGGAACCGGTCAGCTTTCTGAGATGTATTCGATCGATTTCAATGAGGATATCTGTATTATCGGCCACTCCGGATCGGGAGATGCTGATATTTCGCAGGCGAAAAAACCGTCCATGAAAATCGTTGATGTTTTTCATGGCAAGACGGGCGGCGGATATCTGACGCAGTTTTATCCGCCGGTCGGAGATGTTACATATCTTGGAATTACGCAGGATAAAGACGGTCATTTTAAATTTGTTGCTGCAGAGGGTGTCAATGAGGATGGTCCGATCTTTACCTTTGGCGATACCAATATGAGAACACGTTTCTCCATTGGGGCAAGAGAGTTCTGCAACAGATGGAGTGAGGCGGGACCAACACATCATATGGCAGCTGCTGTCGGACATCATATTGATACGATTCTGAAAGTTGCAAAAATCCTGGATGTGCCGGTAGACATTGTATGCCGGTAAATACCGATAAAAGAAGAGAAAAGAGAGAAAGAAGAGGAAAATAACATGAAATTTTTAGATGCAGAATTTGTAAAGGGCTTTATCCGAATGGCAAATGATGGCTGGGAGCAGGGATGGCATGAGAGAAACGGCGGAAACCTTTCTTACCGTGTGAAACCGGAAGAGGTTGAAGAGGTAAAAGAAAATTTTGAGGCCAGAGAGTGGAATTCGATCGGAACCGCCGTTCCAAATCTTGCGGGAGAGTATTTCCTGGTAACCGGAAGCGGAAAATATTTCCGAAATGTCACAATCAAACCGGAAGACAGCATCTGTATGATTGAGCTGGATGAAAAAGGTGAAAATTACCGCATCGTCTGGGGTCTCGTCAACGGAGGACGTCCGACCTCAGAGCTTCCGAGCCATCTGATGAACCTGGAGGTAAAAAAACTTCAGGACGAAAGATACCGCGTTGTGTACCATGCACATACCACCAACGTGATCGCGCTTACCTTTGTTCTGCCGCTGGAAGATAAAGTATTTACCCGCGAACTCTGGGAGATGGCAACCGAGTGTCCTGTTGTATTCCCGTCCGGAATCGGTGTCGTTCCGTGGATGGTTCCGGGAGGCAGAGAGATCGCCGTTGCCACGAGCGAGCTGATGAAGAAATATGATCTTGCTATCTGGGCACACCACGGCATGTTCGCCGCCGGCTTTGATTTTGACCTGACCTTCGGTCTGATGCATACCGCAGAAAAATCTGCAGAAATCCTGGTAAAAACACTTTCTATGCAGCCAACGAAACGCCAGACGATCACACCGGATGAATTCCGCCATCTGGCAAAAGACTTCGGCGTAACACTTCCGGAAGAGTTTTTGTATGAGAAATAAAACTGGAAACTGATAGTGAAAAATGGCCGTCTGATCCTTGCACTGAGGAATGGGACGGCCATTTTTTTGCTGTGCAGAAGAAAAAGTCTATTAATTTCTTTCGGAATTTGATAAACTATAAGATGAGATTGTCGATTAGAAAACAGTGGAACATTTCATTATCAGACAGAAAATGCTGATGTGTCTGCGCTCAGAAAGGAAAGATGAAATATGACTTCAGCGATTAGTATAGGAAAGCAGGATTTTGCTTCCCTTCGAGAAAATCATTATTTTTATGTTGATAAAACCGATTTTATCAGACAATGGTGGGAAAGTGGAGATGACATTACGCTGATCACACGTCCGAGAAGATTTGGCAAAACATTGAATATGAGCATGCTGAATTGTTTCTTTTCCAGACAGTATGCAGAAAAAGGTACCATCTTTGAAGGGCTTTCCATCTGGAAACAGGAAAAATACCGCAGACTGCAGGGAACTTATCCGGTGATTTTTCTGAGCTTTGCGGACGTAAAACAGAATAACTATCAGGATGCAGTGCAGAAGATAAAAAATATTATTGTAGATGCTTATCGCCAACATCGGTATTTGGAGCAGGAAGAATGCTTTACGCAAAATGAGAAACAGCAGATGCTGGAAATTACAGAAAAAATGAGTGATGTGACAGCACAGGATGCATTAAAAAATCTTTCCAGTTATTTGAATCTTTTATATGGAAAAAAAGTTTTGATCTTTCTGGATGAATATGACACGCCCATGCAGGAAGCCTATATTCATGGATACTGGGATGAATTTGCCGGATTTATGAGAAGCCTTTTCAATGCGACATTCAAAACAAATCCATATCTGGAACGCGCTGTGATGACTGGAATTACCCGTATTTCCAAAGAATCTGTTTTTTCGGACCTCAATAATCTGACAGTTATTACAACAACATCGGATGCCTATGCAGACTGTTTTGGTTTTACAGAAGAAGAGGTATTTCAATCATTAGATCAATTTGGAATGCCGGAAAAGAAAGATCTGGTAAAGCAATGGTATGACGGATTTTGCTTTGGCGCGCATCGTGATGTTTACAATCCGTGGTCTATTACAAATTATCTGAAAGAGAAAAAACTGCGGCCCTACTGGGCAGCTACAAGTTCCAATGGATTGATCAGCAAACTCCTGCAGTCGGCATCGGTAAATATGAAGGAAGAACTGGAAAAACTGATCAACAGACAACAAATTGTAGTTAATTTTGATGAGCAGATTATATTTGGACAATTAGAACAGGATGAAAGTGCGGTATGGAGTCTGTTGGTGGCAAGCGGTTATCTGAAAGTGGAGGAGATTGAATACAGAGGACTGACGCTGGAGCCGTGGTATTCTCTTTCCATCACAAATCTGGAGACTGTGAGCATGTTTTCGAATATGTTCAAAAGCTGGTTTGCAGCGGCATCTGCCAATTATAATGAATTTATCAAAGCATTGCTGAATGGGGATGTAAAAGCGATGAACCTCTATATGAATGATATTGCACTTGCTACATTTAGTAATTTTGATGCTGGAAAACATGCGTCCGAGCGGAGCCAGCCAGAGCGGTTTTATCATGGATTTGTACTTGGGCTGCTGGTGGAAGTGCGAGATCTTTATGAGGTGCGTTCCAATCGGGAAAGTGGGTATGGAAGATACGATGTGATTCTAATTCCCAGAAATTTGGATCGAGATGCTATGATTCTGGAATTTAAAGTAAAAGAAACGGAAGAAAAAACGCTGCAGGAAACGGTACAAAAAGCACTGGCGCAGATTGAAATAAAGAAATACGACGCGGAACTGAAAGAACGGGGAATCCCAAAAGAAAGAATCCGGCATTATGGATTTGCGTTTGAAGGGAAAAAGGTACTAATTGGGTAATAGAAAACGCTGTCAATGCTTCTCTGGAAGGGGAAGCGGGACAGCGTTTTTCTGTTAATTGTGATTAGAGTATCATTTGAAGCAGCATCACTAAAAGCGGCATCGTCACAATAGAAGCCAGCGTGGTAACAACATTGATGGCACTGGCATAGCGTGAATCGTTTCCGTATACCTGACACATCTGTGTAACTGTAGAGGCAGATGGCGTGATGACGGCGAGAAAAACAATCAGAATCAGCGTCGGTCCGTCTGCAGAAAGATCGGCAAGATGGCTGATTTTCAGAAGAACAAGCGCCATCAGCGGAACGGCGATCAGGCGGAGAAAGGTCACGAAGTAAATCCGTTTATTCGCAAAAATCTGCCGGAAGTCCATGCCGGCAAAAAGCATACCCGTAACAATCATACTGGCAGGGCCAACCATGCTTCCGACAGAATGAAGCGTATTGTTGACCAGCGCAGGAAGCCGGATGCCCGTGAAAAAAAGAAGAATTCCGACGAAAATAGAAATAATATTGAGGTTCAGAACAATCTTCTTCCAGTCATAGGAAGCCTCACGGCTGATCACCTTTTTGCAGTGCGTCCAGAAAAAGACAAGCTGTACGCTCATATAAACACAGCTGTAAAGCACCCATTCCGCTCCTAAAACAGCCGTCACAAGCGGCACAATCAGATTGCCGGAATTGGAGTAGTAAACAGAAGTTATCTCAACTGCATCCAAATGAAACACCCGTCCAAGAGCTGAAACCGCAAAAAGAAGCACAACCTGCATCAGAAGCGAAGCCGCAAACGCAACCAGCAGCCCCCGCACCGTTTCCGGCGTGTAATCGACCTGAAACGCATTCAGAATCACGCAGGGAATGATCAGGTACAGCACAATTTTCGACAGAACTTTGCTGTCCTCATCCTTTAAAAGTCCGGCTTTTACGATTAAAAAGCCCATAAAAATCATAAGAAAAAGCTGCGCGATCTGTTGCGCAAGAAGAATACTGATCGTCATAAAAATCTCCCCATATGTGTGTCTTATAGAAAATATTATAAGGTGGAGGAGAGGGGATTTCAATTTCTTTTTGAGAGATTTGGGTCGAAATAATGGTGAAAATATAAGAAAAATGGCTGTTGACCAAAAGAAAGTGCTGTCATATAATATATTCGACAAGAGAGCCGTTGGTCAGTGTACACCTGACCGCCGGATAAAGCTTCTAACTAAAAATAGCGCCTAACTTTACCAGAGCAGGGGCGCTATTTTGATTTGACAAAATTACACGATTGCAATATAATATACTTAACAAGACAGCCGGAAGGTGAGCGCAATCACCCGATCTGGCGAAAATATTAAATAGCTATAAGAAGTGGCCATCTATGCTTACCAGAGAGCAGGATGGCCATTTCTTAATTTCTATAATAAAGGAAGGCTGAATTATAGTCAAGAAATTTTTGCGATTTTAAAACAAAGTAATAAAAAGTGTGATATAATAACCTCATAATGAAAAGTAAAATTCCGCCTATTTTTCAACATTGTAGGCGGCAATTTTACACCTACAAGTTAGTGAATCCTAATAAAAGTAAGATGGAGATACCTGCCTATGATGGAATACACCAGTAAATACTGGAATATGCTGACTCCTTTAATAAAGAAAAGTCTGCTAAAACGCTACGGAAAAGAGGAGACCGCAGAGCTTCTCCGCAAGACCAACCAGATCTACCGCGACATGCTTCGCCGCGCCGATGATATCGGAAAGGACAACCCGATGGCGTCGAATCTCTATGAAGGCCTCATTTTTCTTGCGCTCTGGGATGCGTCGGACAGACAGATTTCTGTGGATGAACTGCGTACAATCTCAGAGGAGATGATGTCCTTACCGTTTCTGAAAGCCATGGGCCTGATGATTAATGCGAATAAGAAGAGCGGCATGGCGCGGATTGCGAAGATGATGCATAAGGATGCCGCCTGGCTGGAAGCACATCCGCAGTATAAGGCGTATTCGTGGGATTTTCATTTTGATGAGACGAAGCATCAGGACGGTTTTTATTACCACTTCACCCAATGTCCCCTGAACACCTTCGCCCGAAAAGAGGGCTATCTGGAAGTGCTGCCGATTATGTGCGACATTGATTACAAGACAGCAGCCCTGATGCACGCGAAGCTCTACCGTGACCATACGCTGGCAGGCGGCGGTGAGGTCTGTGATTACTGGTTCGTGGGGGACAAGGTGGAAAATCCGAAATAAAACAAGACCGGACCGGAACTGCCGAGACGATGCTGCAGTGCTTCTACGCCCGTGCCATGCACAGCAGAAATCCGAAAAACAAGTTCCGCGACACCAAAGCAGAAGAGCTGATTGACCGCATCGACTATGATTTCAGCAATGCGAAAAAGGACACAGCAATGAGCGGCGGAATCGTAGCGCGGAGTGTTGTGTTTGATGAGCTGGTCAGCGACTTTATCCGAAAGAACCCGGATTGTACCGTCGTCAACATCGCCTGTGGTCTGGACACACGGTTTTACCGCATGGATAATGGAAAAATCACCTGGTATAATCTCGATCTGCCGGAGACGATTGAGGTACGCGATTCGATCTATCAGGAATCCGGCCGTGTTTCCACGATTGCGTGTTCCGTGCTCGACCCGGCATGGGCCGAGCAGGTAAAAGTGCGGGGCAAAATGCTTTTCATTATCGAAGGTCTGACCATGTACATGAAAGCGGATGAGGTCAGAATGATGCTCGCCATCATCCGCGATCATTTCGACAATGCCTACGTCTGCATGGAAACGCTGTGCCCGTACTTTGTAAAGAAAGAAAACATCGAAAAATCTATTCAGGCGACGGGCGCGACGTTTACCTGGGGTGCGAACAGCTTTGCAGACCTGGGCGACATTGCCGCCGGTTTCCGAAAAGTAAAAGACGACAACATCGCCCGCGGTATGGAAACGCTGAATCCCATCTACAAGCTGGTGATGTGGATGCCGATCATCCACAAATTCGCAGAGAAAATTCTGGTGTTTGAAAAAGCGTAAGAAAAGAAATGAAAAGAAACAGGCAGCCCGGCAGCGGAAAAGCCCAAAAAGCTTCCGTGCAGGGAACCTGTTTTTTGCTTGTACAGGAAATTAACAAATCATTCATCCGGCCACACAAAGTGTGCGTTTCCCGCCTCAAGTCCGTCGATCAGAATATTCTGCCCCGTGCAGAACCGGTTCGTCACGGTCATAAAATACGCCCAGTCCGCCGCTTCCTCAACGGTCATCCACCGTTTCAGCGGCGTCAGATCCATGATCTGATCCCAGAGCTTTTTATCTTTCGTGACAGGCAGATTCAGCTCGGTCAGTACGCCGCCGAAATCAAGGCTGTTGCACGTTCCGCCGTACGGTGCAATGCGGAGTGCCACATTTTTTGTGTAGGCGAGAACGCCGCCCTTGCTTGCGGTGTATTCCGGAAATTCAGCTCCGGTATGGCCGCTGGCCGAGCCGATCATAAGGACGGCGCGGATGTTGTCATGAATTCCGTACGCCTCCGTGATTGCGATGGTTCCCTTTAAATTGATATCAATATCATCCTCGTTCTGCACACCCGCGTTGTTGATGACAATATCAAAAGGCGCAAGTGCCGGATACTGTTCTCTGGCGCGGATATCAAGGCAGAAATGAGTATACGACTCCTGTCTGATCGAAGCTTCCTTTCGGTCAAATCCGGTAACGTCAAAGCCTTCTTTTAAAAATTTCTCCGCAATCGCCTTTCCGATTCCGGAGCTGGTTCCTGTAATAAGTACACGCATACGATAACCTCCCGATGAAATATTACCCTCATTATACCGCAAACACAGCATGCGATCCAGAAGAAACGAAAAAGAATGCAGGAAAAGAAAAGGTTACGGGAAAAATCACTGCATAAAACAAAAGAGTCTCCCAAACTGCAACAAATAATTGACAGATTTTAAGAGAAGGAGTAGAGTTTTTGAAAGGGGGATTATCCCTGCAAAGAGTGAAAACAAAAGAGGTGCAAATATGCTGAAAGTAGACAATCTTACCTTTGAAGTAAACGAAGAGGGAAGAAAACGCTGCCTCGTCAACCACATCAGTTTTGAAGTGAAGGACGGGGAAATGCTGGTGATTACCGGACCAAACGGCGGCGGAAAATCGACGCTGGCAAAAGTACTTGCCGGTATTGAGGAAGCAAACGGCGGAGAAATCTTCCTGGATGAGGAAAATATTACCGGTTATGATATTGACCACCGCGCAAACGCCGGCATCGGCTATGCATTCCAGCAGCCGCCGCGTTTTAAAGGAATGACGGTGAAAAAAATGCTGTCGCTGGCAGCCGGAAAAGAGCTGACGGAAGCAGAGAGCTGTAAACTCCTCTCTGCCGTCGGACTCTGCTCCGCCGATTACCTGAACCGTCAGATGGACGGCACACTCTCGGGAGGAGAGATGAAGCGTTTGGAGATCGCAACGGTGCTTGCAAAACCGCATAAGGTCAGCATTTTCGATGAGCCGGAGGCTGGCATTGACCTGTGGAGCTTTTCCATGCTGATCAGGCGGTTTGAAGAAATCCACAAAGAGAAAAAAGAATGTCTGATTCTCATTTCTCATCAGGAACGCATTATCCAGATGGCAGACAAGATCATGGTGATCGAGGACGGCCAGGTGAAAGAATACGGTACAAAGGAAGACGTACTGCCGACCCTGTTCCAGCAGAAAACAGGCCGGATGTGCGGCCAGGAAGGAGGCACATGCTGATGGTACAGGTAGATGAGACAACCCAGGGCGTATTAAATCAGATCAGCGAGGGATTTGAGCAGAAAGGGGCATACAATCTCCGCCAGAACGGCATTCCGCTCTGCCACGGTGACAGTGAACATATCAAAATCCGCAAAAAAGAGGATAAGCCGGGCATTGATATTTTGATCGACGGCGAGACAAAAGGCGAAAAAGTATTTATCCCGGTTGTCGTCAGCGTTTCCGGTATGACGGATCTTGTTTACAATGATTTCTACGTTGCGGACGGCGCCGATGTTACGATTGTAGCGGGCTGCGGCATTCACAACGGCGGCTGCAACGACAGCCGGCACGACGGTATCCATACGTTCCATGTAGGAAAAAATGCCAACGTGCGCTACGAGGAAAAGCATTATGGCGAGGGAAACGGAACGGGACAGCGGATTCTGAATCCGGTGACAAATATTGAAATTGGAGAGAATTCCGTTTTTACGCTGGATACCGTACAGATCAAGGGCGTTGACTCAACGATTCGTACGACGAATGTTGTGATGGATGCAAACTCGAAACTGTTTGTACTTGAGCGCCTGATGACAGACGGTGACCAGAAGGCAGAGTCGGATATTGAAGTATGTATGAACGGAAGCGGTTCTTCCGCACAGATTATTTCACGTTCTGTCGGAAAGGGCAATTCCTCCCAGGTCTTCCATCCGAAGGCAGTCGGCAAAAACAAATGCCACGCCCATATCCAGTGCGATTCTATCATCATGGATCACGCCCAGGTCGGATCTATTCCGGAGATCCAGGCAAAGCATGTGGATGCGGCAATCATCCACGAGGCGGCGATCGGACGGATCAATGATGAGCAGCTATTGAAACTCAGAACGCTCGGCATGACGGAAGCGGAGGCGGAAAACGTCATTATTGAAAACTTCCTGAGCTGAAGAAAAAAAGAAAAAAAGAAAACAAGAGAACAAAAAAAGAGGCATTTCGAGTCTGCATAGATGGAGATGCCTCTTTTTGTGCATTTTTCACAAAAGCAGGTAGTAAATTTTACCAAAATAAAAAGTAAAATATTTTGACTTTTAACATATGATAATTTACATACGGGGCGGTCTATTTGATATGCTCCCTTCTAGGTAGACAAGTGAAATAATAAAAACTTGTCACTTAG
>OHGT01000774.1_pt1 | contig 17992 bp, 9 predicted proteins | sample 1567861 | NCBI WGS metagenome assembly OHGT01 (sample SAMEA3879533, study PRJEB24766) | human gut metagenome | biome: human-associated habitat; feature: feces | place: USA | collected 1985/1987 | reverse complement strand
TTCCCGGAACAGATTTCATGCCGTTACAGGTAGAGTACAAAGAAAAATTCTCCGCATCTGGACGTTTTCCCGGCGGTTTCACCAAGCGTGAAGGACGCGCTTCAGATTATGAAATCCTGACCTGCCGCCTTGTTGACCGTGCTCTCCGCCCCTTATTCCCCGATAATTATCACGCAGAGGTATATGTAAACATCATCCTCTATTCCGCCGACGGTATTGATATACCGGACGCACTGGCAGGGCTTGCCGCTTCTGCCGCCCTCGCAGTTTCAGATATTCCTTTCAACGGACCTATTTCCGAAGTACGCGTAGCACGCATCGACGGACAGTTCGTTATCAACCCTACTTTCGATCAACTGGAAAAAGCTGACATGGACCTCATGGTGGGTGCTACTTACGAAAACATCATGATGGTAGAAGGTGAAATGAGTGAAGTTTCCGAACTTGACTTGCTGAACGCCATGAAAGCAGCCCACGAAGCAATCAAAGTGCAATGCTTGGCTCAGAAAGAACTGGCAGAGGCTGTTGGTTCTACCGTAAAACGCGAATATTGCCACGAAGTAAACGATGAAGAACTGCGTAAAGCTGTTCACGAAGCTTGCTACGCAAAGGCTTATGCCATCGCCGCTTCCGGCAACAAAAATAAACATGAACGCATGGACGCTTTCGATGCTATCCGTGAAGAGTTCAAAGCACAGTTCAGCGAAGAAGAGCTGGCAGAAAAAGCAGCACTGATCGACCGTTACTACCACGATGTAGAAAAAGAGGCTATGCGCCGCAGCATCCTGGACGAAGGTAAACGCCTTGACGGACGTAAGACTGACGAGATCCGTCCTATCTGGAGTGAAATCAACTGCCTGCCCGGACCTCATGGCTCTGCTATCTTCACTCGCGGTGAAACTCAATCCTTGTCTACCGTTACCCTCGGTACAAAACTGGATGAGAAGATTATCGACAACGTACTGGAACATGGCAAAGAACGTTTCCTGTTGCACTATAACTTCCCTCCGTTCTCTACCGGAGAAGCCAAGGCACAACGTGGCGTAGGCCGTCGTGAAGTCGGTCACGGACACTTAGCTTGGCGTGCACTGAAAGGACAAATTCCTGCTGACTACCCGTATGTAGTGCGCGTAGTATCCGATATTCTTGAATCTAACGGTTCTTCTTCTATGGCTACCGTATGTGCCGGAACACTGGCATTGATGGATGCAGGTGTGAAGATCAAACAACCGGTATCAGGTATCGCTATGGGATTGATCAAGAATCCGGGCGAAGATAAATATGCTGTATTGTCCGACATCCTTGGTGATGAAGACCACCTGGGCGACATGGACTTCAAAGTAACAGGAACCAAGAATGGTATCACAGCTACTCAGATGGATATCAAGGTAGACGGTCTGTCATTCGAAATCCTGGAACGCGCTTTGAACCAGGCTAAAGAAGGACGTATGCACATCCTTGGCAAGATTCTGGAAACTATCCAAGAACCACGTGAAGAACTGAAACCTCATGCTCCGCGCATCGAAACGATGACTATACCTAAAGAGTTTATCGGTGCAGTAATCGGCCCTGGTGGTAAGATCATCCAAGGTATGCAGGAAGAAACCGGTGCTACAATCACTATCGAAGAAGTAGACAACATCGGAAGAATAGAAATCTCCGGAACTAACAAGAAGAGCATTGATGACGCTATGCGTCTTATCAAGGGCATCGTTGCCGTACCGGAAGTTGGTGAAGTATACAAAGGTAAAGTACGTTCTGTAATGCCTTATGGTGCTTTTGTTGAGTTCCTGCCGGGTAAAGACGGTTTGTTGCACATCTCTGAAATCGACTGGAAACGTCTGGAAACAGTAGAAGAGGCCGGTATCAAGGAAGGTGATGAAATCGAAGTGAAACTGCTTGATATTGATCCGAAGACCGGTAAGTTCAAACTTTCCCGCAAAGTATTGCTTCCGAGACCGGAAAGACAAGAAAGACCTGAAAAGAAATAAGAAACACCTTATTATTCAGTATATAAAGCCCGACGGAAATCCGCCGGGCTTTCTTTTTGTAAAAAAAGGAAGAAAAAACTTTTAAGACTTTTGCGTATTCCAAAAAGATTATGTTACTTTACCCTATAAACCTTAAATAAGAGAGAGAATATTTAAAAATGCCTTTAGCCGGAAACCTACATACTATGGATTTATTTTCTCGTTTCTTTCGAGAGAATCAGGAAAAGTTTCTTGCCTTTGCCTATTCCTACATCAGAAGCTGGGCAGAAGCTGAAGATATTCTTATGGAATCTATGATTTCTTTGTGGGAATGTCGCGACCGCTGGGAAGAAGATAAAGGTCTGCACGCATTGCTCCTTACCATTATCAAGAATAAGGCACTCAATTACTTGGAACACGAACAAACTCGCCTGCGTATTGAGGAAGATTTAAATTCGCACCGTCAGCGCGAGTTAGACTTGCGTATTGCCACGTTGAAAGATTGTGAGCCCGACAAGATTTTCAGTACAGAGATACAGCATATCGTAAACAAAGCCTTGGACAAGATGCCACCACAAAGTCGCGAAATCTTTATGCTCAGCCGTTACAGCAACCTGCCAAACAAGAAAATAGCCGAACAACTGAATCTCTCTCTCAAAACAGTAGAATTCCATATCACCAAAGCCCTACGTATTCTGCGTGTGGAACTGAAAGATTATCTCGCCTCTATCCTACTTTAGTAAAACTCTCCTGCTTTTCTTTGATAATATAAATAAAAGATATATGTTTGCAAAATCAGTAATATTGCTGGCTATTAAACATGGTAGTTATGAGATATATTGTAATAATATACTACGTGCTTATCGAGGGAGAACAAGTTTTCGAGACCCTGAATGTCAACAAGAATATTGAAGCAAACTCTCCGGAGGAAGCCATAGGCATTGCTTACAATCTATTTAAAGCCGAAGCTCCGGATGAATGTTACATTGTATCCATAATTCCCAATCCGGCAAGTTAATACCGGCAATTAATTAATTTCCTGTCACATTCCATAAAGTCCTGATGTGCCTCCGGTGCATCACACGGATATTCTATGCGCTTACGTTTGGAGTACCCGAAAAACAGAACAAAGCGATCCGCTCCATACCCGGTTCCTATCTTCTTCGTACCCTCCTCGTACCTGCTTCGCTATTTTCATCCTCCTATAGAAGCGAAGCAGGAACGAACCGGATACGGTTCAGAAGAGTTCCTGACCAAAATTACACATCTCATTCCGCCTGCTTCCAGAGCATCACTTCCCGACAATTTCTCTGTTTCCAACTCATTTCGAAGAAAAAACAAAAAAAGTTTCATTTTCCGTTAGGGTAGTTCCAAGTTCACCTGTATTAATTATAGAGGGACAGAAAAAAACACCCTTATTCAACAAACAAATTAAGTACCTTATGAACCAAGAACTATTATATAAGTATTTTAAAGGAACCACCACCATTGAAGAAGAAAAGCGCATCCTTGACTGGGTGGAAGCCTCGGAAGAAAATCGGGAAGCTTTCTTGAAAGAACGTATGATGTTTGATGTCGCCTTATTCTCCGACAGACAAAGTGCCGGAAAAAAGACCTTCCGTCTGGCTCCAATACTAAAATGGGGAATACGCGCAGCAGCCGTTATCATCGTAGGCGTATGCGGTTATTTCATGACTAATGATTATCTATATAATCAGGCATCCCTGCCACAAACAGTAACCGTCCCCGCCGGACAACGTGCACAAATCACTCTTGCCGACGGCACACGAGTATGGCTGAATGCACAGTCCACATTGACCTACGCTTCCAATTTTGGGCGTGGCGAAAGAAACGTAGAACTGGATGGTGAAGCCTACTTTGAAGTGGCAAAAAACAAAGATATCCCCTTCTACGTGCACACAGAGATGAATAAGGTGAAAGTTGTAGGTACCAGCTTTAATGTTTGTGCCTATGCAGGAAGCAAAGAATTTGAAACTACCCTTGTAGAAGGTATTGTGGATATTTATCCTGCCAACAGTAATAAGGTTATCACCCGCTTACAGAAAGAGGAATTCTTTGGCAACTATGACGGGAAATGCAAAAAGGTAATACTCCCTTCTTATGAATATCTGCGATGGAAAGAAGGATTGTACTGCTTTGATGATGTGCCGTTCAGCTGCATCCTCACTAAACTTGAAATGTACTATAATGTAAAAATAACCGTTTCCGATCCTAAATTGCTGAACTATGACAGTTGTACCGGAAAATTCCGCGAACAGGATGGTATAGAGCATATTCTCCGAACCATTTCAAAAGACCATCCTTTTGAATTCAGCATCAACGAAGAAAAAGATTCGATTTTCATTTACGAGAAATAATTTGATATCAAAGATAAAACCTTAAAATTTAGTACTAACCCCTTAAACTGAAAAGCATTATGAAATAGAAGAAACAGTCTGCTAATTACCCCTACAAAAAAGATCGGAAAGTACCCCCATACTTTCCGATCCGAAACAGTCAAAAATCGACCTTAATCAATTTATTAACTTAACACATTACAAAGATATGAGAAAAATTTCTTTGAATGGGCTTTTTTGCCCAAAAAGTTTAGTATTTAAGCAAATATTACGAACTATGAAGATCACACTATTCCTTCTTTTGTTTGTAACGTTCCAGGCGTACAGCCACGCTACCTACTCTCAGAGTACAAGAATCAGCATCCCCCGTTCTGAGTTACGAGTAGGCGAAATCCTCGATAAAATCGAGGCTCAGACCGAGTATTTGTTTGTCTACAATAAGAAAAGTGTGGACGTGCGCCGCACCGTAAATGTAGATGCAGACAATCAACCGGTGTCCGAAGTTTTGGACGAAATCTTTAATGGTACCGACATCAGATATGTAATGGAAGGCAAGAATATTGTGTTGACCAAACAAAATGAAAAGGCCAGTGAAATCATTGCTACCGTACAACAAGAAAATATCTCTGTAAAAGGTGTTGTTACCGATACAAAAGGTGAACCCATTATCGGTGCCAATGTCGTGGAAAAAGGAACTACAAACGGTTGCATTACCAATATAGACGGTGAGTTTTCACTAAATACACCGACTAATGCAACGCTGGTTATCAGCTTTATCGGATACCAGCCTGTAACGATTGCTCTCAACGGGCAGAAAACTCTCAATGTACAGATGCAGGAAGAAGCCCTGTCACTGGAAACGGTTGTGGTAACGGCTATGGGTATCAAGAAAAAAGCAGCTTCATTGACTTATTCAACCCAACAAGTGGGTGGCGATGAACTGACACGCGCCAAAGATCCGAATATGATAACCGCATTAGCAGGTAAATCAGCCGGTGTACAAATCAATAAGAGCGCATCCGGCCTTGGTGGCTCAGCCAAAGTTTCTATCCGTGGTACACGTTCCGCTTACGAAGGAGGCAATAACCAACCGTTATATGTCATCGATGGTGTCCCTATGCTAAATACGACTACCGAATCGACTTCCACCGTTATGGGTGGAGAAAATGACGGTGTGAATCGTGACGCCGGTGATGGTATCTCCAACCTGAATCCCGAAGACATTGAAAGTATGAGCATTCTGAAAGGTGCTTCTGCCGCCGCTCTTTACGGATCACAAGCAGCCAACGGTGTTATCTTAATAACTACCAAGAAAGGTAAAGCAGGTATGCAAAGAGTTACTTTCTCTTCAAATCTGACCATCGATCATGCCATCAGTCTGCCGGAATTCCAGAATTCGTATGGCCCCAGCGGAACTGACAGTTGGGGAGAAAAAAAGTCATTAACCGACTACGATAATGTTGGCAAATTCCTCGGTAACGGTGTAACCGCTATTAACTCCATATCCGTACAAAGCGGAAACGAGAAGATGCAGACTTACTTCTCTTATGCCAACACTACAGCCAAAGGTATCATTGATTCCAACAAATTGCAAAAGCACAACCTTACGTTCCGCGAAACAGCGAGTTTCTTCAATGACCGTCTGAAACTCGATGGAAATGCTACCCTGATGACACAAAAGATTAAGAATAGCACTGCATCCGGAGGGATATACCTGAACCCATTGGTCGACCTGTATAGTTTCCCGCGTGGAATGGACATGTCTGAATATGCTACTAATTTTGAAGTAGCCGACCCGACAAGAAATGGTATGCCTGTACAAAACTGGTATACAGACGTTTCCGAATGGTCACAAAATCCTTACTGGATTAAGAATCGTGTTACCAACACCAATAAGCGTTACCGCGCTATGGCATCCCTAAGTGCCAGCCTGAAAATAAACGATTGGTTAACCCTGCAAGCCCGTGGTAATGCAGACTATGTAAGCGACAAGTTCGATCAGAAAATGTATGCATCTACAGCTCCCAATATTACAGGTACCTATAACGAAAAGAGTAACGGACGTTATGTTTGGTCGGAAAGCGAACAATTCCAGATTTATGCCGACGTAATGGCCATGTTCAATAAAACATGGAACAAATGGTCATTGAATGCCGCTGTCGGTACCAGTATCAACAAGAATAAAGTCAACTCACTGATGCTCGACTCTAAAATCGCCTCACTTTACAAACCTAACTTATTTACGGTTGCCAATATCGTTATGGGCTCTAATGCCTCCATCAATCAGGAGATTGATCAGAGACGTACCATTCAGTCTGTATTCGGAACAGCACAAATCGGCTTTGACGAAGCCCTGTATCTTGACATTACAGCACGTAATGACTGGTCTTCCACATTGGCTCATACGGAAAGTATGAATTCAGGCTTCTTCTACCCTTCCGTTGGTTTATCCTGGATCATTAATAACTCATTAAAACTACCGGAATGGATTTCCTTTGGTAAAGTACGTGGTTCATGGGCACAAGTAGGTAACGACCTGCCTATCGGTATCACTAACCTTGTAGATATTATTCAGGCCGGTGGTGTATTGCAAGCAGCCGACACATACAATAAGGGCGATCTGAAACCGGAAATCAGTAGTTCTATCGAATTTGGTACGGAATGGAGATTCTTCCAAAGCCGCTTAGGAATTGACTTTACCTGGTATCAGACTGATACAAAGAATCAATTGTTGAGAATGCCCACCGCCGCAGGAGACAAATATGCATATCGCTATATCAATGCCGGGAAGATCCGTAATAAAGGTATAGAATTAACAGTAGATGCAACTCCGGTTATGAATGATAATTTCCGTTGGAAAACTGCCGTCAACTTCTCAACAAACAGCAATGAAGTCATTTCTCTTCACCCGGATTATACTTCATTCATTTATGGTAGTTCCGGACTTTCTATGGCTTACCTGATGCGCATCAAAGAAGGTGGTTCCCTGGGCGATATCTACGGAAATGCATTCGTGCGTGAGAATGGAAAAATAAAGCTCAATGAAGATGGAAGTCCTCTTGTAAAGACTGGTAACAACGACTATCTGGGTAATGCAAATCCCGACTGCTTATTGGGTTGGAGTAATACATTTACCTATAAAGGATTCAGTCTCTATTTCCTGATCGATGCCCGCGTAGGTGGTGATGTCATGTCCTTGACACAAGCAGTCCTTGACCAAAATGGCGTGACCAAAGCAACGGCACAGGCCCGTGATAGAGGTTACATAGAATACGAAGGAACTCGCTTCGACGAGAATCATATTAAACCATTCTTTAAATCAGTAGGTGGTCGTAATGGTATATCCGAATATTATATGTATGATGCTACCAATATCCGTATGCGTGAATTGTCAATCGGCTATTCTTTCCCGCAATCACTGCTGGAAAAGACGAAGGCATTCAAGGGTATCGATGTATCGCTGGTAGCACGCAACCTGTTCTTTTTCTACAAAGATGCACCGTTCGACCCGGATGCAACCTTATCTGTTGGCAACTCACTTCAAGGTGTAGATGTATTCGGCATGCCTTCTACCAGAAACATTGGTTTCAATATCAAATTCACATTCTAACTTAAAGCATTTACGATTATGAAATATAATAAATTCCTAACCATACTTTTTGCAAGCGGATTGCTGGGTATCGCAGTCGCATGTACCGACAATTTTGAAGCAGATAACAGAAACAATACAGGGTTTGACTCCGAATTGCAGGAATATGATTTCCAAAAATATCTGTTGAAGTTTGAAATAATCCAGAGTGGTATCTACTTTAACTACGACTGGGGCGAAGGTAAAAACTGGACTTTCCAAATCGCACAAAATTTGGGGCAAGACATGTTCTCAGGCTATTTCCATGATTTCAATCAAGGTTTCAATGATAAGAACAGCGTATATGCACTGAACGATGGATGGACTTCTACTCACTGGACATACAATTACTCGTACATTATGCCCGAAGTACAGAAGTGCGAACAAATCAACGTAGAGCAGCCTGCACTGTTAGCTGTAACCCAAATATTGAAGGTTGAATTGATGCACCGTGTAGCAGATTGCTACGGACCATTGGTATATAGTAAATTCGGACAAGAAGGTGACAATGTAGATGATCTGAAGACAGCCTACAAACAATTCTTCACCGATCTGGAAAAAGGAATCACTTCTTTACAAAGTTTTATCAAGGACAATCCCGGCGTAGAGCCGTATAAAGACGCCGACATGCTGACTCCTAACAAGACTTTGGCAGAATGGGTTAAATTTGGCAATTCATTGCGTTTGCGTCTAGCCATGCGTGTTGCTAACGTAGACAAAGCTCTTGCCACCGAGCAAGCACAGAAATCATTCACCCTCGGGCAATTCCTGGAAGCACCAAATGAGATTATTTCCGTATCGACTGCCGGCGGCTACAATAATCCGCTGGGTGAAATCAACAAGTCATGGGGGGAAGTCTTCATGGGGGCCACCATGGAATCTGTACTGACCGGATATGATGATCCACGCATGTCCAAATATTATGATCCAGCAAATGGTGCAGTTATCACATGGAAAGAGAACGATGTAGTGAAAGAACTTCCGCAGCTCTTTGAGTACGCTGGAAGCTACAAAGGCGTACCACAGGGAACCGGCTTGCTTTCTGCCGACAATCGCTATAAAGAATGTTCAAAGAGCACAGTCAGTCAAAAAACGAACCCTATTTTAATGACTGCTGCCGAGGTATGGTTCCTTCGTGCAGAAGCTGCTTTACGAGGCATCTCTACAGAAGATCCCAAAATATGCTATGAGACAGGTGTAAAAACATCCTTTGAGCAATGGGGAGTAGGTGGAGTTGATGCTTACCTGCAAAGTGACAAGACACCAGCTGATTACAAAGATCCGTTCGATACCCAATTCGATATGAATGCACGCATCACTACTACTCCCAATTGGGCGGATGCCAACGGTACAGAAGAACAATTTGAGAAAATCATGACACAGAAATGGCTTGCCATATATCCCGAAGGTAATGAAGCATGGACAGAGCAACGTCGTACCGGTTATCCGAAATTATTTAAAGTCAAAGTGAATAATAGCGGTGGTGCCATTAACACAGATGAGATGATCCGTCGTCTCCCATATCCGGAAGGTCTGAAAACATCTAATCCTACTCAATACAGTTCATTAACAAGAGCACTGGGTGGTGCCGACACAGGTGGTACTCGTCTCTGGTGGGATGCCGGAAAGAATAATTTCTAAATTCCAATAAGACCAAGGTATAGAATTTTGATTAGTGGTGTTTTTCTCCGTATTAGTTACGAGGAAAAGAAGATTGGGAGGAGTAAAGTCATTTGGGGGACTTTACTCCTTTTTTTGTCTATATTTTCAGATACACATAAAGACTGGTATATGTCAGTTTATCATCCATTATTAATAACCAGGATTCTGTTGTTGCTTCTTTTCCTCGGAAGTCAACGCATGACCATCCTTTTGGATAGCATCCAGATAAGTTTGAGGGATAGGACGCAAACAATGATGTTCATCAATATTAGGAGCAGCATCCGAATTAAAAGCTTTGGTACGTGCCACCAATGTTTTTGTTCTTGATAAGTCTTCCCAACGATAAAACTCACCGCAAAGTTCACGGGAACGCTCATTCAGCAAAAGGCACATCATACGATCATAATCAGAGCTATATTTCAGTTTTGAAATGACAGCCTCATCTTCAGCCGGAAGACTATGTATATCTGTTATTTCAAGATCAGTGGGAAGTGTAGTCTTATCAATATCATTGGACTCATAATAAGAATTTCCGGTGTAATAAGAGTTTATGCCGTCAATCTGCCATCCTAAGGCATTTTCATTATATGATGCACCACCGTCACAATATGCCGAACGATCTTCCCCGTTCTTGTAGGCAGCACGCTTGCGGAGTTCATTAATGTAATGCAGAGCATCACCATATTCGCCTTGGCGAATCAGAACTTCAGCAGCGATCAGATAAGTTTCACCAAGACGGGCCAGAATACCATCCCGATTGCCTCCCATGTCACTGACCGTTTCACGCGAACCATCAATATACTTATTAAGAGCTACAAAACGACTTACATCATCATATAATGCCACATCGTCCCTACCGTTACGATCTTTCGGATAAGTCACAAATGTAGTAGGAATGGCTTTGCCGGTCTTTTCATCAATCACCTTTCCGCTGAGTTGCACTCCATCGAACCGGGTATCACCCGGACGATTGACAACATACATCACGCCCAAATCTCCCACTTCGTAACCGGAACCCGCTTTCGGGTTATTAACAGCATACTTAGTCTTAAAGCTTTTCCAGAAACGGGAATCATTAATCATATCATAGATATTATACATATAATATGTGGTTCTTAAACGTTGGTACTCGCGACCGCCAGCCAAGTCACGTTTCATCTGAGGCAAATTATTGTAAACAGACAAGAAGAAGAGATGGCATCTGTTAGTACCGGCACTTCTGGAAGATTTGTCAGAAGAGAACTGTGCCGAAAGAATAATCTCATCTAATTTTTCACTCGCTCCGTCAGGTTCCGTATAATGCCACAGATCAGAAAAATTGGGGGCTAACTGATGACGTGAAATTACTTCTTTGGCCAGTTTCAAGGCTTCTTTCAGGTCAGATTCTTTAGTTGTACTGTTCCATCCATCATTAATTTCACTGGCACGAAACAAGTAAGCCTTAGCTAAAAAATGAGCCGCAGCATCCCTGCTAATCTTTCCCACCATGCTTACCGTCGCCGGCAACAGATCATAAGCATTCTTCAAATCACCAATCGCCTGCTCTACCGTGGCTTCTGCCGTAGCACGGGTGAACTCACGAACAGGTACAAAGCTCGACTCTAATTTCAAGGGGACACCTCCATACTGGGAAACCAACTTCAGATAATTAAAGCCACGCAGGAAATAGGCTTCGCCCATATACGTCTTCTTATTCGTACCGGTATAACTATCAGGAGTTATTTTACTTAACAACAGGTTCGCATTGTTGATTCCGATATACATGGCATCCCAAAGGCTTTCGGCCATCGTAGTATTTGAATTAGCGGCTACAATCTGTGACTGGAAACTACCATCATAATTATTCCACACTTTATTGGAACCATCACCACCCACAGTAAACTCATCCGTACCGTAATTAGTGGTAGTATAGGCATTCTCCTTGAAGAAATGAAAACGCAGGTTATTGTAAATGCCCACAGCCAGCTGATCAATACCTTCCGGTGTATCAAAGAAATCGGTAGTCTGTTGAGTGGTAAGCTTTTCATCCAGAAAATCACTACAGGAAGCCATCACGCCTCCCAAGGTCAAGGCTAATAAGCCGAATGTAATATTCTTATATAATTTCATAATTGTTTGCTTTTTAGTTTAAAATCCTACATTCAATCCTATTGTGAAACCACGGTTCCAGGTAGATGTTAAATTCTGCGAAGCGTCCAGTTCCAGAAAATCTATATTAGAAAAGATACGCCCCGGATTCTTAGCCTGCACATATACTTTCAGATTAGATAGATTCCATTTGCTCACCATGTTCTTCGGGAAAACGTAACCTAATGAAACATTACGCACTTTCAGGAACGAACCGTTCTTATATCCCAGAATCCGGTAGTAGGGATCACCGCCTCCATCATCATGGATAGGTTTCTGATATTCAGCATTCTTATTATTCTCATTATAATAATTTATCTTACGCTGAGTGTAGCGGCCTCCCTGCCACTCACCACCTGTATCAACCATATAGTCAAAACGGCCGTACAACATGAAGGAAAGCTCAAAATTCTTATAAGAGAAAGTATTGGTCATACCCAAAGTCCAGCGTGGACGTGTATGTCCCACTACTATACGGTCATCATTCGGATCAATCTTATGGTCACCATTCTGGTCTACCGGTCGTGCCATACCTACCTGAAACGAATGTCCTTTCTTATTAAATTCAGCCATTTCAGCCGCATCTTCTTCTTGCCAGATTCCGGCAGATTCATAGCCATAGATCACTCCCAATGACTTTCCGATGAACCAATTATTATTAATATCATCTTCTTTACCATTTGCCAACTCCTCTATTTTATCTTTCTGCCAGGCGACATTTAGACTGGTAGACCACTCAAAGTCCCGGGTCCGGATATTCACAGTATTCAATGTGATATCCACACCTATATTGGAAGTTTCCCCCACATTGGCATAAGTTTGGGTATAACCATTTAATGAAGGAATTCCCATCTGCATCAATAAGTCTGTTGTACGCGAAGTATAAAAATCCAGAACTCCCGAAATTCTTCCGTTCAGTACAGAGTAATCAACGCCAATATTATATTGGGTGGTCTTTTCCCACGTTAAGTCTTTATTTGCCATAGCAACCGTACCACCCGTAGCTACAGGATCGGAAGCTACGAAGCCTGAAGTGGAACTGTCACCATAAGGATAATAGATAGGAACAACGGCCCCCTTTGTTTGGTAAGGATCAATAGCGGAGTTACCAGTAACCCCGACTCCCACACGTAGTTTCAACTGATTGAGCCAACTTACATCCTGCAAAAATCCTTCCTGATCAAGACGCCAGCCCAACGCCGCACTAGGGAAAAATGCCCATTTATTACCTTTGGCAAGCTGCGAAGCGCCATCCCAACGACCGGAAACCGTGAGGAGGTATCTGCTGTTATAATCATAATTTAAACGGAACATATACGAGAGTAACTGCTTCTCTACTAAATCACTCCCCCAGTCATCCAGTGCAGAAATATTTGCTTTACTCAACGCATTCCATTTGGCACTGGCCAGGGGAATATTTAAAGCAGCCATAGAGGATTCTTCATAACGATATTTAGTGGCACTTTGCAGTAAAGTCACTCCCAAAGAGTGTTTTCCTATTTCCTTATCATAGTAGATAAGATTATCAAGTGTCCATGAAAAATCAGATTGATTCGTTAAACTGGCACGATTGGTTCCCTCGCGACTGACAGAGTTCGCATCTGCAAAACTTCCATTACGGTAACTACGAAAGTCGGGACCAAAATTAAAGCGATATCTGAGCCCTTTCAGAGGAGAGAAGATCTCACCCAAGTTCAACTGGACATACAGACTACCGATAGCACGGAACATACGACGTTCATTCTCACTATAATTCCATTCGTTGACTATCGTTTTCACTTTATCATCTCCACCCGGATAATCAATGCGGTTCCCCTCATCATCAAAGGGCACGGCATACGGATACAAACTGGTAGAAGCTGCATACAGATTGGATGGCCGGTCACTGATCATCTGTCCTACAGCCTTAGCCGAAGAACCATATTGCTGTTCACTGAAAGTACCGTTAACATTCAAGCCCATCTTGAACCATTTGGTCGGATCAAGATTCAAGCTGACTTTGGCTGTATAACGAGTGTAAGACTGACCTTTCACGGTACCCTCATTATCCAGATAGCCGATAGAAGCATAACCTTGTACTTTATCCGTACCACCACTGGCGCTCAACGTATGTTCATGGGTAACACCGGTTTGTGTAACCATATCAGCCCAATCCGTTGTAGGAACCGCAGATGCATTCCAGCTACCATCAGCCCAACCTTTTTCAATGTTCCTCCAGGCATAAGGATCTTTTGCTCCGTTAAAAATCAGATAATCACTATCCTTATCAGGCTCGTCACCCCTCGGATATTTATTCGGTTCTTTATAGTAATAAGCCCAACGACGCCACTCAATGTATTCGGCAGAATTCATCATTTCAGAGTAATCCTGCAAATTTTCAATGGTCATCGTACCCGAATAGTTCAATGACATCTTGCCCGCCTTGCCCTGTTTAGTAGTAACCAAAATGACACCGTTGGCACCACGTGAACCATAAATAGCAGTAGCAGAGGCATCCTTCAGGACATCAATGGATTCTATATCCTGCGGATTCAAAGTCTCAATGCCACTTGTCGACATTAAAGGAATACCATCCACTACATAAAGCGGAGTATTGCTGGCACTCAACGAACGTACACCGCGTACATTGATAGTTCCTATTTCACCCGGACGTTCATTGCTAACAATATCCACACCTGCCGCTTTACCTTGCATAGCTTCGAAAGCATTGGCTGCCGGTCGGGAATTCAGTTCGTCCGAATTTACACGAATCATAGCACCGGTAACGTCCGATTTCTTCTGAACACCATACCCCACCACTACCACTTCGTCTAACGTTTCCGTATCTTCCTGCAGAATGATTTTCAGTTCTCTTTTATTCTCCACTTTGATTTCCTGCGGAATATAGCCAATGTATGTAATCCGTAGAATTGCATTAGCCGGGGCATTGATAATAAAACGCCCATCTATATCTGTAATTGTACCTATTGATTGTCCCTTTATCGTAACATTAGCACCAATGATCGGTTCACCGGCCATATCTTTTATAGATCCTGTCACCTTATTATCATCAGCTTGTTTTTCAGAAGCTTTCTCTTTTGCTTTATTCATCAGCATGATATTCTTGCCTTCCATAGCATAATAAATATCAGTCCCTTCAAAGACCTCGTTCAAGACCTCTGCCACCGGTTTATCTTGTGCATGAACTTTGACGTTACGTTTCAGATTAACCTCATTCATATCATACACAAACAGATAATCAGTCTGCTTTTCTATCTCGTTGATAACTTTGCCTGTTGATATACGGTCCGAAACAACTGTAACTTTCATGGTCTGTGAATAAGATTTCGTGGCAAAAACTGTTCCGACAAATAAAAACAAGGCCAGAGCTGTGATTTTCATAACCCGAAATAAATGTTTAATTTCTACAATAGATTCTTGGTACAAAATATTTTTCATATATTTGTATTACTAATTTTAGGTTTTAACTTAAGATTATTAGAAGAAAATGTCAATGTATCATTGACTTCCATGGGATAGTGTTGCAGCACTGTCCCATTTTTATAAAATATGATGTGTGTTATTCCATAGGCAGAATATTTTAAAGGGTTAATTAATAGTTATCACATTGTTTTCATCATCTTTTGTATAAGTAAATCTATTATTCAATCTCAGTACTTTCAGCACATGCTCCACTCCATCTTTGGTTCTGAACTTGCCTGTATAACGATTCTTGAATATACTGGTATTGTTTACCACAATATCCACTCCATAATAAAGTTTCAATTTTTCAATCATATCCCTGACGGATATATCATTAAAACAAAGCAAACCTTCACGCCATAAAAAATAGTCTGGTTCTTTAATACGTCCTTTCACCAGCCTGGTACCTTTCAGGCTTGCCATTGTGTTTGGCTCCAACTTCAACACTCCTGCGGATGGATCCGATAGCTGAATTTCTACCGCTCCTTTCAGCAAAGAAGTTTCCCAGACACTATCTTCCGCATAAGCCAATACGTTGAATTCCGTACCTAACACCTTTACATTGCATTTACTCGTTTCCACTATAAAAGGCCTCTCTTTGTTCTTAGCTACTACAAAATAACCCTCACCATCTAATTTTACTTTCCGGTTATTGTCTTTAAACTTTTCCGGGAAAGTCAATGTACTCCGAGAATTCAACCACACCTTCGTACCATCTGCCAACATTATTTCCGTCCGTTGTCCGGCAGGCGCATAAATAGATTGAAGTGCACTGCTTTCCACAGTCTGATGTTTATTATCCCAATAGTGTGTACCTAATAAGACGATTGCAACCACTGCCGCTGCTTTAGCCATTTCCACCCAGAGTGTATGCACAGAAAATATTTTTCCTGCTTTTTTCTTTTCTACCACTGCCGGCAGTGTACGCCACAAAGCGATATCATACAATTTGCGTTGCGCCATGTATTCACGCATATTCTCAGGCTTTTCCTGCATCCACTCGGTTATGTGCCGCTTCTCTGCTTCCGTGGCATTACCGGATATATATTTCTGTAATAACTCTGTATCCATATTCTATGCTATTCTATATAGTTAACGACTAAAGTGGAAACATCCCTAAAAGAAAAACTAAAAAAAATGAAGTAGTACTTTATTCAGTAGAAGAAATGATAAGAAATGCGCTTATCAGACGGCTAATTGAAAAGAGGCAAAAAGATAGATTTCCGATTAAATCTCATTTATGTTCTCTATCTTAAGAACAACGTATAATTTAGAATTTTATATAAAAATAGAAGTAAAAGAGGGGCAGATAATCCTTCAAGGATACCCGTAGTACCTTCAATGCCTTTGAAATATGGTATTCCACTCCCTTAATGGAAATTTTCATTTCTTCGGCAATTTCTTTATTCGATTTATTCTCAAAACGGCTTAAAAGAAATATTCGGCGTGTCTGCTCTGGCAGAAGGTCTAAAGTCTCACGAACAATAGATTCCACTTCTTCCGAAAAGATCTCATCGGGGTTACAGGCTTCCAGAGTGGAAATTCGAGTGGAAAGTTCAAAATGATGCCAGTCAGTCATAGATTCAAAAGCTGTGCGTTTCACCTCCTCATGTTTCAGATAATCCAGAGCTTTATTCTTCAGGATAGTAAGTAGAAGGGGTTCCACATAATCTATCGCTTCTATTTTCAGCTTCTCCCACAGCCTTATCAATGACTCGGAAGCGATGTCTTCAGCTGCCAAATCATCGTGAACATAAGACTTTGCAAAGAAAAAAGATTTCTTATAATAAAAGGCATAGATATCACTGAAAGTATTTCCTATTTTATCATTCATCAGTCACACTCTATTATGTTTTTCACTCGTTGCACTAAATATCATATAGCAAAGTTAGCAATAAACATTTAATAACCCGTTGGGAAAATTATCTTTTTGATCGGAGGGAAACGAACATATGCTTACTACTTTTCTATCAACACATTACATTTACCTACTATTTACCCTAGGATGTAAAAGCATTTACCGCAGGATGTAACGACCTTTACCCCATATTGTAACGCTCTTTACCTCGGCATGTAACGACCTTTACCTCAGTATGTAAATGAAGTTACCATTTGGCATAAACATAATTTTCATGGAATGAAACAACCGTCGGGCTTATATCCCACCAATCATCACTTATAGACTTGTATCGGCAACTCCCCGCGCAATGCTCCCAAAACGTTAACAGCAAGCGCTTCCAACTCATCTTCTCCAGGGTACACATACACTGGAGCAAGAAAAGATACACGCTCTTTCAGACGGGAAATAACATACTCTGAATGTGCAATACCGCCTGTCAGCAAGATTGCATCTATTTTACCAAAAAGCGCAACGGCGGCAGCTCCAATGCTTTTGGCAACCTGATAGATCATGGCATTCAGCACCAATTCGGCTTTTTCATCTCCGTCTTCAATAGACTTTATGATGGCAGGTATATCCGTAGTGCCAAGGTGCGCTGCCAGACCGGCATGGCCGGAAATGCGTTTCTTCAGTTCATCCTTTCTGAAACGATGGGAATAACAAAGATCAATCAACTGCCCGGCAGGCAATGTTCCCGCACGTTCGGGAGAGAAAGGACCTTCACCGTCAAGCGCATTATTCACATCAATAGCACGCCCGTAATGGTGAGCCCCAACAGAAATGCCACCACCCAAATGACAGATAATCAAATTCAAGTCTTCATAGCGCACCGGATGATCGGGAGAAGCGGCTGTTAACTCGGCAGCATAACGGCGGGCAATGGCAC
>OHGT01000765.1_pt1 | contig 18153 bp, 15 predicted proteins | sample 1567861 | NCBI WGS metagenome assembly OHGT01 (sample SAMEA3879533, study PRJEB24766) | human gut metagenome | biome: human-associated habitat; feature: feces | place: USA | collected 1985/1987 | reverse complement strand
CTTTGATACATGAATTAAAACATCATGGTTTTAGAATATCGTTAGATGATTTTGGTACTGAGTATGCCAATCTGGCATTATTATCCGCTGCTCCATTTGATGTCTTGAAACTAGACAAGAGTATCATCAATGAATTAGACAGTAATCCACGGACGCAAAAAATAGTAACTGCCATCATGAAACTATGTGAAGAATTACATATTACAATTATCGCTGAAGGTATAGAAACACTGCAACAGCTGCAGACCCTCACATCCTGCGGTGTAACACTTGTTCAAGGCTTTTATTACAGCATTCCTTTACCTGTTGATGAGTATCAGCGTAAGTATATGCACCCCAAATCCTAACTAATCACATTTCCCTCCATCCTGTCTTATATTAGTAAGCTGCCACAAGCTTTCTCCAATATAGGGCAGGATGTTTTTTTGAGGATAAATGAAAGAAAACCGCAACTTCTATGAAAGAGAATGATTTTGTGAACTATCTTTTTTTCAAAGTCGGGTGTATAATAAAGAACCATAAGAAATAAGGGGTAAGGTGATGTCATGCAACAGGAGAAAACCAAACAGAAAGGATTAATGACAGAAGGTGTTATATGGAAAGAGTTATTATTATTTTCCGTGCCGCTTTTATTAGGCAATTTATTCCAACAGCTTTATAATGCGGTGGATTCTGTCGTTGTTGGTAATTATATAGGTGCACAGGCCTTAGCTGCTGTTGGCAGCAGTGCTCCCGTTATTAACCTGCTTGTCAGCTTTTTCATGGGGTTATCGGTTGGTGCTGGAGTTATCATCTCTCGTTATTTCGGCGCTCGTAATATGAAAAGCTTACAAGACAGTATTCATACTTCTTTGGCCCTTACTATGACAGCCGGTATCTTTATGACCTTGTTTGGAATCATCTTCTCTCCAACCATATTGCGTTGGATTGGAACTCCATCAGATGTTATGAGCAGTTCTGTTTTGTATCTGCGTATATATTTTGGTGGTATTCTATCCGTTATGTTGTACAACATGGGCAGTGGTATCCTGCGTGCTGTTGGGGATTCTAAAAATCCATTATATTTTCTGATTGTATCCAGTATCACCAATATCCTGTTGGATCTATTGTTTGTCATCGTGTTTGATATGGGCATAGCCGGCGTAGGCTGGGCGACCTTAATTGCTCAAACCATCAGTGCCGTGTTAACCCTCTTATTACTCATCAAAACGAAACAAGAATATAAAGTCACCTTAAAAAAGATTCGCTTTCATAAAGATAAGTTGATTGAAATCATCCGCTTAGGCTTACCGAGTGGTATTCAAAACGGCGTTGTTTCCTTTTCAAACGTTATCGTGCAAAGTAATATCAATGCCTTTGGCTCTTTAGCGATGGCTGGCTGTGGTGCTTATACCAAGATTGATGGCTTTGCCATTTTACCGGTGATGAGCTATTCTATGGCTTTAACAACCTTTACCGGACAAAATATGGGAGCTAAGAAATATGACCGTGTGAAGCAAGGAGCACGCTCTGGTATCATCATGTCCCTACTCACAACCATCGCCATCTCAGCCTTATTGTTAATATTCGGTGAGCAGGTATTATCCATCTTCTCTGATAATCCTAAGGTTATTTCCTATGGTTTGTATATGATGCATGTATTAGCTCCATTTTATATTTTCCTTGCTATTTCTCATGCCTTTAACGGGATCATCCGTGGTGCCGGTATTACCACGATTCCTATGATTGTCATGATTACTTGCTGGTGTGGAATGCGTATGACATGGATATTGGCAAGTGTTCCTATCTTCCATGATATCGGAGTTGTCTTTATGGGCTGGCCATTAACATGGGCTGCCAGTGCTTTATGGCTCTTCTTATATTATAAAAAAGGCAATTGGATGAAGCGTTCCATGTATTAACAAGTCTACTTACATTCAGAAAAAAAGCTGATGTTTCTATGTTTCTTACCAATAAAGGTATTACATATACATCAGCTTTTCTTTTGCTTATTTTAAATAATTATTGCTTATGAATTTTATAGGCAGTGCCATGATGAATTTACTCTTCAATACCATATTCACGTTCTAAATATTCATCATAGCTCATGCGGCGATCAATGATGCCATCCTCGCGAATTTCAATAATACGGTTTGCGATTGTTTGAATGAATTGATGGTCATGAGAGGTAAAGACCATCTCTCCCTTAAAGTTGATTAGGCCATTGTTTAAAGCCTGTATGGATTCCAGATCTAGGTGGTTGGTAGGATCATCCAGCAACAATAAATTCGGTGCTTCCAACATGCTTTTTGATAACATACAACGAGCACGTTCGCCTCCGGATAACACATTGACAGGTTTTAAGGCTTCTTCCCCACTAAACAACATTCTTCCTAAGAATCCGCGAATATAACTCATATCATCAATACTCGTGTACTGGCTCAGCCAGTCGCAAATACTTTCTTCCCCTTCAAAGTAAGCAGCATTATCATCAGGGATATAGCTTGGTGTAATAGTTTGTCCAATTTCTACTTTCCCACTATCCGGTTCTATTTCTTTCGCCAGAAGTTTTAATAATAATGAAGTTTGCAAGGGATTGCCGATCAGGGCAATCTTATCCCCATTCATTAAAGAAAACGAAATGTTATGCAAAAGTTCTTTTCCTTCAATCGATGCACAAAGATCTTCGACAAATAAAATGGCTTTTCCTGATTCACGTTCCGGCTTAAAATCCACAAAAGGATATCTTCTGGTAGATGGCTGTAAATCATCCAGCGTAATCTTATCTAAGATTTTCTTACGCGAAGTTGCCTGTTTCGATTTTGCGGCATTCGCTGAGAATCGGGCAATAAAAGCTTCTAATTCCTTAATCTTTTCTTCTTTTTTCTTGTTTGCATCTTTCATCTGTTTTGCCAGCAGCTGACTGGATTCATACCAGAAATCATAGTTACCGCTGTAAATCTTAATCCCTCCGAAATCCACATCGGCGATATGTGTACATACCTTGTTTAAGAAATGACGATCATGCGATACGACGATGACGGTACTTTCATAATTGATCAAAAAATGCTCCAGCCAGGCAACGGATTTTAAATCTAAACCATTGGTAGGCTCATCTAACAACAGTGTATTTGGCTTGCCAAACAATGCCTGCGCTAACAGAATCTTAACCTTTTGTGCAGGCGTCATAGATGACATCAATTCTTGATGTAAGCTTACCGGTATATCCAACTGTTCCAAAAGGTTGGCTGCTTCACTTTCCGCATTCCAGCCATCAAGATTCGCAAATTCTTCTTCTAATTCTCCGGCTTTTACTCCATCTTCATCGGTAAATTCGCCTTCTTTTGTGTACAAGTATTCTTTTTCTTTCATGATGGCATATAAGCGTTCATTTCCCATCATCACGGTTTCTAACACCGGAAATTCTTCAAACTTGTAATGATCCTGTTCCAGTGTAAAAACCGTTTCATTTGGTCCGGTAAAAACATCTCCGGTATCTGGCTTTAATTCACCGCTTAACACTTTTAGAAAAGTACTTTTACCGGCTCCATTTGCGCCAATTAACCCATAGCAATTACCATCCGTGAATTTTAAATTTACATCCTTATATAACGTGCGTGCACCAAAACGCACGCTCACATTGTTTGTCCCTATCATATAGAACCTCCATTTTTCATGCCTGTGCATTATAGCATGTGTCTTTCAGAAATACAAATACACAAAAAAATGCTTATGCTTCTCTTAAAAAAAGATGCTCCGTTTTTAATGTTTCAACATTATGTTTTCTATGATTCTTCATATTCTTTGTATCATAGATATGCGATAGTTTTGATAGCCCTGCTTGTACTTATTGGTTATCATTTGATATTTCCTTATTGCCCTAAACTTTTTTCTTCGTTAAAAAGAGAACGACCATCCATCGTTCCCTTTCATATAACTATTTCCTATGGAATCAGCAAGCAAATAGAATATGCTGCATGCGCAATCGTCCACATCCAAAAGACTTCATCAAATAGTGATTCCTAAAGCTCAGTTTTCTATTTCCCTGCAATATCTTCAATTGTCGTAACCTTCATATTCCCATAACTGCCTTCTACCACATACACTTCATGATCCCCACAAAGTTCCATGATCTGTGCATCATCACTAGCTTGCAGCTGTTTTTGATATGCCTTGTGATACGCTTTTAAAATCGCACTTGTTCGAAAAGCTTGTGGTGTTTGTGCCTGATATAAAGTAGCGCGCTGCGGAGTCGTTTTCACCTTTCCATCCTCCACTACTTTAATCGTATCTTTCACCGGCATCATGAGCAAACAAGCATCATGCTCTTGTAAGCTTTCAACAATACGATCAATACAATCCATGGTCAGCCACGGTCTTGCCCCATCATGAATCAATACATGTTCACACATCACCGCTTTCAAGCCATGATACACAGAATCTTGACGAGTTGCCCCACCTTGTACAAACACGATGTTCCCTTGTGTACATAGCTTCATAAAAACTTCGATATCTTCCTTACTGGCCACTACGATAATTTGATGACACCGTGTATCCTTTTGAAAGACCTGGATGGTTTCTTCTAAAATCGTATGTCCGTTTTTTAATTTAAATAGCATTTTATTATACCCCAAACCCATCCGGCTGCCGCTGCCTGCTGCTACGATAAGTGCTGTATATTCTATCATATTCTTAGCCTCCCGCTTTTCATTGTATGATTGCCTATGGCGTTGATTTTTCACAATTATATCATATATGTAATCTATTTTTAAAAAGAATATCGCAAAAGCTATGCTATAATGATACCAGATGTTAAAATCAAGGTATCATATACATAGAAAGAGGGATAAAGATGTATAAAGAACGTAGAAAAGCCTTAGCAAGCACTCTTCCGAATACGGCAATTGCTTTGGTATGTAGTGGAAAAGCCCCTTACAAAGTCGGTGATGAAAAGTATGATTTCTCAGTTGATCGCAGCTTTTATTATTTAACCGGATTAGATAAAGAGAACATGGTACTTGCCATCATCAAAGTTGAAGGACGTGTAAGTGAGTATTTATTTATTGAACGTTATGATGAAGAATTGGCAAAATGGGTCGGCGGCAGAATCATGCCAAAGGATGCCGCAAACATCTCCGGTATCCAAGAAATCTATTGGCGTGAAGAAGCCATGGATACCATAGGAAGTGTCTTATCACGTTATTTTAGTGGTTATGCAAATGTTGATGTATATGCGGATTTCACGAAACAAGAAGCTGAACAGGCGGATAGTGAAGCGCATATTTTTGCACGCAGTTTACTGCAAAGATATCCACACATCGTTTTACATGATCTGGCAGGATACATCAGTGCACTGCGTTTGGTTAAGGATGAAGATGAATTGGCAAAATTACAAAAAGCCATTGCGGTGACAAAGGAAGCCATTGAAAATATGATGGCTCATGCGCATGCTGGCATGGGAGAATACGAATTGGAAGCTTATTTTGATTTCGTCTTAAAATCAAATAACTGTCTGCATTCTTTCCCATCCATTGTGGCAGGAGGCAAAAATGCAACTATCCTACATTATCAGGAGAATAGTCAAAAAATCAAAGACCGCTCTTTGGTTTTATGCGATTTAGGGGCAGCTTATTCTTATATGAATGCCGATATTACACGCACCTTCCCGATAAATGGGAAGTTCACAAAACGCCAACGTCAAATTTATGACATTGTTTTAACAGCTAATAAGATGATCATGCAGATGGTAAAACCAGGTATAACCTTACGTGATTTAAATAATGAATTGATTAAATTTTATCATCAAGAATTAAGTAAACTTAATTTATTAAAACATGGAAAAAGTGTTGCCGATTATTATTGGCATGGAGTTTCCCACATGCTTGGCCTAGAAACACATGATGTCACCTTGCCAAACTATAAACTGCAGCCTGGCAATGTCTTTACAATTGAACCCGGCTTGTATTTAGAGGAGGAAGGCATTGGCATACGCATTGAAGATAATGTGCTGGTGGTGGAAGATGGCTGTATCAACTTAAGCAAAGATATTATCAAAGAACCGGATGAAATTGAAGCCTTTATGGCGGCTCATGCCAAATAAATCCTACGTGCAATCGTTAAGAAAGGGGTATACACATGAAAAAAATTTATGCAGAATTTAAAGAATTCATCATGCGTGGAAACGTGCTTGACTTAGCTGTTGGTGTTATCATCGGTGGTGCTTTTCAAAAAATCATTGGTTCTTTGGTGAATGATATCATCATGCCAATCATTACGATGATTACCGGTGGCATTGACTTTTCCAACTGGTTTATCGCCCTTGATGGCAATACGTACACTTCTTTAGCAAAAGCACAGGAAGCAAATGCATCTACCTTGAATTATGGTGTCTTTTTAACAGAGGTCATTAACTTTCTCATCATGGCCTTTGTAATCTTCATGATGGTCAAAACAATGAACTCCTTAGCGCGTAAAGCCCTTCGAAAAAAAGAAGAAGCAGCAGAAGCACCTACAACAAAAATTTGTCCTTTCTGTAAATCGGAAATCGCAATCGAGGCTACACGCTGTCCACATTGTACCAGTGCATTGCCTAACGAAGAAGAGGCAGCTGATGAAGTGGCAAGTGAATAGACGAATAACTTTCTGAATGAACATAAATACATCAAAAGAAAACTGGAACTTCCTATCGTAAGACATTCTGCTTATAGGATTGTTTCCAGTTTTTTATTTCTGATTTTATTTATTTTTACGATGCTGAATGTGATAACTACAGCTCATCAACAAACGATTTGGTAAAAAGCGTGTCGCGATATAAGAGGCTTTCATCAACATGCCGGGAATGATCAGTAACTTTTTTTCTAACATACGGCGTATGGTAATCGCAGCTACCTCTTCGCTTGTTTTTCCATCCATTAAAAACTTAACATTTGCCACCTTGTCGAATTCGGTTCTCACCGGTCCCGGGCATAATACCGAGATGGAAACATGACTGCCTTTTTTCTGCAGCTCTTTCCATATCGCCATCGACAAGCGAAGTACATAGCTCTTGGTCGCATAATAGGTTGCCATCAACGGTCCCGGTAAAAAAGCGGCGGAGCTGGCTACATTTAAGATATAGCCTTTATCACGACGAATAAAATCCTTTAAAAAGAGCTTGGTAAGAATATGCACCGCCTGTATATTAGTTTGCACCATCTGTAAATCTTTATCTAACTCCGTTTCATGAAATTCCCCATAATCTCCAAAGCCGGCATTATTGATCAGAATATCAATAGGTTCATGGACAAAGCGTTGGTATAACGCTTCACAGTTCTCACGTTTTGAAACATCTAAAACAACCACTGTAACATGTACTGGTAATTCCTTTTTTAGTTCCATCAAACGTTCTTTTCTTCGTGCAACCAGAATCAAATCAACTTTGGCCTTTGCCAGAACTCTGGCCATATCTCTTCCAATCCCACTGCTGGCGCCGGTAATTAATGCTTTCATAACATCACTTCCTTATGTCTTTACTATAGCACATTTTTTCGGTTATAACGCTCATTTCCTTCTAGGTTTAGAAAAAGGAGGTTAGACCTCCACGAGATGCTGTTTTAGTTTTCTGGTTACTTCTTCCATGGATGTGCAAGAAGAAATCACTTCTTTAATCTTTGTATCCGCTAAAGTCTTATTCCATTGTTTTAAGACATTATGAACGATGTGCAATTTATCTTCCTGCTTCAGATCATGAAACCAGAAGATTTCATCAATGACGCTTAAAAATGATGCAGGCAACTGTCGAGATAAGATTTGTTCCAGACTTTGGGTTTCTTGAAAATGCAATTCACTGCTATTTGTTAGCGTGAAATCACCATTCAAGATCATGATACAATGACGCAGGTCCACCTTGTAAATATCATGTTCCATATACCCTTTTTCAATGGATTGACGTAAGAATTGCAGCTGTGCTTCATGCGCCATATGCAAATTCATGATACATACGATCGTATAGGGATTGCGTCTTAGTAAAGATAAATTATGCGCAAAGTTTTGTTCAAAGGCTGCCATATCAAAAGTTACCATATCTTCCTGATTAAAATAAGTGCGGTTAAATTTTTGCATCAGCGTCTTCTTCCCGACCCCGGGATTTCCTAAAAACAGCCAAACCCCTAAAGGACGTTGGGTAATTACGCCCTGCTCGATCCATTGTAACTGGGCAATCAATTTATCAATAACTTCTTCCTGTCCAATCAAGGATTCTTGCAGCTGCGCCTTTAACAATTGCACACGATCAACACTGGCAAGCGGAATCGCTGTAAGCTTTTCCACAACATCTTTAACCATTTCTTCATTAACTTGATGCGTATTGCTCGCTTTCGCACTGACACAAGATAAATCTAATACATCAATCGCTTTATCCGGAAACTTACGCTGTGGCATATAATAGTCACAATACGCGACGATTTTCGCTAAGATATCCATCGGAATATGCACCTGATGAAAATCCTCATATTCTTTTACCTTAACCTTTAACATTTCCAATGTTTCGCCCTGATTTGGTTCTTTGATCGTGATAATTTGAAAACGCCGTTCTAAGGCTCGATCTTTTTCGATATATTTTTCATATTCTTCCACTGTTGTAGCACCGATACATTTAATCAGTCCACGCGCAAGATATGGCTTTAATACACTGGATACATCAATGCTGCCTTCTGACTTACCTGCACCGATCATCTGATGGATCTCATCAATAAAAAGGATCACATTCGGATATTTCTCTAACAGGCGAATAATATTTTGCAATTTCTCTTCAAAATCGCCGCGATATTTCGTTCCTGCTACTAATGAATTCAGATGCAGTTCATATATACTGGCATTGCGTAAGGATGGTACCTGATTTGCCTGTATCATCCCGGCAAGCTTTTCCACTAATGCGGTTTTCCCCACACCGGGTTCTCCGATCAATAATGGATTCGCCTTATCTTTTCTTGATAATACCGAAATCATAAAAGAAAGTTCTTTATCTCTACCTATAATATCCTGATTTAAACCACAGGTATTTAGATTCCGTAATTCATTTACTTTATCCAATTCATTACGTCCCCCATGTTCCATCTGCATCAGCAATACATTCTCATCAATATCATAGCGATGCAAGATTTCCGTAGCCACACAACTTGCTGTCTGCAGCAGTGCTAAGGATAAAGATTGTACATCCATCACTTTTGCTTTTTTATGCTGTGCAATCTGCATGGCACGCTCTAAGATATCATCGACGACCTGGGTGATCTGGATTTCATCCACACTTTGATCACGCAAGCCAAATAGTACCATTAAATCTTCTTTCATCTGATAGTAACAAACACCCTGTGCGCTGATTAACTGACATAACTGAGTCTCACTATCTTTTAAGATTGCCAGTAATAAATGCTCGCTTCCTATATAGTTGTTTCCCATATCACGCGCCTCTTCACCTGCGATTTTCATGATATTTGTCACCTGTTTATTTAAACGATATTTCATATCTTCACCATCCGTTTCCATATAGCATATGATTTCTCTTAGTTGCTTTTGTTAGTATGGACTGCCAAATTCATTTAAAACGCAAGAAAGAAGTCTAAATCTTTCGATATCTTCATTGTATGAATTCAAGAGAAAGGATATGATGAAGTCATAGAGTGGTATGAATGAATTTGAACATTAAAGATGATGCAAAAAAGATAAACAAGAAATCCATCTATTGTTGCTATGACACTTATATAGAAAATACGAAAGAATATGAAAAAATCACGAGATATCAGATGCTTGCTTCCCTTTATGAAGTGTTTACACAAGAAGATGCTCTTTTTCACCTATTGAGTTACGAAGAATTTCTGTCATTAAAAGAATGTATAAAGAGTCCAAAGAAATCAGCAAATGGCTTTATTGACACAAAACCTTATGAAACTTTATTACATAAGTTTCTTGTCATCTATAATTTTAATGAATTGTTGGTACCTAATGAAATCCAAGCAGCTGTGAAAGCAACTGAGCAGAAATATACGGAAGAAGACTTTCGAAAAAAAGATACGCTCAATCACCTCATGATTGGTATCTTACGTTGTTATGGCATTTTAACATTAACAGAATTTGACATGTTATGCGAAAAATATGCGATAGCGATTCCTTCTATTGAAGAGTATTATCTTACTGCTTTATACTTACATCCTTATTTTTCCTTATATTCAAGACAGGATGGAAGCATGTTACTTGTGAACGAGGAGATTTTTGATTACATAGATCAAGTCATTGATATACAAAACAGCCATGTTTATTGCGTATGTGATCGAAAAAAAGATGAGCTGCTTGCGATTGGCACAACCGGTGTAAATACAAATCATCCAGCAATCAATACGCTATATAAAATATTATCAGAATCGACATTCACCTATATAGAAAATGGATTTTGGGCAGATTTTTTCTTTGCTGTACATACCTGTAAAGACCCAGCCAACCTCATACAATGGTTTGATGATCTATCAATTGATGACGATATGCTTGCATCACTTTCAGAAGCGGTTTTAGATGCTTATTTCAACACCCCTAGTGCTGCACTATTTGGCTGTACACCGATGGAATACATGGACTATATTAATGAACAAAGTCAACAAAGTATGCAAGGGAATGCCTCACTTGATGAAAATGACACAGCATTATTCTATGATATTTATTTAGCCTTGTTAGAATATACAAATAAGAAATATAAAATCGTGAAAGGATTGAAAAAAATCTATCACCGCAGCCATCTAGAACCGGAAAAAATGACAAAAATTCGTAATTTCTTATTTGAGCATCGAAACATCATTGATGATTTTATAAAAAAGAATCCTTTTCAATTCGATGAGGAAAAACTCGCTTTGATCAAAGACTTTAAATATGCGGTAAAAGGCATGGGTATCATTATAAAATATGAAGCAGATTATACTGTTATATCTATGCAAGATGACAATTTTTATGCCATCTTAGGTTTAACTACGAATATTGACGAGGTGATTCCGAATGAACAACTTCCATATCCGGTGCAAATTACCTTATTGCCATGGCGCAATAAAATTATTTATGATGGCTTACTTGAAAGCTATGCGATACAGGTAGGAAAGAATATGAAAAAGATGATTGCCGAGGAATTGGCAAATCATCACCTTATTACTAGCATTAAACCATTTCAAGCATAATAGAATCACCAACCAGTAAAAGGCTGTTCACATCAATAAACAGCCTTTTTATGTGTATCCTTTTGCTAATTTTCTTCACTTAATAATTTTTTAATCTTATGAACAATAACGGAAACACAAGCCGTATTACATTTCACACAGCTTATGTTCTCTAATATTCCTATGCTCTTATCTATCCTGTACCGCTTTAACAATTGCCTTTGCGTTGATGCCATACTTTTCAAATAAAGCTTGTGCATCGCCACTTTCTCCAAAGGTATCCTGTACCCCGATATGTTTTACAACACAGGCATCCGCACTGCTTGCCACAACATCCGATACTGCACTTCCTAAACCGCCAATCACACTATGTTCTTCACAGGTGATGATCGTATCATGGGTTTTTGCCAATTCTTTTATTAAGGCGGTATCTAATGGTTTTATGGTTGAAATGTTTACCACAGTAGGGGCTTCTTCCAACATAGCAGCTGCTTGTAAAGCTTCTTGTACCATCATACCACTCGCCACTAAGGCAACCTTTTTCCCCTTACGTAAAACATTGCCTTTCCCAATCGCAAATGTATAAGATGCATCATATACACTCTCTACTTTGCCTCTGCCAAGACGAACATAACAAGGTCCATCTATGTTAGCTACTGCTCGAATAGCCTGTTTGGTTTCCTCTTCATCACAAGGCTGAATCACTGTCATTCCCGGAATCACACGCATTAATGCCAGATCTTCATTACACTGATGACTGGCACCATCTTCCCCTACACTTAGACCTGCATGGGTAGCGCAAATCTTCACATTCAGATGAGGATAGCCGATGCTGTTACGGATTTGTTCAAAGGCTCTTCCTGCCGCAAACATCGCAAAGCTGGACGCAAAGACGATGTACTTGCTTGCCGCTAAACCTGCCGCAATGCCCATCATATTTCCTTCCGCTATACCAACATCAAAATGACGCTGTGGACAAACCTTTTTCGCTTCGCTTGTTTTGGTACTTCCTGCCAGATCCGCATCTAAAACAATAACTCGCTCATTCTCTTGTATGAGCTGTGCCAACGCTTTTCCATAGGCCTCTCTTGTTGCACACTTTGCCATTATGCCTCACCTCCTAATTCCTTTATTGCTTGTTCATACTGTTCTTTATTGGGGGCTGTTCCATGCCAGCCTGCTTGATTTTCCATGAAAGACACGCCTTTTCCTTTCACGGTATTGGCAATGATGGCTGTTGGGCTTCCCTTATTTTCTCTGGCTTTTGATAAAGCCGATAAGATTTCATCCATTGCATGACCATCTACCGTCAAAACATGGAAATGAAATGCCTTAAATTTTTCTTCTAAAGAATCAACATTCATAACCTTTGCCACTTCGCCATCAATCTGCAAGCGATTATGATCAACAATGACACATAAATTATCCAGCTGATACTGTGCAGCTGCCATGGCAGCCTCCCAAACTTCACCTTCCTGACATTCTCCATCGCCCAATAACGCATAGACACGATGATGGTTTTGGGCAAGCTTATTGCCCAGTGCCATGCCAACAGCTGCAGAGATTCCTTGACCTAATGAGCCAGTTGACATATCAACACCGGCAACATATTTCATGTTGGGATGTCCTTGTAATCGTGAGTTTATCTTGCGAAATGTCAATAATTCACGTTCATCAAGAAGTCCTTTTTCACACAATACCGCATATAACAAAGGAGATGCATGTCCTTTACTTAAAACGAAACGGTCACGATCGATGCTATTTACATTCGCTTCTGTGATATCCATCTCTTGAAAATATAATGCCGTCACAAGATCTGTTGCACTCAGACTTCCACCCGGATGTCCGCTTTGTGCCGTATAGACCTGTTTTAAAATATGCTTACGTATTTGTCTGGCATGTTCTACTAATTCCTGTTTATCCATAACTTACCTTCTTTCTTGTTGTCATGTTGTTATACATGTACTTCCTCATGATACACCTGTTTATAAAGGAAGAGCTGAAAGATGCTTCCAGCTCCTAAGATTATTTTTCAATGGCTTTACGAATACGGCTGGTAACTCCCTTTAGGTTGTAGCATTCGGCATACTGCTGTAAAGGACGTTTGATGTGATCAACAACAAAGCGCTGTCCATCGATATGGAATTTTGCCAAATTCGCATAAAGCTGCTGTAATTCTTTTTTTACATCTTCATCATTGAATGCATAATGACCGGAGATATCAAGAATTTCTAAGGATAATGCTTCATCTTTTAAGATATCCTCTACCTGTAGATTACGCTGTTCTCCCATCATCCATTTTCTCCAGCGTTCTGTTTTGATTGCTTTTACCAACAAGGTATTTCTTAAATCCGAAGTTTCATCAAGCAAACCTTCCTCTTCTAAGATTTTTTCTACATCACACAGCTTTAAGTAAGCACGGGTTTCTTCTGTACCATACTGTGGGGCTACATTGCTGGCAGTTACATTTGCCGGAATATGTTCCAGTAAGGTCACATCATCCAAATAATCCGCATTATGTTCCTTAAGTCCTACACCATATTGTTTCGCCATCTGTGCTAGGTCATAGGCGTTATGGAAATTATAGGTTCCTACCTGTTCTGTTTTTCTTATTAGCGTACCTGTCTGACCGACGATGAAAGTAGGCATTGGTAATCCTTTGGCAGTTAATTCTTTTTCCAGCTTTTCGATAAATTCATGATACTTCTCTGTCGAAGTTAAACCACCATTGGTTTCCTCTGTTCCAACTTCATAGCCAATTTCCGGTAAGCCGCGTTTTTTACGTACTTCTTCACAATAGGCAATTAAATCAACCGTACGACTTAATACCACATCCAAAGGAATGACCTTACCAATTTCAAATGGGTCCTTCGTTGGGTCGATCATCAATAAATCAAAACCATTTTCAATATCGGCTAAGTAAGACTGACGAGCTAATTTCATTGCTTCTTCTTCTGGCAGGTGGGCATTACGCTCATTATCTCTTTGCCAAGGTCCACCATGATCACGACACAAATAGTACAAACCATCAAAGCCTACTTCATTCGCAACCTTGCGAATATCTTCATTAAAACGTTTCTGATCCCAGCCATTCACATAGCCGCCACCTAACGCATCGGCATCTACCTGATTACGACTGGCAATGAACATCAAAGGGAAATCATAATCTCTGGCGATTTCAAAACTTGCCTGTAATAAATTAGGAGACATTGGCCCTATGCCTAATAACGTTGCACTATCTCCTGAATCTTGTAATTTTAATAGTCCTTCCACTACTTTTTTAATTGGTAACTTTTCCATATCTTTCTTCTCCTCTTTTTACCTATTTTGTATGTTTCACCGTTACGCTTGATAAGCATATGCTTATTTGTATAAATATGCTTTCCCAACGGTGTTTAACAGATGCATCTTATTAGCGATGACACTTCGCGCCGCCTGAATGGCCGAAGGAAATATCGCATTAGGCTCATATGCATCTGGATGAAGCGCTAAATATCTTTTTGTTTCAGTAAAGAATGCTGTTTTTACATCACTGGAAATATTGATCTTACAAATTCCTAAGGCGACGGCCTGAGCTATCTCTTCATCCAGGTTGCTGCTGCCTCCATGTAATACTAAAGGGATGTTCACCTGTTCGCGAATGGCTTTTAAAACATCCAGCCTTAACGTTGGTTTATAATTTGTGGGATAAATGCCATGGGCAGTGCCAATCGCAACTGCTAAAGTATCCACACCTGTTTTATCCACAAATGTTTTCACCGCTACCGGATCACTATATTGAATGTCACTGACATGCTCCTTGCTAATCGCACCTATCGTTCCTAATTCAGCTTCCACGGATACATGCTGAGGCTTTACAAGCTCACAGATATCCTTTGTTCGCCGGATGTTTTCATCTAGAGGATACGAGGATGCATCGATCATGACGGAAGTGAAACCACAACGCAATGCTTGCAATATCTGTTGGCGATTAGCGCCATGATCCAAATGGATGACACAGGGAACACTTGTCGTATGGGCAACCTCCAGAACCGTTTTCATAAAAGGTTCTTTCAAATAGGCAAGCTCATCAGGATGAATCTCATAAATCACAGGTGCTTGTAAGGCTTCACTTTCTTCCTTCACAGCATTTAATATTTCCAGACTGCCGATGTTGAAGGCAGGAATCGCGAAATGATGTTTTTGTGCGATTGTTAACAGCTCTTGCATATTCATCAGCATATCTTTATTCTCCTTTTCGATTCCTATGAATTTCATTTTGTTTCTTTGCCTCATCTTCTAAATGATGAAGATATTGAACAATTTTCATGCGATACAAATGTCCTTTCAGAAAGCTTAGCAATCGAATACCGAAATGCACATCATGCAGTTTTTCTTGATAGATGATACAGGTATAGTTTTCATCCAATGGCTGTAAGCGATAAGAAATTGTCTGTGTATAGTTAGGGTATTGGCTCTTTACCTTGTAATATTGTGCTTCCTGTAGTGCTTCTATTGTTACCGGAATGCGATATTCCTTATCATGAAACTTTAGCTTTTGGGTATACGTATAGCCCTGATGCAGCTGGGCAGGACGTTTAGCAAGCTTCACCTGTTGTTTGATATCCTTTTGTAGCTCTTTTAATAAAATGCGATAGATAGCTGCCGCATTTACATGGACATTTACTTTCACTTTCATATTCATCTTTCCTCATCACTTAGCTCTTAGGGGCAAGGATTACTTATTTTTTAAACGTACATACCATGAACAAATTTCCTTTAACAAATCATCTTGATAAGAGAAACCGCATATTTGATGAACCGCTTCGATGATGCCTTTTTGTTGAATGAGTGTCTGCATCTGCATAGCAGCTTCATCCGTTTTTTCATCATAAAGCAAACCATACGCAATCGCTTGTACGATATGTTCATAAGGTAAGTGATGCGCTTTACACATACGGGCACTGCCACATAAGCGATCATCATAGCTAAGCTTACGCAGTGGATCTTTTCCTACCCGATAAACCGTATCCGGCATATCTCCTTTTGCTTTCGGAAAGACACTTAACTTATCCAACTGCTCTTCACTGATGGGATACTGTTGCAGGATACCGGCACGTATTTCTTTGGTAACTTCCTGAATAAAGGCTGCTCCATCTTCATCTTCCAATAGTTCATTAATGGTCGTATAACCTCGATACCAACCAAGATAAGCACTGGCTGCATGAGGACCATTCACAAGGAATACTTTAATATCCTTTAACATGGCGATATCATCACATAACTCTAACCACTCAATATCTGCGATATCAATCGTTAATGGCGGTTGTATCAATAAGGACAAGACTGCCGTTGAACGAATGTTTAGCGAGCGATGATCATCGGCATCGGTACTGCGGCGAATGATGGTATCCCGTATGACGACTTGATGCATAAACCAAGACAGCAGCTCTTCGTTCATATCTTTTACAAAAGCATCCTGAATCATTGGAATCATGCCGTTTTTATTTGTTAAACAAAGAATGCTCAGCTTTTGATTGGGATTTGTCTTTGCCCGCATCTTAAAGATTTCTTTTACATATGCGATAGCCTCAGGAAAATCTTGGGGATAGATGCTAAGAAACAAGAGATCGGCATATACGATGGCATGGCAATCCTGTGGCTCTAGCAGGGTTTCATATGCCTCATAGCCGCTTACCTCATGTTCTTCTATGCACTCCTTGCGATAGACCTGCACATGGTAACTGCCTGTTTCATTTAGTTTTTGGATAACACCGGCATCTTTATCTAAAAATGTTGTATGCCAGCGTGGTGCATTGGCAAGGGTTTCTCCAAGAAACCCCTTCCCCAATCTACCTGCACCAAGAATGACTGCATTTGCCATAAGACTTCCCTATTTCGTTTCTACCGCTTTGGCTTCTGCTTTCTTTTTCTTATCCTCTAAATTCGGTTTGATAAACATCAATGCAATGGCTGTCACAACGACACCGATTGCCATATCTAAGGTGTATAACAGCGGCTTGCTGGTAGCTGCTACAACGATCATACCGCCATGAGGGACATAACAGTCAATTGCATGCATCATTGCTAAGCCGGCACCTACTGCACTTCCTAAACAGATTGCTGGCAATACATGTTTGATATCCTTAACAGCAAATGGAATTGTCCCTTCGGTAATACCAATCAATCCCATAAAGGCTGCGGTAATACCTAATTGTTTTTCAGCATCATCATATTTTTTACGTGAAATGAATGTTGATAAAGCTAGCCCAAGTGGAGGAATGGCAACCGCAACACGGAAAGCACCGTTTGGTCCATAAATACCTTCCGCCATCAATGCCATGGTAAATGCTGAAGCTGTTTTATTGATTGGTCCACCCATATCAAAGGCTGTCATCAATCCAATAACGATTCCTAACAGGATAGCGCTGCCGCCCTGCATATTGCTTAACATCGTGGTCAAGGCTTTCATCAAAGCACCTAATGGGCCAACTAAGATATACATATAAGCTAAACAGCAAATCAGTGTTGATAGAATAGGAATGATCAAGACTGGCATGATGCTTTTAATGGTTGTGTTCACCTTCCATGATTTTATCCATTTGCATACATAACCAACAAAGATACCCATGATCATCGCACCTAAGAAACCGGTAGATACACTATTTTCACCAACGGGATTGTTAGCGATATAACCGGCAATCATACCAGGTGCTAAGCCCGGTTTCCCAGCTAGTGAATAAGCGATATAACCAGCTAGCATAGGAATCATCATGGCCATACCGGCAGAACCAATCGTATTCAAATTCTGCATGAAAGGATTGGTGACTTTCATACCTTCGGCACCGGCATCTCCGGTTGCTAAGGCGATGGCTAAGAAGACACCACCGATAACAACGGCTGGAAGAAAATATGAAACACCGGTATTAAACGCCTTTACCAAATCTTTTCCAATATTTTTAAACATAGGATTTCCTCTCTTTCCTCTTCTTTAGAGCTTTTCTGCCTGATCAATGATCTCAGC
>OHGT01000757.1_pt1 | contig 18286 bp, 17 predicted proteins | sample 1567861 | NCBI WGS metagenome assembly OHGT01 (sample SAMEA3879533, study PRJEB24766) | human gut metagenome | biome: human-associated habitat; feature: feces | place: USA | collected 1985/1987 | reverse complement strand
GCTATTTGCAATACATTACGGATACCCGTAGCGGTCAGAAAATCATTATCTCCGACAGTGAGATGCAACGCTTTATTGCAGTAGCTGGTACTTACAATGACCATCTTATGTACTTCCAACCTGATGAACTGAATCTATCTAAAGGTACGAAAGTTCGTATCACGGGCGGTGACTTCGAGGGGCAGGAAGGCATTTTCGTGAAAGTAAAAGGCGCACGTGACCGTCGTGTGGTTATCGAGATACAAGGTGTTATTGCCGTTGCGCTTGCTACCATTCATCCGGATCTTATAGAAATAATCAAATAATTGACGATCGGCGGTTGCCATTGAACAGCTGATAAATCACAAATTATAAATCATAAATCATTATGTCTCTTTCTGAAGAAACACTTGCTCTTCAGCGTGCAGCGCACGATCTGATGTATTTAGGTATGGACGGTAATCCGGTCTATAGCGACGACCTTTCCCGTCGTAACGGTGAAGTTTATCGCCTGACTACGGCTTTGTATAATTCCGGTGTCAAAGGTTCTACAGTTGAAGAACAGGCTAATGTTTGTCTCGCTCTTCTGATGGGCTATAGTGCCTCATTTGTAGATCACGGTGAAAAACAAAAGCATATCCAGGAGGTCTTGGATCGTTGTTGGGATATTCTTGATGCTCTTCCCGCTTCGTTGCTGAAACTCCGTCTGCTCACAGCCTGCTTTGGTGAAGTATTTGATGAACCTTTGGCGGATGAAGGCCGTACTATCATTGCTTCCTGGGATTCCGCATCGCTTACTGTTGAACAGCAAGAAGCTATTGAAGAATTTCAGAATGTAGTGGATAATCCTTATCCGTGGGAATATATTGACGAATAACAAACCCATAGAAATATGTGTATAGATATGCTATATAGTTATACTAATTTCTTTGTGTACATGTAAAAGTTGTAAAGGTAGGTGGCAGCGGTGCATTTCGATTAATTGTGATAAGTATAGAAAATGAAAATTTTAGTTACTGGTTCTGCAGGTTTTATAGGCTCTTATGTTTGTAGATGCCTGCTTTCTCGCGGAGATGAGGTAGTAGGCCTTGATAATATCAACAACTACTATAATGTCAATTTGAAGTATGGACGTTTGGGGACTTTAGGCATTGATAAAAATACAGTTGATTGGTATAAATTTGTCCAAAGTAGTACATATAAGCATTTTCGTTTTGTCCGTATGAATTTGGAAGACAGACAGGCTATGCAAATGCTTTTTGCCAATGAGTATTTTGATAAGGTTGTGAACCTTGCAGCCCAAGCAGGAGTACGCTATTCCATAGAAAACCCGTATGCTTATGTAGAAAGTAATATAGATGGTTTCTTGAATGTGCTGGAAGGTTGTCGGCATTATCAGGTGAAACATTTGATTTATGCCAGTTCCAGTAGTGTTTATGGTTTGAATGGGAAGGTTCCTTTTTCGGAAAAAGACAGTATAGCGCATCCTGTAAGCCTTTATGCAGCGACAAAGAAATCGAATGAATTAATGGCTCATACTTACAGCCATTTATATGGTATTCCTTCTACCGGTTTACGGTTCTTTACGGTTTATGGTCCTTGGGGGCGTCCGGATATGTCACCTTTCCTTTTTGCTGATGCCATGTTGCACGGGAGGCCGATAAAGGTTTTCAATAATGGAGATATGCTGCGTGATTTTACTTATATCGACGACATTGTTGAAGGGGTTCTTCGAGTGATAGACCATATTCCTACTTCTAATCCGGATTGGAGTGCTCAAAACCCTGATCCCAGCTCTTCTACTGCTCCATATAAAATATATAATATAGGTAATTCGCATCCGGTGAAGCTTATGGACTTTATCCACGCTATAGAAGAAGCGATCGGTCATCCGGCTGAGAAGATATATCTTCCGATGCAACCGGGAGATGTTTATCAGACAAATGCAGATACTTCGGCTTTGCAGAATGAGTTAGGATTTAAGCCTGACAAACCTATCAAAGAGGGAGTTCAGGAAACGATAGACTGGTATCGTTCTTTTTATCAATTGTAATCAAAAGTAAACTAAGATAATATGAAAATAGCAATCGTTGGTACTGGCTATGTCGGCTTGGTGACAGGGACCTGTTTCTCTGAGATGGGCATTGATGTGACTTGTGTGGATGTGCAGGAAAGTAAGATAGAAAATCTGAAGAAAGGCATTATTCCCATTTATGAGCCGGGCTTGGAGGATATGGTTCATCGTAATTATACTGCTGGTCGTCTGAAATTTACAACTGACTTGAAGGAATGTCTGGATGAAGTGGAAGTTGTATTCAGTGCAGTTGGTACCCCTCCTGATGAGGATGGCAGTGCTGATTTGAAATATGTGTTGGAGGTAGCGCGTACCATTGGCTGTAATATGAATAAGTATGTGCTGGTTGTGACTAAGAGTACGGTTCCTGTGGGGACTGCACAAAAGGTAAAGTCTGCCATTCAGGAAGAACTTGACAAGCGTAATGTAAAGATAGAGTTTGATGTGGCTTCCAATCCCGAGTTTCTGAAAGAAGGTGATGCGGTAGATGATTTTATGAAGCCCGACCGTGTGGTAGTAGGTGTGGAGTCGGAAAAGGCTAAGGCTATAATGGAACGTCTTTATAAGCCTTTCATGATGAATAACTATCGGTTGATATTTACTGATATTCCTAGTGCCGAGATGATAAAATATGCGGCAAATTCTATGTTGGCTACACGGATTAGCTTTATGAATGATATCGCTAACCTCTGTGAACTGGTTGGCGCTGATGTAAATATGGTTCGCAAAGGTATTGGTGCGGATAGTCGTATTGGCAGTAAATTTCTGTATCCCGGTTGTGGATATGGTGGTTCTTGTTTTCCGAAAGATGTAAAGGCATTGATAAAGACTGCGGAAAAGAATGGTTATCTGATGCGTGTGTTGAAAGCCGTAGAAGAGGTGAATGAGTCACAAAAGAGCATTCTTTTTGAGAAATTGTTGAAACATTATAATGGAGACTTGAAAAGTAAGCAAATCGCTTTATGGGGTTTGGCTTTCAAGCCTGAAACGGATGATATGAGAGAGGCTCCGGCACTGGTATTGATTGATAAGTTGATAGAGGCTGGTGCAAGCGTGAAGGTCTATGATCCGATTGCGATGGATGAATGTAAGCGTAGGATTGGAGATAAGGTTGTCTATGCTACGGATATGTATGATGCGGTGCTGGATGCGGATGCGTTGTTGCTGGTGACGGAGTGGAAGGAATTTAGAATGCCGAGCTGGGGAGTGTTGAAGAAGACGATGAGGCAGGCAGTGGTGATTGATGGAAGAAACATCTATGACAAGTCTGAATTGCAAGAGTTAGGGATAGCTTATTCTTGTATCGGTAGATGATAAGTTATGAAAACGATTAAATTAGGCTATGAAGGTAAGGAAGTTACCTTATTGCAACAGGCTTTGAAGCCATCCGGTTATTCGGTGCCTGAAGGCAGAGTTTTCCTTTATTCCAAGTGGGAGAAAGGGCATTACAAAGGGGGTATGGGTGAGTATGACCGTCTGGAACAGGCACGCAAGATCTACCTTGAGGCGGCAGACTCTTCCGCCAGTTGGGGAATGTTCCAGATAATGGGATTCAACTATACCGCTTGTGGCGAGAAGAACGTGGAAAGTTTTGTAGCAACTATGCATGAGAGCGAACTCAAGCAACTGATACTTGCTGCCCGTTTCATCAGACAGGCAGGTATACTTCCGGCATTGCAGACTAAGAACTGGGCGGAATTTGCTAGACGATATAACGGGCCTGTCTATGCTCAAAACGGCTACGACAAGAAATTGGTGGGAGCTTATATGGGTAAAAAAATCTAATATATAATTGCTTTGAATTGAGTTTTTGGGGAAGCGGATGCTTACCCGTAAAATCAACTATAAGGTAGTGTGTCTGAAAAATAGAGAATTATAAATATCTTTTTTGAATCAATCCGATTTTTGATAAAATCTATAGAGAAATCGCCTAAAAGCGGATTCTATTTTTGTGGGAACTATGTCAAAAATGGTGGTTAACTTTACGTATGAAAAGAGCATTGATTACAGGAATTACGGGACAAGATGGCTCGTATTTAGCAGAATTTCTTCTTGAGAAAGGTTATGAAGTACATGGCATTATTCGCCGTTCCTCAGTAGATTATCGTGAGCGAATTGCTCATCTTGAGGGTGTTCCCAATTTCCATTTGCATTATGCCGATTTAGGTGACTCCATGTCGATGGTACAGGCGGTGAAAAAGGTTAGTCCTGATGAAATATATAATCTTGCAGCACAGAGTCATGTGCAGGTGAGTTTCGATTCGCCTGAATTTACGGCAGATGTAGATGCTGTGGGTGTATTGCGGGTACTTGAGGCAGTACGCCAGTGTGGGCTTGAAAAGACTTGTCGTATTTACCAGGCTTCCACTTCCGAACTATATGGTAAAGTGGAGGAAGTGCCTCAGAATGAGAAGACACCTTTTCATCCATATTCACCATACGCTGTAGCCAAACTTTACGGATTCTGGATTATTAAGGAATATCGTGAGGCTTACAGCATGTTTTGTTGTTCAGGTATTCTCTTCAATCATGAATCAGAACGCCGTGGCGAAACCTTTGTAACTCGTAAAATTACTCTTGCTGCCGCACGCATAGCCCAAGGCAAACAAAATTGCCTGTATCTTGGTAATTTAGATTCTCTCCGCGATTGGGGATATGCCAAGGATTATGTAGAGTGTATGTGGCTTATCCTTCAGTATGATAAGCCCGAAGACTTTGTTATTGCAACAGGGGTGCAGCATACTGTTCGTGAGTTTGCTACCCTTGCTTTCCGCTATGCGGGTATTGAACTTCGGTGGGAAGGAGAAGGAATAAATGAAAAAGGCATTGATATCAAAACAGGCAAAGTATTGGTTGCTGTTTCAGAAGACTTTTATCGTCCCACTGATGTGGTAAATCTTTGGGGGGATCCCACTAAAGCCCGAAACGAACTCGGTTGGAATCCGCAAACCACTTCTTTTGAACGGCTTGTTGAGATAATGGTAAAGCATGATATGCAGAAAGTCGCTGCCGATCATGTGGCTTCTGTCATGCGTACCAATCTTGCTGAATATTTGGAAAAAGGTCTGGTAAAATAATTGATTGATTCTGACTAAAATTCAACCATTCAACTGTTTTCTAAAAAAAAACATTAAATCACTTGTATTTATATATTATTGATGTGATAGAGGTTGGGGAGAAGTGGATGTTTATAGTGTATTGTAATATTTTTTATCGATATGAGAGTTGTGAAAACAGCCATTGAAGGAGTCGTAATCATTGTACCTTGTCTTTTTAAAGATAGTCGTGGTTATTTTTTTGAGTCCTTCAATCAAGGAGAGTTTGAAGAAAAAGTCTGTAAGACGACATTCGTGCAGGATAATGAATCCAAATCATCCTATGGCGTCATTCGTGGTTTGCACTTTCAGTTCCCCCCTTTTGCGCAAAGTAAACTGGTGCGTGTAGTGAAAGGCTCAGTTCTTGATGTTGCTGTGGATATAAGAAAAGGCTCTCCGACTTTCGGACGGCATGTAGCTGTAGAACTTACAGAGGAAAATCATCACCAGTTCTTTATACCAAGAGGTTTTGCGCATGGTTTCAGTGTGTTGAGTGATGAGGTGATATTTCAATATAAGTGTGATAATTTTTATGTTCCGGAGTGTGAAGGTGCCTTGGCGTGGGATGATCCAGATTTGAGAATTAATTGGAGGATCCCGATGGACAAAGTTGTATTGAGTGAAAAAGATCAAAAGCATCCTATATTGAAAAATGCGAATTTAATATTTGATTATAGCGTTGATCAATATTGACGTAAGAATACAAGACTTCAAAAAGAAAGGGCATAAGGATGAAGGATATCCTAACCGTGAGAATGAAAAATGGCACAAGTCTCTAGCAATAAAAGGGTAGCTAAAAACACTCTTTTACTATATATACGTACGTTTGTAATCTTAATAGTGAATCTATATACTTCAAGAATTGTTCTTGAGGTGTTAGGTGTAGAGGATTATGGAATATACAATATTGTAGGTGGAATGGTTGTGATGTTTTCGGTAATCTCAGCTGCTCTGTCAAATTCTATAACACGATTTATTACGTTTGAATTAGGGAAAGGAAACAAAGATAAGCTGAAGCAAATATTTTCTACAAGTGTAAACATTCAATTGAGACTTTCATTAATTATAGCCATTGCGGTAGAAGGGATAGGTGTATATTTTATGTATGCTTATATGCAGATTCCTGAAGACCGTTTGTCGGCAGCTTTTTGGGTATTGCAGTGTTCACTTCTCAATTTTATTATTTCTTTAGTAAGTTTACCTTATAGCGCGGTGATTATAGCGCATGAACGGATGAACATATTTGCTTATGTAGGGTTACTAGAGGCGGCATTGAAGTTTGTGTCTGCTTATTTATTATTTATTGTGGCTTTTGATCACTTGATATTGTATGGCGTTTTATTAGCTTTGTCTTCTTTAATTATCCGTTTGATATATGGTCGTTATTGTTCGCTTCATTTTAAAGAATGCAAATATACGGCAAAATTAGATAAAAATCTTACACGTGAAATGTTTGGCTTTGCCGGATGGAATTTTTTAGGAACCGGAGCATATCTTTTCAATACGCAAGGAGTCAACATTGTATCTAATTTGTTTTTTGGCGTTGCAGTTAATGCCGCACGAGGGGTAGCAGGGCAGGCCGAGGCCGGTGTAAAACAGTTTGTAAACAATTTTACGACAGCATTAAATCCGCAGATTATAAAAACATATGCTGATAAAAATTATGAATCGTGTTTTATTCTTGTCCGTCAAGGTGGCAAGTATTCCTACTTGCTGATGCTTGTTTTTTTTATACCTTTTGTGTTGGAGGCAGATTTTCTTTTGTCATTATGGTTAAAGGAAGTGCCGCGGCATACCGTTATCTTTTGGCAATTAGCCATGTTAGGAACTTTGATTGATTTACCGGCAGCTCCTCTTACAACATTAGCTCAAGCTACGGGACATATAAAGAAATTTTATATTTATGTGGGTGGATTAGGGTGTTTAGTACTACCTTTAACATGTATCTTTTTTTTCTTGGGAATGCCGCCTTATACAGCCTATGTAGCTTATATCACTGTTTATACTTACCTTGTTTTTGTGCGTTTATATTTGATGAATAAACAGGTCGGCTTTCCTATTCGCGTGTTTGTAATACAGGTTTTATTAAGAGTTGCTGTGGTGACGACTATATCTTTGATTCTTCCTCTTTTCATTGTGTATATAATGCCGTATGGTTTTGTGAGATTCATCTTGGTTGCGTCTGTTAGTTTTATTTCCATAGTAGGGAGCACTTTTGTGTTTGGCATGGATCGTGCTGAACGTAAAAGAATAAAGTTCTTTGTGTTAAAAAAAACACGGAATAATTAACTATTATTTTCTTGACTATATGTATGTGAATTTAGTAACATGGCTGGGTACAGGGAATTATGGTACTAGTCTTCAGTCTTACGCTCTTCATGAGATACTGAAAGAGATGGATTACAATGTACGTTTTGTACATTCGTTTTCTCCTGAAAATTTCTCTCTAAAGAAAAGACTATTTTTTCTTTTGAAGATTGTTGTGAAAGAGGCATTAGAAAAGTTTGGGCGTACTAATAAAGATAAGAAGATTCGTGCTTTTAACAAGGAAAATTATAACCATATTCATATACATACTGAAAAGCAGTATCGAAATCTATTAAAAGAATCAGATGTTTTTATTACTGGCAGTGATCAAATATGGAATTGTTATCACAACTTTGACCCATTTATGTTTTTAGCTTATGCAGGTAATTGTAAACGTGTGGCTTATGCCTCAAGTATTGGAACAATCGATATTCCTCAGGCATATATAGAACAGGTTAAGTGTTTATTAAACAAGTTCACTCACATAGGAGTAAGGGAAGGGGGGATGACTGATTTTTTGAATACTCTTTTGAGCAGAAATGATGTCAGGCAGGTTTTAGATCCTACGTTTCTTCTTTCAAGTTCAAAATGGCTTAGTTTTACGAAGAAATCGCAGTTATCATTGACTTTGCCGCAGAATTATATTTTATGCTATTTTATAGGGAATCGCGTAGAATACGCTTTACAGCTTGAAGAAGTAAAGCGGATTACTGGAATATCAAATATTGTTTTGATTCCCTCATTGGAGAACGAAACCATTTTGATAAATGAAGCTACTAAATGTCAGGATGCAGGTCCATACGAATTTGTAGAACTTATCGCTCAGTCATCTATGGTATGTACAGATTCGTTTCACGCTTGTGCTTTATCTATCAATCTTTCTAAAAATTTTGTTGCTTTTAAGAGATTTTCTGATAATGATAAAAAGTCTCAAAATTCTCGAATTTATGATTTACTTAATCTGTTTGGATTGAGTAATCGACTTTATAATGGTGCAAATAAGTCATTGAAAGAACCTATAGATTATTTTTATGTTCAGAAAATTCTTCAAGATCATAGGGATGCGTCAATTGATTTCTTGAGAGGTTCTATTGAAAACTAAACTTTTGAAGATATGAATATTTTAGTTTTAGGAGGTACTGGAGCGATGGGTATTCACGTTGTGAAAATACTCTCACAACAAGGACATCATGTCTTTTGTACTTCTCGAATAAAAAGGAAACAAGAGAGGAATATAACATATATTGTAGGTGATGCTCATGATATGATTTTTATGCAAAGCTTGCTTAATGAAAGGTATTATAAAGCTATTATTGATTTCATGACTTATACAACAAGTGATTTTCGAATAAGGCATGAAATCCTTTTAGGTGCAACAGATCAATATTTTTTTCTTAGTAGTTCCAGAGTATATGCCGATGATTCCATTATTACTGAAGATTCACCATTAATCTTAGATACCGTAGAAGATAAGAAATATCTGAAAACCGATGAATACGCTTTGTGTAAAGCCAGACAAGAAGCCATTTTAAAGAGATCAGGACAAAAGAATTTCACCATTATTCGCCCCTATATTACATATAGTGAAAACAGATTACAGTTAGGGGTATTTGACAAGGATACTTTTATATATCGGGCATTGAAAGGCAGACCGATTGTCGTTTCAGATGATATAATGCAGCATATCACGACATTAACTTACGGCTATGATGTAGCAACCTGTATAGTACGTTTAATAGGAAATGCTAAAGCTTTTGGTGAGGCTTTCCATATAACAGTGGGGCAATCTATAAGTTGGCATGATGTTTTAGAGGTATATATGGATGCGTTAGGTAAGTATCTTGGGAAACGACCGGATGTGGTAGTCATAAATCAATGTCATCAATTAAATTATCCTATAAGGTGTTATCAAGTGACTTACGATCGGTTATACGATCGTCGGTTTGATAATTCGAAAATACTTGATGCCATTGGTGACTTTACGTTTACCTTACCTAAAGAAGGATTGGCCAAATGTATTGATTCTTTTCTGAATAATCTTTCATTTGGACATATAGATGAAAGCATAGAGGGAACCAATGATTATTACAGTGGTTGTTGGGCATCTCTATCTGAATATAATAGTATAAAGAGAAAATTGAGATATATGGTTTACCGTTTAAATCCCATAATGGCTTGCCGATTGGAACAGCGTATCAGAAAGTTTTTAAGATGAAATAATATGGAAAGCAAATTGAAAGTCAGAGATTCTAATTTTGAACTATTGCGCCTATTGGCAATATTTATGATAGTGATGTAGATGGTTTTATTGGGTTGATAATCAATTGTTTGATTGTGGATGGGTGAATTTGTTTATTCTAATTAGTGGATGGTATGGCGTTAAACGTATTGTACCTCAAATTATAAGATTAATAATAGATTGTTTCGTCTACAGCTTGATTGCTAATGTGTTTTTGTGTTTTAGTATTAGGATACCTTTTTAGTTGGAGTGAATTGTTTTTTAGTTACTTTTTTACACACAACTGGTTTGTGGCGGCTTTTATTATGTTCCTTTTGCTGATTCCGTTGGTAGAATGTTTTTTGTGTGATATTGATAATAAGACTTTGACTTATTTCGTTATTCTTCTTACTATTTTCAATGTCGTATTTGGGTTTGGATATGGAGCTGTGAACAGTAATGGATATAATGCTGCTAATTTCGCTTATATTTATATAGTAGCCAGATGGTTTAAATCTTATAGCGACACTTCCGTTTATAAGCGATTCGCCTCCAATGGATTGCTTTTGTGGTTGATTTGTTGCGTACCGTTGGTTGTGGAATTTATAATTCTGACCAATTATATTCCTTGGCAAGAGAATCTTTCCCAGAAATATTTTGGATACAATAATCCTTTTATAATCCTATCAACAATAGGCCTGTTCATGTATTTTTCACGAATAAGACTTCAAAATTGTTGGATAAATGAGGTAGCCAAAGGATGTTTTGGCATTTTTCTGCTTCACACCATAACCATTTTTATATACTACCGTGTAAACATAATAGGTGAGTGGTATCATCAATTCGGGTATGTTGCCATTGCTTTATCTTCTGTGGCGTTATTTGCGGCTTGTGCTGTAGTAGCTTTAGTGGTGGAGCATATCAAGAATCCATATATGCAGAGATGTTTTTTTGAAAAAATTAAATTGAAATAATTATGAATACTTTCTATTCAAGTGAGAGAGGCATACAGATATTGATACGGCTTCTAAAAGATTTTGGTATAAAAAAAATAGTCACATCGCCAGGGGCTACTAATATGATGCTCAATGCCTCATTGATGTATGACGGAAGTTTTGAAATGATTTCGTCTGTAGATGAACGCTCAGCGGCTTATATGGCTTGTGGCATGGCGGAAGAAAGTGGCGAACCTGTTATGATCACATGTACTGGTGCAACAGCTGCGCGAAACTATATGCCTGCTTTGACAGAAGCCTTTTATCGTAAGCTTCCTATCTTGGTAGTAACAGGTACGCAAGATCTCAGAAGATTAGGTAATTTATATGATCAGGTGACCGACCGCAGTGTACAGCCGAATGACATTGTAACCTTCAGTACGTATATTCCATCGGTGAGAGATGATAAAGATGCTGAATATGCAGCTTTAAAAATCAATCAGGCTATTTCTGCTTTGACACTAAATGGAGGTGGCCCTTCTCATATCAATCTTGAAACTACGTATAGTAGGGACTTATCGGTAAAAGATTTGCCTAAAATAAAAACGGTGAGACGCATAGATTGGGATGATGACCTTCCTTCTCTGCCACAAGGTAAAATAGCTGTATTTATAGGATCTCACCAACAGTTTGATGAAAAGTCAACGCAAGCAATAGATGCTTTTTGCGCTAATCATAATGCGGTAGTATTTTGTGATCACACAAGTGGATATAAGGGCGAATTTCGGCAAGTCGACGCGTTATTAACTAAACAGAATGCGGAGTGTTTGAATGATATCAAACTGTTGATACACTTAGGTGAAATATCTGGCGATCATTTTAATATGGGGGATAAAGCTGCTGAAGTATGGCGTGTGAATCGGGATGGACAAATGCGTGATCGCTATGGGAAACTAACCCATCTTTTTACTATGAGTGAGAAACATTTCTTTGAGCGATATAAAGATAAAGATATTCAACCAGGTACTTCTTTTTTGAACCAATGTCGTACAGAATATACTCGTTGTTATACTGCTATACCTGAATTGCCATTGTCGAATATTTGGATGGCCAAGGAATTAGCCCCAAGCTTGCCAGAAAATAGTGTGTTTCATTTGGGAATTCTCACATCTCTTCGTTCATGGGATTTTTTTGAAGTTTCTAAATCTATTCATTCGGCATGCAATGTGGGTGGTTTTGGTACAGATGGAATGTTGTCCTCTCTTCTCGGGGCATCAATTATTCATCCACAGAAATTATATTTTGGCATTGTTGGTGACTTGGCTTTCTTTTATGATATGAATGCCCTTGGCAATCGACACAAAGGAAATAACTTGCGTATATTATTGGTGAATAATGGTAAAGGATGTGAATTTACTCATTATTTAAATCCTGGTTCTATTTTTAAGGAAGATGTTGATCCTTATATTGCAGCGGCAGGTCATTTTGGAAATCAGTCGCATACATTAGTCCGGGATTATGCTAAAAGTTTGGGAATGGATTATTATGCAGCTTCTACAAAAGAAGAATTCTTAGCCAGTAAAGATAAGTTTGTCTCACCGGAAATTACACGTTCTTGTATTTTTGAAGTTTTCACTCGTGATATTGATGAGAATGAAGCTTTAAGGTTAATAACAAGTACCGGTATGATGGGGGATATGAAACAGGTTCTGAAAAAGAGTGTAAAAAATGTGGTAGGTGATAAAGGGGTTGGACTTATGAAAAAGCTATTTAAATGACAACATGCGTTGTAGTTATACCGATATATAATGCTAATCCTAAACCGATTGAAATGGCTTCATTGAGACGGGTGTTGACGGTGCTAAATGGTCATGTAATCCATTTGTTTACTTATGAAGATTTGGATACTACTGTTTATAAAGCGGTATTTGAAGAATGTAATAAATCTTTTTTGGTGGATTATTTTGATAAATCCTATTTCTCATCTGTTAAAGGCTATAATAAGTTATGTCTAACTCCGGCTTTTTATTTGCGATATATTGATTATGACTATATGTTGATATATCAATTGGATGCATGGGTGTTTTATGATAGTCTGCAATATTGGTGCGATAAGAATTATGACTATATTGGTGCTCCTCATTTCTATTCGCAAGAGAAAAACGTAACTAAAGAATTTATGGGCGTAGGTAATGGCGGCTTTTCTTTACGGCGTATTAAGTATTGTCTTCAGATACTATATGGAAATAAGTATATGCCATATTTAAAACCTGTAGCTCTGATGAAGTATTACTATAGAAAAGATTTGATTCATTTTCGCAGTCATCCAATTATAGTTGAATGGATTTTATTTCTTATTAAAGTACTATTGAAATCCATAGGCATAAAAAATAATTTGTCTTTTTTTATTCGTACTAGTCTAATTAATGAGGATTTTATTTTTGGTAGTTGGGCTAATCTCACATGGAATGCAAAAGCTAATATACCTTCCTGTGATGAAGCAGCTGATTTTGCTTTTGAAACTAATCCTTCATATCTCTATAATAAAAAGGGTAAATTGCCCTTTGGTTGCCATGCTTTTGAAAAATGGGAGTATGATTCGTTTTGGAGAAAGTATATAGTAACATAATTTATCCAAAGATTCTTTCATTAAGGTCATATCTTTGGTATATGGTTCATAATGAAGTGGGTTAACGCTGTATTTATGTCTTATAGTAATTTTTGTATAAAGCAATCGAGGCTGTTTTCCGTTTTAATATGGATGATATTAATTGTTGCACATCCATTTGTCTTTTGTTACGCATTGAATTTCCCTGGCTCTCTAATACTTATATTGCTTTCTTTTTTGATGCTTGCTGTATATGTTAAATTAGCAAGGACTTTTGTGGTACAATCGTTTTGTGTCTTTTGGGGGATGATAGTTTTTTTTAGTTTCTTAAATGTCTATCACTCTGATTTATGCTCTATATCAAACGTAGTTCAAGTTTTAATCGTTTTTCTAATTTGTACGGTTATCACTAACTGCATTGGTGAAAGAGCATTCTGCAAGCAGTATGTGTATTTATTGACAATTATAGTTTTTTTAGGGTTTATCGGATGGTTGTCTGTGTTGATGTTTAATTATCCTCCTTTGTTTAATTATACAGCTCAAGATGGAAGACCAGTAGCGGCATTCCTTTTCACCGTTTGTAATACTTACATACCTCCGGTACCTCATCCTATAATTAGATATTCTGGTATATTTGATGAACCGGGAACATTGGCTTTTTTTTCAATGATAGCATTGTGTATCAATAAATTAATGGTAAATAATAAAACGTGCGAAGTCGTTTTGCTAATATTACCAATTATGACTTTTTCTCTGGCTCACATTCTGACTCTACTATTATTTTATTTGTTTTTTTATATAACCTCAATTCAGAGATTGCTAGTTTTTGCCAGTGTGGTTTCAGGATTAATTTTCCTCATTATATCTCAGAAAGATATATCTCCATATAATCGGATTTATGAATTATCCTTGCATAGATTAGAACAGGATGATGAAAGGGGATTTCAAGGTAATAATAGATCGGAGTCAACGAGTAATGCTTATAAACTTTTTATCGAAAATAAGTTACTTGGTGTCGGTGTCCAATACGAGGAAGAACATCATGGTATTTCTACTAATCCTTTTACCATCTTAGCATTATATGGCATTGTCGGATATCTTATAGTTCAAATTTTTTTTTGGAGAATTCTTATAAAATCTTTTGTGTCTAAATGGAAATTTTTAAATTGGAATTGTATAAAATGTCTTGTCATACTTTTTGTTAACTTTCAGCAAAGACCATTTACTACTAATGTTTTTACAATGTTTTCTGTCTTGTTATTACTTTCTGTTGTAGAAACTCAATTAAATATGAACTATAAGCGAAATGTCTCTTTATATGATCGCAATTTATTATAAAGGTTGCCTCTATTATACCCTGTTTTTTTAATTATATACTTTCCGATTTTTATGAGATATTCAATAATAACTGTATCCTACAATAGCGAAAAAACTATTGAAAGGACAATAAAATCCATTCTTGCCCAAAGCGAGAAGGACTATGAATATATAATTGTTGATGGTGCTTCCAAAGACTGCACTGTGAAACTCATCAAACAATATGAGCCATTGTTTGAGGGTAGGCTTCGTTGGATTAGCGAACCCGATAAGGGGATCTACAACGCTATGAACAAGGGTATTTCTATGGCTAAGGGTGATGTCATAGGAATCGTGAATAGCGATGATTGGCTTGAAACGGATGCTCTTATTACTATCTCTGAAGCGATCAATACTTTAAGGATAAATATAAAATCAAGTTTCGTTCTTACAGGTTGGATGAAATTTCATTACAAAGACGGCTCAGCCCAAGTAATCAGACGTACTTATGAACAGTTTTTGAGTGGTGCTAAAAAATATGATATGTATCTAAATCATCCTGCAACATGGGTTTCATCAGAAGCATATAAAGGAATTGATTACTTTGATGAAAATATAAAAATATTGGCGGATAATGATTTAATGCTTAGATTACATTTTAATAAGATACCTTTTCATTTTATATCTGTAGTCATAACTAATATGGCTGATGGCGGAGTGTCTAATCATTTTTCTACAATTCGCCTGAAAGATAGAAATATAATTATAAACAAATACGAAAAAAGTATTATTAATAAGTTGTATCTGTTGGTTCCTTATTATATTAAAGAGTTAGTGAAATGGATTTTACCATTGAAATTAATACGTAAAATAAAAAATGTGAAATGAGTTTAGAACAAAAACTGAACTACCAGTTAAATAAATATCCTGCAGTAAAGAAAATTATAAAGAGAGTTTATCAGTTGGGTATGTATACTATTTCTCCGAAAATAAAATCGGAAGGTAATATTGTGCGCATATCGCCCAATGAGCAAGGGGAGTTCTTCTTCGGTTATTACGACAAGTGTCCATGGGATATTACTGGGCGGTATATGCTGTGTATGAAAGCAAAGGATACATGGAGTGATGTTTCTCCTAAAGATAAGCTTGAAATATTATTGCTTGATACTTTAACTAATACAGTAGTTACTGTAGCGGAGAGCAATAGTTGGAATGTACAACAAGGATGCATGGCTCAGTGGTTAGGACCCGAGTTCAAAGAAAAAATTATTTATAATGATTTCAGAAACGGCCATTATTGTTCGGTGATTTTAAATGTATTTACTGGACACGAAGAAAGAATCATTTCTGTTCCAATATATACTGTTGCTACAGACGGGAAAACGGCATTAACGCTTGATTTCTCACGACTTTATCGTCTTCGTCCTGGCTATGGTTACTATAATGTTCCGGAAATTACTGCAACAGAACGTATCCCTGACAAGACTTGCATTTGGAGAATCAATCTTGAAAATGGTAATGTGACTCCTTTGTTGAAGTATACAGATTTTGCAAATTTTGAGCAACGCAAAGATATGGTGAATGCCGAGCATAAGGTGAATCACTTAATGTTGAGTCCTAACGGTAAGCGGTTTATGGTACTTCATCGATGGTTTGAGGGGCAACGAAAATACACTCGCTTGGTGACTTGTAATATTGATGGTACAGATATGTATAATCTGAGTGACGATGACATGGTGAGTCACTGCTTTTGGAAGAGTGATGATGAAATTTTGGCATTTGAGAATAAGTATAATGGTGGTCCTGGTTATTATTTAATGCGAGATAAAACAAGGGAATATACTCATTTTTGGCCAAGAATAAGCGGAGATGGGCATCCAAGCTATTCGCCGGATGGAACATTGGTGGTAACCGATACTTATCCTGATCGAGAGAGAATCGCTGCGCTTAAAGTAATGAAGGGTGATGACATCAAAATCGTGGCAAAAGTGTTTGCTCCTTTTAAATATGATAATGATACACGTTGCGACTTGCATCCTCGTTGGAGCAGAGATGGAAAGATGATATGTTTTGATTCGGTTTTCGAGGGAGTGCGCGGACTTTATATTGTTAAGTTGTGACGAGTCGTTTTGTTAATAGAACACAGGTGGTTGTCTTGATGTCCGTATATAAAAAAGATGACCCAAGACATTTGCGTTTGTCCATTGAGAGTATTCTCAATCAATCATATGCAAACTTTAGGTTATTGGTTGGTGTGGATGGAAGTGTGGGCGAAGAATTGGAAAGCGAACTAAAGATGTGTGAGGCTAATGATAAAGTCGCATCTTTTTGGTTTAAAGAGAACCGTGGTCTGACTGCGGTTCTTAATGACCTTATTGAAGAAGGAAAGAAGCTGAATCCTTTGTATATAGCTCGTATGGATGCTGATGATATTTCTAAATCGGATCGTTTTGAAAAACAAATCAACTATTTGGAGAAACACCCGGATGTGGATGTATTGGGTGGGGCGATTGAAGAGATGGAATATGACGGTAGATTGAATGGTAAGGTGATTCATTACCCATTGACTCATCAGCAATGCTTTGATTTTTTTTCCACACGCAATCCATTGGCTCATCCTGCAGTAATGTTCAGAGCTCCGTTCTTTGATAAAGTAAGCTCATACAACGCTTTATATAAAAAAAACCAAGATACAGAATTGTGGTTTCGAGCATTCAAGGCTGGATGTAGGTTTGCTAACCTTGAAGATATTGTTCTCTCATTTCGGGTGTCCCAAGATATGTATAGACGCCGAGGGGGTACAAAGTTTGCTCTTGAAGTTCTGAGGCTTCGCAAGGAAATAAATAAGAACTTGGGATATGGCGTGAAAGCCCAGCTATTTGCTTATGCTTATTATGCGATGGCCGTTTCTCCAGGATGGGTAAAAAGGTTTGCCTATAAGACTTTTAGATAATATGGCTTTAAAATATTGGTAAGTACTGATATAATCTATTCTTATGTTTTTTAAATCCCTCTTTGACCGTGGAGCCTCGCTCTTTGGTTTGATTTTATTATCTCCTATTTTATTGGTAGTCGGTGCTTTAATCCATATAAAGATGCCGGGCGGTTCTGCGATATTCAAGCAGAAGCGTGTAGGAAAGCATGGACGATTGTTCACTATGTATAAGTTTCGTTCAATGACTGTCAGGCATTCGGGTAGTTCTGTCTCGGTGAAAGGGGAAAGTCGTATCACTCCGTTAGGGGCAGTACTCCGGAAATATAAATTGGATGAATTGCCGGAACTATGGAATGTCCTGATAGGTGACATGAGTTTTGTCGGTCCTCGCCCCGATGTGCCGGGATATGCGGATAAATTGCAAGGGGAGGACAGGAGGATGTTATTGTTAAAACCTGGTATTACAGGACCTGCGAGTTTGAAATACCGAAATGAAGAAGAATTATTGGCTGAACAGGATGATCCTCAAAAATATAATGACGAGGTCCTGTTCCCTGATAAAGTGAGAATTAATATAGAATATTTGGATCACTGGTCTTTCTGGAATGACATTAAAATCATTATTTATACAATATTGGGAAAAGATTTGTAGTATCATAAAATGGTTATTTGTGCCTTATTATCTATGGCGTAAATAGCCTTTCTTTTTATACTCTTACTTTTCTATTTATCGTTTTCTTTTTAATCATATAATTTAATGGACAAGAGAATTTATCTTTGCCTCGCTCACATGAGCGGCAAGGAGCAGGCTTTTATAAAGGAAGCTTTCGATACTAACT
>OHGT01000739.1_pt1 | contig 18752 bp, 9 predicted proteins | sample 1567861 | NCBI WGS metagenome assembly OHGT01 (sample SAMEA3879533, study PRJEB24766) | human gut metagenome | biome: human-associated habitat; feature: feces | place: USA | collected 1985/1987 | reverse complement strand
TAGCCATATCGGTAGTCTCTATGCCATCTGTACCTCCACCTGCACCGACAATACTGTTACCGGCTACGATATCCAGTGTCCACATACGCATATTATATAATTTGGGCCATTGAAGCGGTTGATAAGCACCATTTACGGCAGCTATCGCATCTTCCGCTGCCTGAAAACTCTTGGAAGTATCGATAGAGTCCCACGGTTCTTTATCAAGGAAACCATTACAGCTGCTCAATGTCAAGCCCAACAGGAAGCAAGGAAGTATATATCTGAACTTTTTCATATTTGTCAATCAATTAAAGGTTCTATATAAAAGTAGTTAGAAAGAAACAGATGCGCCGAACGTGATGTTACGGGCTACGGGATACACGTTATTGTCATTTCCCGATCCGGAAATTTCCGGATCAAGCCCCGTATAACGGGTTAATGTCAGTAGATTCTGCCCCGAAACGAAGAAGCGCACAGAAGACATCGCCGCCTTCTTGCTCCATGCGGCCGGTAAGGTGTAGCCCAATGTCACATTCTTCAGACGCAAGTATTTACCGTCTTCTATAAAACGATTTGAAACACGCCCGTTCTTATTCGGGTCACCGAATACAGCACGCGGCATACTGTTGCTTGTTCCTTCGCCACGCCAACAATCGAGAACGGTCGTCATCTGGTTCTGTGCTACGGACATGGCTTCCAAAGAGGCCCGGTTTGCATTGTATATCTTGTTTCCCGCCGCCCCTTGCAGGAAGATTTCCAGATCGAAACCTTTCCAGGCAAATGAATTGTTCATTGAAAAAATCCATGTCGGAGTGGGACTGCCGAGATAAGTACGGTCTTTATCATTGATGATTCCGTCGTTATTCAGGTCCTTAAACTTAATATCACCGGCAGAAGTACGGTTGTAAGGGTCATTGCCTTGCGTCTGAATGGCGTAGCGGTCTACTTCCTCCTGTGTCTGGAAAATACCGTTCGTCACATACCCGTAGAAAGAACTGACCGGATGGCCGACTGCATGAATATTATTATCGAAATACATCGGGACATCCCCATTCAAGCGGATAATTTCATTCTTGTTGTAAGAAGCATTGAGAGACGTATTCCACGAAAATTCACCCACCAGATTACGGGAACTGACAGAAACCTCAAATCCCTTATTCCGCATCTTACCCGCATTGATCTTAGGAACATTGATATCCGAATATCCGGTAGAGATAGGCACTACCATATCTACCAGCATATCGTTCGTATTCTTGATATAAGCATCCAGACTAAGATTGATCCGACCGTCAATCATTGTCAGGTCGGCACCGACATTATATTGCTCCACCTCTTCCCAGCGAACATTCGGGTTTGGCATTACCGACGGGGCAATGGCATTTACTTGCGTACCATTGAAGTTATACTGAATAGTCTGAATGGTGGAAGCATACGCATAATTGCCCACACTCGCCTGATTACCGGTCAATCCATATCCCGCACGGAGTTTCACATCACTCAACCAGAAACTCTTTTTAAAGAAAGGTTCCTCAGAAAGTCTCCAGGCAAGAGATACGGACGGGAAATTAGACCATCGGTTCTTTTTGCTGAAACGGGAAGAGCCGTCACGCCGGATCGTAGCTGTCAACAGGTATTTATTATCGTATGTATAATTGATACGCCCTAAATAAGAGAGCAATGCCCAGTCACTTCCATTTCCGTTCACAGTCGGTTCGAGCGTACCATTATCCAATTGCTGCGCAGTAGGACTGATGAATCCCATAATGGAACCGCCCAAATACTCATACGTGTTACTCTGTGCAGAAGAACCTACCATCACAGTCAGTTGATGTTTCTCTGCAAACGTCTTATTAAAAGTCAGAGTATTGTCCCACAATAAAGTAAGGCTTTTGTTATACTTCCGGGAAGCATACGATTCCGGTTGGGAAATCGGCTGCCAGTCATACTTGGGCGACCAGCCTTTATCATCCCAAAAGAGTGCCTGTACTCCAACAATAGTTTTGAAAGTCAGCCATTCCCACGGTTTTACTTCGGCGTAGATATTACCCAATATATTGAAACCTTTAGTAGCAGTAGAGTTGGTCATCATCTTGCCGATAGGATTAGCAATATCTCCTACATACATCGGAAGCCCTACAGGACCTGCCCAAGAACCATCGTCATTCTTGATAGCCTGTGTGGGCAGTGCCAACATGGTATTTTTAATACTATACTCGCCCTTCTTTTTAATATCATGATTCAGCGAAAGTTTGTTTCCCATCTTCAACCAATTGTTCATCTGCGTATCCATATTGAATTGCACCGTATAGCGCTCATATTGAGTGGTACGTACGATACCTTCCTGGTTGAAATAAGCGGCAGATACATAATAAGTCGTTTTATCATTTCCACCGGAATAGTTCAGTGAATAGTTCTGGGTAGCGGCAGTCTGAAACAATTCATCTGTCCAGTTTGTCCCTCTGCCCAATGAAGCAGGATCTTCAAACAGAGGATTCTGCGGTTGACCGTTAGCTGTCATCATTTCATTATGGAGGGAAGCAAATTGAGTAGCATCCAGCAAATCAAGTGTACGGATAGCCTTTTCGATACCGTAAGAAGCCTTAAAGTTAAAGTGAGCGGTGTCCGATTTCCCTTTCTTTGTGGTAATAATAATGACCCCGTAAGCTCCTCGCGAACCGTAAATAGCAGTAGCGGAAGCGTCTTTCAACACGTCTACCGTCTCCACATCATCCATATTAATCATGTTCAAAGGAACATCCGTCGGTACCCCGTCGATGACAAGCAACGGATCACTATTGTTGATGGAGCCGATACCACGTATCTTCATTGACACATTATCGCCCGGCGCACCACTGGAAATTACCTGAAGCCCGGTTGCACGTCCTTGTAAAGCTGCTCCCAAACTAGGAGAGGGTTGTTTCATCAGATCTTTGGAAGAAACGGAAGAGATAGCCCCAGTCAAGTCACTCTTCTTCATCGTACCGTAACCGATGACAACGACTTCATCGAGCACTTCGGTATCTTCTTTCAAAGTAATAGTCAGGGACGTTTTGCCATTCACCGGAACCGTCTGAGTGGCATATCCGATAAAAGAAACGGTTAGCATACTTTTAGGGGACACTTTCAGGGAGAAGTTACCGTCTATATCGGTAATCGTACCGTTCGTCGTACTTTCTTCTACTACACTGGCACCGATCACCGGCTCACCCGCAGCATCCACTACATGTCCTTTTATTGAAATCTGTTGTGCGAATGCACTAAGAGATAGGAACAAGCCCCACATTATTAATAAGAGGCGGCGTTCAAAGCCTTTCGACTTCATACTCTGTTTCATGTACATTAATTTAAAGTTAATATTAGGGTTACTTTTGTTTTTACTCTCTGTGTCATTGCTGAAATGACTACGAAACAAAAGTATCTACATTTTATACTGTTCCTTAAAGCAGATAGCAAAAATATAGTGATTTGCATAGTAAACAACTATATAAATCACTAATAATCAGATTATTAAAAAATAGCACACTAACTAAAAAAGTAGTGGTTTTCTTACTCTTCCACCTTCCCTATTTTCATTACTTTAGCCTCAAATTCCTCTCTTTCCCCCAAAGCTTTGTTACGGACACGTGTCCGGTAATTATAAATGGTAGTGACAGAGTAACGAAGGAATTGCGCTATTTTAGTGCTGTCCGTAATTCCCAGACGGATGAGAGCGAAGATACGCAGCTCGGTGTTCAGTTGTTCTCCCGGTTTGGGTTGCATCGGTTCGGTAAGCAAGGCATTAAATTCATCCACAAAATTGGGGAAGAGTTGCAGGAAAGTCACGTCGAAGTTCGCATAAAACTCTTTCAGTTCTTCATCAAGGAACTGGGAAGATTTAATAGCCTTATATAGTTCTTCCACCCTTCCGGCAGCAGCAATCTTATTCAGGGAACGGCGGTATAAATCCATCTTATCGAGATAAGTGGAGCATTGGTCCATGTATCTCCCGATATATTCCTCCTTGATATAGTTGGCTTCCGAAAGCGTATGATTCATTTCTTTCAGTTGCGAATTGGAATCGTGAAGTTCTTCATTCAATTCTTGCAGGAGCGTATTGGTATCGACCACTTCGCGGCGCGCAGCAGCTACCTTTTTCATCTGTTTATAGACAAAGAAAATGGCAGCCAACAAGAAAACGGAAAGCAGACTGATACATATCAACGAGATCTTCATTTCCCGTTGCTGACGTTCCGTCTTTAATTGATAAGCCTTGTCTATAATGGGAAAGACTTGCGAAATTTCCAAAGTACGAAGACGGGCATTACACAGGGTAGCATCTTCTAAAGAGCATTTCAGATAATTATAGGCACGGTCAATATCTCCCTCCTCGTAGACGAGCGAAGCAAGTTTACGTAAAGATACATATTCTTTTACTGCTGATTTCAAATCGGCAATGGCCGAAAGAGCCAGATAGTGTTTTTGCCCCTGCTTATCTCCTTTCAACCGATAACCTTCGGAAATGGTATAGGCAATCATTGCCTGTGCATGGTCATCTAAAGAAGGCTTTCTGTAATATTCCATCAGCATATCAATCGCTTCATCGTATCGGGCATGAACAATACATTTATCGGCCATAACCAATGCGTGCCCCAAAGAGTCGGAAGCATTCACTTGCAAAAGAGAATCCCGATATAAATCCGTCATCCGATAATACTCTTTCTTTGCTTTTTCCGTAACGGCATAATCACCCATCAATCCATAAATAGTACGGTATAAATGGTAATAATAGCCATAAAGATAATCAGGGAGTGTTTTCCTATCGATTTTCCCCAGTAACTCAAGGGCTTCTTTATACATTCCGGTAGTTCCCATCACTTCCGCCATATTCATAGCGGAATCATCCAGATAATCCTGTTTATTCAGGCGGTGTGCCAATTCCTCTTTCCTCTGAGCATATACAAAGGACGAATCCAAGTTATAAGCCCGGTATTCATCGAAAAGACGTCCGCAGAATCCATACCGCTGTTCATCGGAAGCAGCCTCAGCCAATAATCTCTTTAGATCGGTGATACGCGTTTCCTTTTCCACTCCATAAGTCCGACGGTTTTTGACGAGACCGTCAATCTCACGGAGTAACGCATCCGTACTCTTGTTATCTTTTGCACAAAGCAGGCCGGGAAAGGCGATTGCCAGAAGAATCAAAATTACTTTTTTCATAGTGCCGTATGTATTATAGTTGCAAAGATAAAAGTCTTTCAGAAACTTCCGGCTTTCAGGAGAAAATTATTGCAGGCGGGAAGAACAATCTTTATTAAAAAGAGGGAACAAAAACAGATTTATTATAAACATTATTCGGCTAATGACATAAAAAAGTACGAAGGTTTATATTCATCACTCTGGTGCATCAACACTCCAACTTTCTTTCCCTTTCTTTGTTCTTTCTGCGGGAATATGCTACTTTTGCATTATCTCATAAATATGAGAACTAAAGAAAGGAACAAATTATGGAAGAAGTCATATAGAAATTTATGACAAGCACCCATTAAACAACCGTTGTACAACTGTTATACTTCCATTATCCCATAACCATTTGTACATTAACGTGCCGATATTGTTAACTTTCTACGGCCGTGGTGACTTCTTCCCACAGCCGTGAAGAGTTCCTACCACAGCCGTGGGAAGATCTTGTCACGGCCGTGACGAACTAAAGATACCGGTACTTTAGTGGAATTATACCGGCATCCTAACGTAACTATACCGGTATCCCAACATAAGTATACCAGCTACTCTCCCCATAAAGTCCCACTTGATTAATCTTAAAACAAGGCATTTGACAAGAAATCAAGGCTGACAATAAAAATGCATATCTTTTACTTTCAACCTATTATCAGCATCTATTGTCATGCGGTATAAAATTGGTATTCAACCACTTAAATATCATCCTGACAGATTGACAATAAAAAGAGCACAAATCGTTAAGTATAAGAACTTCCAGAGTGCATTTCAACATAAACTAACCTTTATAATTACATAATCTTATTTCGAGACGCAGATCAATGGAGAATAACCGGCCTCATCTCCCTCTACAGACACCAAACGATAATATTGTGTCTTTGTATCGTCTCTGCCTGTATCTTTATAATTGTTTGCCGAAGCAGATACCACTGCAATCTCCTTCCAATTCCATAAATCCGTAGAGTGCAGAATCCGTACATTTCCCCCTGATACTGTACTTCTCCATGATATGCTTACTTCCTGTCCCCGTGTCTCAAAACGGGCAGTAATGTCCTCCGGAGCAGATATTCGACGGGCCTTACACCACAAGGCACGACCTATCATTGGCAAATTCCCCGACAGTCTCCCTTTATTGATTTCCAGTACCTTTTCATACCAGTCTTTTCGGATATCAGTCAGTTGCATATGGTCATCGCGTACATAATTATCCATATATTTACCTTCGTAAACGCCATTAATACGTCCCGGGAAACGTCCCTGTCCATCCCTCGTGCAAAATACGATATCAAACATTGTATTAGCCAGTTGCTCTATTATTTCATCAATATACGGGTGACGACCACTCAAATAGATATTATAAATTACATTAGCCACCAGCGAAGCATGATTCAAGTCTTCTGCATGTTTCACCTTATCGGCTACTTTAGAATAACGCCATTGCAGACAGGTAGTACCGGATTCAGAAGTCTTAGTCCAGGAATCCTTGATAAAAAATTCCAGATTATCACGTACCACCCGGTCATATAAGTCAGCCCTTGAAGTATTTCCCAGTATCTCATGACATTGCGCCATATACGTTAATCCGTCACAAGCCATCAGAGCCTGATTCCAGGCAATAGGTTCAATTAAAGCAGTACTGCTCCTGCGATAGAAAACCTGGTCTCCCGGATGAACAAATCTTGTCAGCCAAGTATCATAAATCTCATCACACATACGCAGATATGTTTCCGCACGTTTTTTGTAAGTTGTACCATAATAATAACGATCGTTGGCGGCCACTCTCTGATCCCAGATAGAAGGAGTTTGCAGAATAAGTCGTGCACAATAGGCAATACGTGCCAACACGGCCCCCTGTTCCACTGCCCCGTCAATTTTCTCTTCATCCGCTCCGGTAGACGGCCAGATATCATTCGGCTCACCCGTCCACCTCACTATACGAAAATCTCCACCGGGTTGTCCGTTACGGGTATAAAGCGCAGCATCGGCATACTCAATCACCCGGTTCAGGAATGTCAGGTCATAAGTCAGTTCAAACAATCGTGTGCAAGCTCCCATACTCTTGCCTAAAGTACGGAATACCCACGTATTATCATATTGGGGAGTAACCGGTACTTGCAAGGCAGAATTATATATCATATACCCCTTGAAGGCATCAAGTTCTTCCTTAGTCAACATCCCTTTCGCCGACAGTACCAATCTGCTTGCCGCCTTGATACCATCATCATAATTATAGCGTTTATAAAACCGTTCTTTGTCTTTCCCATTCGAAGACGCTGCAATTTGAAGCCAGTCATTCTCTATCTTGAACTTCCGCACATCATCATTATTATAATAAAGCAGATCACCTTTTGTCTCGTAACTACCCGTATGCTCTATTTGCAAACGGTCGCCTCCGGCCGAATATATATCCTGCCGATAGGTGAAGTCGCTGTTAAAGGTCAAATGACGTTCTTGTCCGTTTTCCAGGTCATCAGTATCTTCTTCTATCCATATACCATCCACCGGATTCACAGCAGGAGCCACCGGTTTGACAAACAACGGCGGTTCTTCCATCTTCTCATCATCGCTACACGAACATAATAAGAATCCGCCCAGCAATATAGCTCCAAGATTGAAACACATAGTCTTACAGTTCACTCTATCAAAAAGAGAAATCGAAAATATTTTCATAATCAAAATGTTTTCATTCAGTTTGTCATAAATCTCCAGGTAACTTTCCCTATATTATCGGGATATCCCTTTTTCGCCCTGCCAATATTTCCTTTCAATTTACCTTCCGGAGTACGGCTGACGGTAACAGAACGCCAAGAATACGCCCCATTTTCATAATTAAAAGTCTCTCCATCGTCATCATACAGGCGATAGCTGCTTTCCGCCATACCATAATGACGAATCTCCAGATTTATTTTCTCACCTGCCTTAGGAGCATGTAGCTTCGGTTCCATCATAGGAATGATCGCCCCATCTTTTACATAAACCGGAATACGGTCCAAACCCGGCTTCACTGTTATCACTTCTCCATTACCGGCATATTCGCCTGTGTAAAAATCATACCAATTACCTTTCGGCAACACCACCGTACGCTGCGTCTCCCTCTCAAACATCGGGGCTACCAGCAAATATTCTCCCGCCATATACTGGTCTTTCACTTCCTTGCCCACAGCCTCCAAATAAGGATTATCCTCCAGATTCTTGTTCTTTACCTCCTCCTTATAAGTCGCTCTGCCGGACTCAAATCCGGGTTCCAAGTTCATCGCCCGGAAAGGCGGCGTCCCTTCAAAATGGTATTTGGCAAACTCGCTGTACCAATAAGGTATCATCTGCATACGCAACAAGGCATATTCTCTGACTTGTTCCGCCACCTCAGGAAAGGTCCATGGCTTCGTCCCGCTTGCCCAAGCGTTTATCATTGCCATCGGTGAAAAAACCACTGACTGAAAACGGCGTAACCAATCCTCAGCACTTTTCGAACTACGGACCTCCGGTGTCCAAAGTACTCCGCAAAAGCCGGAGTTGACCAACGCCGTGATAAAATCTCGATGACTGTAATAATCGTTGTAAAGTACATACGGGAATGAGTTTCCGCCACCATTAGAGGCGCGTACCAGACCGAAAGTGCGTTGATTATGCTTCTTGTAGATATCGGCAGTAATCCGTTGTACCCATAAACCATAGGTCTGACGCAGTTGTTCGGCAGACAAACCGGAAGGGAACGTAGCTACATCCGGCCATATATAACGGTCGTATCCGTCCACCTCATCTATTTTATATCCACTGACCCCAATGGCAATATGCTCCTTTTCCAGCTTGTCCGTCCAAATACGTCGTGCCTGTTCCATTCCCCAATCAGGTACAATTCCACACCACACTGTATGCGAACCGCTATATGGATACATATCCTCATAAATTCCCGAAACGGGAGACACGTACGGATTTGTCCACAGATTGATGCGTACCCCTCTCTTCCGCATTCGTCCGACGAATGCTTCCGCATCCGGAAAACGCCCTTTGTCCCATTCAAACGAACAAGGGTAAGCCTTACTCTGCCAACCGGGTTCCAACCCGATGAAATCCAACGGATATCCCTTTTCTTCAAACTCTTCCGCCTCTTTTTCCACCTGTACCGCGTCATACAGTTTCTGCGTCCGTTGCGTAAATCCCAGTCCCCAACGGGGAGGTAATGTTCCACCGCCACATAACAGATTATAGCGACGTATCACATCCAGCGGAGTAGGTCCGGCAAACAGGTAAACCTCTACCCCCTCTGCCGGTATCAGAATCTCAACCGCATCGGAATATTGTTGCGAACTCCAGCTTTTATCCGTATTACGGTCTTTGGCAACCGGTTTTTCCGGACTGTCCTTGCGAGCAGCCGAACCGGCATAGACCGTCAGATAGCGAGCGGAATTAATAAATACACCATATCCCGCACTAGACACGTAGAAAGGCACAGGTGCATGAGTCCGTCCCGTATCTTTTCCACCATAGTGGTCGACGTGCAAATTCAGAATCTTCCCTCTCTGGTGCACCGTCTGAAAATTCAGCCCGAAACCATACAATTGCTCTTCCTTACGAAGCGGTAACCGTAACATCGTCTTACCGGCTTCAATCCGGCTGACAACCCCGCTCGCCATAGCAGGTAATCCAACCTCCGGAAGTAGCTTGAAACCTTCTTTCAAAGGAGCGGCCCCCGAAACTCCCAACAATGAATACGCTTCCGGCTTGCCGACCATTCCTTTCCATACGCCCGGCTCCACCTGCTTCCACTGAATCTGTCCACTTGCCGTATATAAAGCCAGCCAACAGGCCACAATACTTATTAGTCTTTTTATTTTCATTCTATTTCCAAGATTAAATTACTCCATTTCTCAACTGCTATTATTCTGTTCTCCAACTGTCAACGTACAGTGAAATCCAGCAATAATATTTCTTTCGGGCGGAGTGTCAACGAAAGGACATCACCATAATGATACTGTTTCTGAACACCCTCCGACTTATTCTCCAATACGGAAGTAACCCGATACACTTTCTTCGAATCCGGTATCAAGCCCATCTTACGATCCAAAGTTATCTTATATTCACGTTGTTCAGCCGAAGGATTATGAATGGAGATATATCCTTGTTTATCATTCCAGGCTGTATAACCGTAAACTTCATTCCTCTTCGGATTTCCTCCGTGCATCCGCACTCTTTTGAATGTAGGGAATGCCTGATAAGTCCATTTCAATCCTTCCGCCAATACATCCCAATCGGTAGCCGACAGACTGTCTGTTTTGAGGTAAAGTTCGACGAATCCCGTACCACGGCTCAGGTTCATAAAGAGATAATCTTTAAAGCTCTTGCGGTCCTCGTTGGCAGTCACCTTTTTCGGTTCATGGTTGAAGATAGAGTTCATCGGGAATTTGGTGTTCTCCTGTTCCCAAATCTGATGATACACATGATCACGATACACCAACTCTCCCGTACGGTCTTTTCCTTTCGCTGCGTCTCCAGCATTAATCAGCCATACTACATCCACATAGGACAGCCACCACGGACTTAAATAGGCTGCATTGGTGATAGCGATAAAAATATCAGGATTCACTTTGTGCAGACCATCAAAAATTTTCATCAGGCGTTCTGTTCCGGCCACTAAATAATAGCTTTTCAGCTCATCATATTTCGGGTCATTAAGACGTTCATCACTAGTAGAAAAGCCATCCAGACCAAGCTGCGGCATTGCCGGTGTGCCCCGTCCCTGCAGCTCAAAATCACGGATATTCAAGTGACCGAACAAACCGTCGAACTTGAAATAAGAGACTCCATGCCGTGCCAAGTCAATCACACGGTCTTCCAGCTTGCCCATATATTTCTCTCCAGTCATGGACATACCATAGGAAAGAGCTTCAAAACCATATCCCCTCATCCTGTCCACCATCGGACGCGCACCGAAAATAGACGCCGGACTCAACCAGATTCCTAATGTGGAACCTGCTTTCAGCACCTCCTTCCGGCTGTCCTTAAAGTAAGGAGCAAACTTATTATTAATCTTCCAAACCGTATCCGCCCACGTCACACTCTTACCTTTGTCCTGCCATCCGTCATCAATCACGTATGCATTGAGCGGACGACATCCCCGACGAACTACCAATTCGTCATGTACTTTTCGAAGGCTCTTGGCAAATGTCTCTTTAGATACCCGCCCCCCATAGTCGAACCAACTGTTATATTGTACCTGCAAGCGGGCAGGACGACGACGAATACGGTCAATGTAGCAAAAGAACGTATCATCAATAAAGTTCTTATCATCCGCCATCCCTACCACGCTCCGGTAAGTGGTGTAGCGCTCATTAGGCAATAGTTCCCTGCCACGGAGATAACCACAAGTAATCGTGTTACCTTCTTCCACCGTATTGAAAGCACCCGGAAATTCCATTCTCCAGAATGTAGCCGTTGCCGTTGTATATACCGGCTGTCCCAGCCCCGGTTTCCATCCACCGGATTTCCGCGCTGTTATCAATTTCAACTTATAGTTCTGAAATGCGTCCTCAAAAGCAATGGACTCCACATCTATCTTTTCCAGCGTCACTTTCTTTCCGGAAATTATTTCCAAATACTTGTGTCCGTAGAAATTGTCTTCTGCCAGTTCGTAACAAACATCAACAGTGAGCTTATGTGTCTTATTCTTCAAACGAAAACGATAGCTTTTGATAGAAGAAGAAAACTTCTTATCCACCGACTCCACCACAAAATCCTTTGCAGTCAGTATTCTGTCTGTTCCCTCCTTATCAGTCCCTTCAGAGATGCGCAGAGCAAACTCCTGACAAGAAACCGGAACCAAATTGGTCCCGGCTTGCTTGTTGACTATTTGTTGAGTCGACAGAACTCCATCCTTGACGGCAAGTGTCCGCGACATATAAGGATTCTCCAATACATACACTTTCTCAGCGGCATGAACAAACCCCACAGAGAGAAAAATTGCCAGCAAGAATCCTTTTACAAATATTCCTTTCACCATACTACTTATTTACCGATAGCTGTTGCCCAATTATTTGAGAAGCGGAAACTTCCGACAGCTCCATCACAACCTCTACGATAGCGGTAATAGATACCCTTGATAGCATTCTTAATTTCTCCCGGTTCACCTTTCGCTACCAGTTCCGGAGTAGGCTCTTCCGCTGTCAACTGAGGATCAATAAACAAAGACATCTCTTGTTTGGCAATATCCATCTTCAACACCAACAGATGAGTTTTGTTAAAATCGTACGATTTAGATTCTGCACCAAGCTTGCGTGCACCTACACCAAATATAAGTTTACGATCTTCCACGCTTCACATATACCTTACCACGCGTTGCATTACCAGTATGGCTGACATTCATTCCGACCAGTTCAGCGAAACCACCACCTGTTTTCTTCAAGTTGACAAGGAAAGCCAGGTAATAAGCTCCTTTACGGAATTCATTCTTGTTGTCCGACAATGAATAAACACTGACACAACTACCTTTGATATCGTTAGGAAAACCTCCCAGACTAATGGCAGCTCCTCCTTCGGGATAACCATCATAAGTAAGTCCGTTCACAATTACCGGACTTGGTATTTCCGGTACTCTTTTCTGGTCGAACGCCCCGTTCCACGTATTGATACGGATCGCTTCCGTTGCTTCCTGATAAATGCCCTTTTCCAGTTTATCTCCCGGCTTGTAGTCCTTTAAAAACTCATTTCTCAATACTTGTGCATTGGCTGCCAATGCTGCCACAGCGAATGCGGCTAATAATACTACTTTTTTCATGGTTCTCTATGTTTAAAAATTATTATTTTCGTATTACGTCATCTATATTCTCAAGAATATTTTTTGGGAAATAGACATTGACCGTCCAAGATGAATTTTGTACACCTTCTTGTGTGTAGTCAGCATCCACTGAAACCAACTCTACAAATCCAATACCTAATACTTCACTCACATCACCACTTAATGTTCCAGTTCTAAGTATTATTGCACTAATTTGCCCTAATTTCGTACCTTCATATTTACCATTCCCAGAAGTACCCTCATTATAAGCATCATCATTCAATTTATAACGAATAACGGAAGACTCCCTAGAATTAGAATCGTAGCCTATCTCTTTCATTTTATTCCAACTAATAAGAGTATTCTCCACATTTTCTTCACTATTTCCTTTAATAAAATCAATAACACCCTGTTCCAAACCATCTATCGAAGTATTAAAACCTATTCTACGAAATTTAATAGGTAAACCTGATCGATCGGAAGAATATAACGATGACATTTGTATATAAGCCTCTTTGCTAGATTCTTTCCATTTATTCGTCAATGATAAAAGAAGTTGCTCATTCTGTACTTCTTTATAATTTTCTATCGTATATTCTTTTCCTGTTGTTACACTAAAATAATTTCTTTCCGTTTCATTCGAATACAATTTTACATTCTTCCAGATATAATTAACGAGTTCTTTGATTCCAAAATCACTCCTAATCACTTCCTTTTTGTTCTCCTGCCAGTACACAATAGTAATTGTATTATTGCTACTTGCTTCAACCGTACTTGGAAGTGAACAAATCAACTTCATTTTATCATCAGATAAAGTACTAGTGATTTCTGTTTCATTAAACAGGACTTTCTCTACCTTATCCAAATTATCTCCTGTTATTTCAAATGTAGAAGTTCCAAGCATTACACTAGCTGGGCACTCTACATTTTCCGGTTTAACTTTTTTTGCAGCAAACTCATCAGCAGAATCGCTTTTTCTCCCTTCTAGTATATTATCTTTCTCTCCATAGCGATATATCAAAGTGATCTTCACAGCTTCTTCTTCCTCATAATAAGGAACAGTAACTTTTAATACTGTGTTGTTTGAGCTTTCTTTATCAATAGTGGCTTCAGTCGTACCAAAAAGCACCTTTTCTACCAAATTCAGATCTGTTCCCTCTAATGAGACTGACTCAAAGAAATCTGCCTCAAGGGAGGACACGTTTTCCAACTGAGGAGCACGCGGAGTTACCGTGAAATTTTTCTCTGTATCCTTTTTTACTAGTTGACCATCCCCATCTGTATACTCCAAAAACAAATTTACAGACTCTCCTATTGCTACCTCATAATAAGGAACTTCTACTTTCAGCTCTGTTCCCGAAGCGCCTTCAACAGCTCTGGTAGCCTCATCCTCTCTTATAATTTTTGCTTCAACATTACCGAAGAAAACCTTTTCCACTATATCCAGATTTTCACCTTCCAGCGTAATAATATCCAAATAACTAACATTATCCTGTGGCACTGTAATCAAAGAAGGTGCTTGAAAAACCTCATCCACCACAAATTCACTGACCGTTTCGGCAGTCCCATACGGGGTAGTTACTTTAATCTTGCCCCCTGTTACCTCTTCCGTAGTCATCACTTTTATTTCAGTATCTGTAGCCTCACCAACAAGCGATACCTCCTTTCCACCTATTGTTACTTCACTCACTTCCTTCAAATCGGTACCGATTATTGTAATTGTTACACCGGGCACCCCATGAGGTGGAACAAAATTAGTTATAGTAGGTGCAGCTGGAGTCGGTTCTTCCGGTGCTCCGTCTTCTTTATCATCACCACATGCTACTGTGAGCATTAATACACTTATTAGGATTGAAGTCCATTTGCTTATTTCTTTTATTATATCTTTCATTGTTGTCATTTTCTTATCTTTAAAAACTCATTTTTCAGATCCCATCCTTCCAGAAATCATTATTTTTTCTCGAAATAGAAGTCAATTGTCATCGTACCATTTGCATCGGCAGCGGAAGTCCTGCTCACACTTATCAACTTCACAAAACCTATCTGAAGAACTTCCTTATAGTTCTTGTCCGTAACCATCAACAAATTAATACCACCAATCGTAATACCTTCATCATTACTTTCGTTATATGGCAAACCACCAGTTCCACCACTCATATCATCTTCCAGCTTATAACGAATAACCTGTTTCATTGGGCTATATAACAAACCTGCTTCAGCTGCCTTCTCTGCATCAAAATACTCCAACGTACCCTCATTGATCATTTTAATGAATTTGGCATCTGCTTCATTGCTCTCTTTGAGCTTACGGAATCGCAGTGGCACCCCGTTTGCTCCCGAAATCTGATTTCCATTACAAGTCCATCGTTTATCCAACAAACCACCATCTTTCGGATAAAGTGAACCAAAGTTCAAGCCGTTAGCACCAGGATATAATGCTAGATGAATCTTGCCTGCATTCGCTTCAAATTCACAAGGTGTATATGACAAACCTGTAATTCCACTAAAGAAATTCACATTCGGGTGTGTAGGTCCATACAACGTTATCCTCTTCCATACATAACAAGGAGATTCTTTCAGAGCGATATTACCAACTGATGTCTGCATCTTTCCACCAAAATAAACAAATTCAATCTTGGCATTATCATTTACTTCAAAATCAGTCGGTACCAAACAAGTTAATTTTTCCGATGTAGCTAGCTCAACAGCCAATTCACGACCTTCCAACAAAACTTTCTCAACCACATTCAAATTACTACCTATAATATCAAATGTAGCTCCAATAAATGCCTTTTCAGAAATTGAAGTAACAGACGGAGCAGTTGCATCCAATGTGAATGCATTTTCAATCACCAATTCCGTCGGATCTACGCCATAATTATACTTCAGCACAAGATCTACCGCTCCATCAGACTCATAATAAGGAACAATAATCTCTATCTTTTCATCCGACTGTAGCTCAAAATCACTTTTCAAAACAGACGCCTTTGTCCCAAAGCTGATTTCATTTACCAACTCCAGATTCTTACCTTTAATCACCATTGCAGCGAAGACTCCCGTTTCCTTAGACCATTCCGTCACTTCCGGTCTAAGATACTCAATCACAAAATCTTCTTCAGCGATAGCTGTTCCATAAGGACTGGTTACTTCTATCTTACCAGAAAGATTATCTTTAGTAATCTCCGCCATTACCAATGTGCGGTTCACACGAGTGACATTTGCTTCAACTCCACCGATTTTAATGGAAGTAACATCTCTCAAATGAGTACCCGTAATGCTGACCATCGTTCCAATTTGTCCGATTTTAGGAGTAAATCCTGTAATTTCGGGTGGGGTGGTATCCAAAGGATCTACGTTCAAGGTTTCATGGCAAGCCGTAACAAGCACTAATACGCTCGCTATAACAGAAAACCACCCTATTATTATTTTATTTATATTCATCATGTCTTTCAAGTCTTTTAATTTACACAACTGCTTTAATAACCGACATTCTGTGTCGCATTCGGAGCCGAAATCATCACATTATAAGGAATGGGCAACAGCAACTGCCAGTTCTCCAATTTAGGATTCGGTACATACGTATTATATTTTTCATTGCCATAATAGTCGCTCTTACTACCACTACTTTGATTTCTTACCTTTTCCGTACGTAAATGGTTTTCCATTACTTCGATAAACTGGTTCGTACGCACCAAATCAAAAAATCTTTGGTTCTCCATAGCAAATTCCAGTCTTCTTTCTCTCGCCATCGCCGCACGATACTCCACACGGTTGGCAGGGGTTATCGCATCCAGTCCGGCACGCTCACGGATATCATTCAAATACCCGTTCGCTATATCCGTCGGTCCGTTCAGTTCATTCTCAATCTCTCCCAACATCAGCAACACATCGGCAAAACGAAGAATCGGCCAGTCATTTTCCGCATCATAACGTACAGTCACCTGAGAATAATATTTCCTCACCCAGCCTACATGCTGAAGAACTCCCAGTTTGCTCGTCCAGGTTTCACTCAAAACCACTTCCATACGTTGGTCACCTGTCTCCGATTTATACGCATCAATCAAATCTTCTGTCGGACAATTATAACTACTTCCACTCCCATAGATTACCGCATCTTCGCTAGACGATGGAGCGAAATAATTGGCAAACGGAGATCCCAAGCCCTTACCACCGGCAAGATAACGGCATACGAATATCATCTCCTTATTCATCTCATTGCCAATATCAAAAACCTTATCATAAGCCACAAGATCACTACCCGATTGCGGATTTCCCACAGATTCACTTTCAAGAACTTCCTTACACAACTGCGCCGCACGAGCATACTTCTCATCACCTACCCGATAGTGTGTAGCATATACCTTCGCAAGTAATGCTTTCGCTGCATTCAGGTCTGCGCGTCCCAAGTCACTATCCGCCATCTTGCCGGGAAGTAATTCATTATTGACAATATTTTCCAAATCCTCTTCAATAAGTGCATATACCTCATCTACTGTAGAGCGCTGCATATCACGAGCCACTTCAGAAGGAACCTTAGAAGTAACGATGAACACCGGTCCCCACAAACGAACTAAATTGAAATATTCCAATGAGCGAAGAAAAAGTACTTCTCCCTCATATTGATTCCGTAGTGTCTCATCTGTCACTACATCAAGGTAAGAGATAACATTATTTACCCGAGCAATTGTGGCATAGCAGGCATTCCAATACGTTTCTACCCATTCATTTTCCGGTACAATAGTTCCCTGGTCAAGCTGTTCCACCAACCGGGTAGTATTGGAAGAGGATCCGGCCGCATACATACGTCCGTTATCTGAACGTAACTCGGTCACAGCCCACTCGTAATACATCACATCATGCAGAGAATTATAACAACCCAACACTAGATTATTCACTGATGAAGCATCCTTCACATATTCATCTGCTGCCACTTCCGAATAAGGATATTGGTCCAGATCACAAGCAGAAAATAGCATAACGATTAACAATAATCCTATATAATTTACTTTTTTCATCGTTTTCCTCCATTAAAAATTAATATCAAAACCGGCAGAAATAGTAGAAGTCAATGGGAATCCACCACGCTGGTATCCAGAAATCATAGCACTGGAATAGTCACCGGATGTCATACGTGACTCCGGATTAATGCCTTTGTAACCGCTTCCCCAAATATAAAACAGGTTACTACCCGACACATAAAAACGTACACCGGACAATTTAATCTTACGGGCAGCCGTTGCCGGTAAAGTATATCCTACCGTAAAGTTACGTAAACAAGCATACGAAGCGTTTTGCAAAGGATAATCGGTAAGCATGAGGTCATGTCCCGTTTTCACATTCTGATAAGGAGTTTTTCCGTCACCCGGATGTTCTGCACTCACCCAACGGTTCTTTGTATACTTCTTATTCCATTTTTTTGTTTCATTATAGTAAACATCTCCATTAAGTATTGTAATTCCCTGTACACCCTGAATCAGGAATGAGATGTCGAAATCTTTGATTTGGAAAGTATTAGTAATACCCCATGTGAAATCAGGGTAAGGAGTTCCCAATGCAACACGGTCTTCAGGAGTCAAAGAACCATCATTATTAGTATCTACGATACGTATTCCTCCCGGTGCATCATCTGAGAAATGAGGATTAGCAGCAATTTCTTCCGCGCTATTCCATACCCCACACGTCTTATATCCATAAAATTGAATCAACGGTGAGCCAACTTTAGCAATGTAACACTCGCTTCTTTCCCCCTGATTGATAACCTGTTGTTCACCTCCCAGCTCCAGCA
>OHGT01000728.1_pt1 | contig 19078 bp, 20 predicted proteins | sample 1567861 | NCBI WGS metagenome assembly OHGT01 (sample SAMEA3879533, study PRJEB24766) | human gut metagenome | biome: human-associated habitat; feature: feces | place: USA | collected 1985/1987 | reverse complement strand
TCATATGTAAATTCATTATTAGAATATATTTCATCTATTCTATCAATCAATAAATAATGTGCTTTATCATAAGTTGTTAAGTTCTTTTCGATTCTGCCTTTTATCATATTGTATTCGCCTAAAACTAATGATGATATTTTTGATTTCTTAGACTTTTTAAAACGCTTAAACATTTAACTTTACCTCTTAAATTAAAATGTTTTATCCTCTCTTGTATGCAATCCGTTGTGATTTCTCAAAAAGAACAACATATCTATAAAGCTTTTATCATATGGAATAAATTCTCCGCTCTCAAGCATAGACTTGATTTCATCAGCCTTTGCCCATTTAACCTCTTTAACTTCTTCGTATTGAAGCTTCAAAGCATCTATCTCAATTTCTCTTTCAACTAAATAAATATCATTAAAGCCATTTTGAAAGTTTATTGTAAATGACGGACGAATATTGCTCAAATCAAGCTTATATCCTATTTCTTCTAAGACCTCTCGTTCGGCGGCAGTCTGACTTGTATCTCCACTAACAGCAGAACCTCCAACGGTAATATCCCACAAATCCGACCAACCGGACTTAAAAGGCTGTCTATGCTGAATCAGCATTTCACCTTGCTTATTAAAAATACAGATATGGACTGCCAAATGATAGCGATTTTCTTTTATTTTTTCGCCACGAATCATAGTTTCGCCTGTCGGAAGTCTATTTATATCATACAAATCCCAAATTTCCATAAATACACCTTAATCTATCTGTTCTCCCTCTGCGGCGGCTTCAATCGCCTTGCGAATTTCTTCTACACCCTCGCCATTCTCTGATGAACAAGGGAATAATCTTACATCACCAAATACAGACATCTGCTGACGCATTTCCTCAATTCTTGTGGCACGCTGGGATTTTTTCAGCTTGTCGAGCTTAGTCATAGCAACAATAAAATTAAAGCCATTATGCGAAAGGAAGTCTATCATATTCATATCGTCTTTTGTAGCAGGGTGACGCAAATCGCAAATCTGTATAACCATACGAATATCTCTATTCATTGCAAAATAGCCCTCTACAAGCTCTGCCCATCGTCTTTTTTCGCTGTCTGATACCTTTGCATAGCCATAACCGGGCAAATCTGCAAGTCTTACAGTTTTGAGGTTAAAAAAGTTTATTGTTGCGGTTTTACCAGGAGTTGCACTAACTCTTGCAAGGGCTTTTCTGTTGAGAATTTTATTTATAAGCGAGGATTTTCCGACATTTGAACGCCCTGAAAATACTATTTCCGGTAGGTCCGACGGCGGAATCTGTGAAGATTTTCCATATGCCGCCTCAAAACTTGCTATCTGAAAATTCATAGTTATGCTCCTTTATATACGAGTTTCAAGAACTTCTGTTTTAGGCTCTTTTTTTGCGTGTTTTTTTCCTGTCTGCTTTTTATAGCAGAGGGCTGTATCCAAAACCTCATCAATAGTGCTTACAGGCACAAATTCAACTTCGTTCTTGACAGTATCGTCAATCTCCTCAAGATTTGGTACATTATCCTTTGGAATAATAACTGTTCTTATTCCCAGTCTATATGCCGCAAGAGATTTTTCTTTCAATCCACCTATTGGCAAAACTCTACCCCTAAGCGTAATTTCTCCCGTCATTGCAATATCTCTGCGAACTGCTCTGCCTGTCAACGCAGATGTAATTGCAGTAGCAATAGTTATACCCGCTGAAGGGCCGTCCTTTGGTGTTGCTCCCTCTGGAACATGAATGTGAAAATCATAAATCTTATAGAAATCTTTTTCAATACCAAGAGTCTCTGCACGAGTTCTTACACAAGTAAATGCCGCCTGAGCAGATTCTTTCATAACATCTCCAAGAGAGCCTGTAAGAATAAGCTTTCCGCTTCCGCTTGTGACAGCAACCTCAACAGGTAATGTCACTCCGCCAACAGCAGTCCAAGCAAGACCCGTAGCCAAACCAACTTCGTCCTTATCATTCATTTCGTCTCTATTGAACTTTCTTGCACCGAGAAAATCTTCAATATTTTTAACAGAAATTCTTACACTCTTTTCCTCACCAGAAACGATTTTTACAGCAGCCTTTCTCATAAGCTTTGCTATATATCTCTCAAGAGTTCTGACACCAGCTTCTCTTGTGTAATTCTCAATTAAATCAACCAAAGCACTATCAGTAATCTTAAAGTTTTTTGAAGTTAAACCATTCTTTTTAAGCTGTTTCTTAATGAGATGCTTTTTAGCAATATTCAGCTTTTCTTCGCTTGTATAGCTTGAAAGCTCGATTATATCCATTCTGTCACGAAGCGGTGCAGGAATTGATGAAAGATTATTTGCAGTAGTTACAAAAAGTACCTGACTCAAATCAAACGGCATATCTATATAATGGTCATAGAACGAGAAATTCTGCTCACTATCAAGAACTTCAAGCAAGGCAGAAGTCGGGTCACCTCTGAAATCATTTCCAAGCTTGTCTATCTCATCAAGGAGAATAAGCGGATTGTTAGTTTTAGCTTGAGTCATAGCGTGCATAATTCTACCTTGCATAGCACCAAGATATGTTCTTCTGTGTCCACGAATTTCGCTTTCATCGTGTACACCGCCAAGTGCAACTCTTGCATAGCTTTTGCCCAATGCCTCAGCAATAGATTTTGCGATTGAGGTTTTGCCAACTCCAGGAGGGCCTGCAAGACAAAGAATCATCTGATTATTTTTTTCCTTACAAAGTTGTTTTACAGCTATTGCCTCAATGATTCTTTCCTTAACTTCCTTCATTCCGTAGTGGTCGCTATCAAGTTTGTTTCTGATTTTTGCAATGTCTGTTTCATCAATCGTAGATGTATTCCAAGGCAAAGCAAGGCAAGCATCAAGATATGAGCGAATAATTCCTGCCTCCTGAGAAATCGACGGAAGCTTAGAAAGCTTTTCAATTTCCTTTTTAAGCTTTTGCTCGTTTTCTTCGGAAAGTTGAAGCTCATCAACTTTCTCAGTATACTTATCAAGCTCCTCTGCTAAATCAGAATCTCCAAGCATATTTTCGCCAAGCTCATCATTTATAGCTTTCAAACGCTCTTTAAGATAATATTCACGCTGATTTTCGTCCATAGACGCTTTTACTTTTTCGCCTATATCGTGTTCAGTGTTAAGTATTATAAATTCCTCATTAAGATATTCAAGCAACATATTAAGACGCTTTTCTATGTCAAGCTCATTAAGAATATCCATTTTGTAATTAAGATTTACAATAGCGTGTTCGGCTACAAGGTCGCATAAAGTTCCTGCGTCCTCACAAGAACGAATCATTGTAACCGTATCATTAGAAAGCCTGAGATACTGCGGTAAAATCTGAACATTCTTTACAAATGCTATCTTTACCGCCTGTTTCAGGGCTGATATTGTTATATTATCATCTGTATTTGTAAGTTCAGCCTCCTGAACCTCAGCTTCCATAAAGGACTCAGTTTCAGTATATCTGATTGTATTTGCCCTGAACAAACCTTCAACAATTATTCTGATTTCAGAATCTGAAATTCTTATTGCCTGCTTTATTTCTGCAACAGTACCAATCTTTGTAAGATTGCTTTCAAGCTCCTCGTCCTCAAGTACATTTATAGTGGCTGGCATAAATACTCTTTGGTCTTTTTTTATAGACTCAGTTAAAGCTATTACTGCTTTCTTAGAGCTTACATCATATTGAGTAGTTGAAAGCGGATATACAACTAAACCTCGTGTTGGAATAACAGGTAATGTAATAATCTCCGTATCCATATTGTCCTCCAATAAATTTTATATCTATATCGTATTTTTAAAAATAATTAGCATAAAGGGGAAAATCCACAGAATAGATTTTCCCCTTTTGTTAAGTCTAATATACTATTCTTAGACTGAATTTTACTTTTCAGAAGATTTTGCAAGCTCTCTTTCAAGCCATGCGACAGCTAAATCAAGTGCAACTGCAAGATTTTCTTTCTCGCCTGTCTTGATAATCTGCTTTCTTGCACTGATTTCTGTATCTGTGCTTAAAAGCTGAATTGTAACCTTATTGGCACAATCAAGATTATTTGAATTTTCCTTAGACTTGATTTGCAGCTTAATAACATAGGGGTCTTTCATATCTCCGAAAAAAATCGTGTCATTATTTCTTACAAGCGGTTTTCCTCTGTAATAAAGTGGAAATGTAGTTTTAGTGTTAGACATATAATCCTCCAATCGCAGTAAGTATGATTTATAAACGGTTAAAGAAACTACTGTGCCTTGTGCAAGGAAATTTGCACAAGGCACAAAAACGCAGTAGATTCACAAATTTAAGGTCTTACCATAATACTTTTTATTTTGGTAAGATATGCTTCAGATTTTATTTAAAACCATCAGGCACTCCTTTTAGCAATGATGTCTTAAAGATTTAAATAATTCTTTAACAAAACTTCAAGCAAATCATCACGATCAATTTTTCTTATAAGATTTCTCGCGTTATTGTGAGTAGTTATATAAGTGGGATCCTCAGACAAAATATATCCGACAATCTGATTCAGAGGATTATAGCCTTTTTCCTCAAGAGCCTTATAAACCGTAGTAAGAATAACTCTTATGCTCTCATCTTTATTGCCGTTAATAGAAAAGACCATAGTTTTGTCCTGCACGAGTACCACCTCCATACTGCTTATTTTAGCATATACATTATAGGATTTCAAGTACAAATTGTAAATTTGACACTAAAATGACTAATTTATTGTGCATTATGCTCTAAGAACTGCACCCTCATTTTCAAGAGCCTTCATAATTTTCTTCATAGTGCTGTTAGCGTGTTCATCTGTGAGAGTTTCATTATGAGAACGCATTGTGATTCTGAATGCAACATTCTTCTTACCCTTTTCAATCTGTTCACCTTGATATACATCAAAGAGCTTAACAGATTCGAGAGTAGAACCAGCAGATTTTTTCATAGCCTTTTCGAGTGTAAGAACAGGGATATTCTCATCACAGATAACTGCAATATCTCTTGTTACAGCAGGGAACTTAGGAAGTGGAGTATACTGCTTTTCAGATTTTGTATACTTAAAGAGCAAATCAGCCTCAAGCTCAAAAGCATAAACTCTCTCAACGATACCATAGTTTTCAGCTACCTGTGGGTGAAGTTCGCCGAATACGCCAATTCTTTCGCCGTCAATAGTAAGAACAGCACAACGACCTGGGTGATATGCAAATTCATCAGCGGAAGCCTCTACATCATAATCATAGATTGAAAGTCTGTCGAGAGTTTCTTCTACAATGCCCTTTAACTCAAAGAAATCAGACAAGCCATAGAAACCACCTATAAGCTTATTCTTTTCGACAGGAAGCTTATCATCTGTTGTAGGAATATACTCACGAGCAAGCTCATAGAGATAAGCCTTTTCGTTTCTGTTGTTATAGTTCTTTGCAAGAATTTCAAGAATTGAAGGAAGTGCAGTTGTACGCATTACGCTTGTATCCTCACCGAGCGGATTTGTTATAACAACTGAACGGCGAAGTTTGCTATCCTTTGGCATAAGAATCTTATCATAATACTTAGGGCTTACAAAAGAATATGTCATAATCTCGCTCAAACCAAGAGCAAGCATTGTTGACGCAATCTTATTATCAAACTTCTGACGAGCTGTATACTTACCCTGAGCACCACCGCTTATAGAAGTTGATGGAATTGTGTTGTAGCCTACGAAACGAGCAATTTCTTCTGCAATATCAGCCTTATGCTGGAGGTCAGGTCTGAATGTTGGCGGAAGAACATCTTCTCCGTCAAATTCACATTCAAGCTTTGTAAGAATAGCCTTCATTTCGTCAACAGAAAGCTTTGTATCAAGGAATGAGTTAATCCAATCAGGCTCAAGAGCAATTCTCTTTCTTACATTTATCTTGTCGATAGATTCACCAGCAAAGTCGATAATCTCGCCATCATATACATCTCCTGCGTCAAGAAGCTCTACAAGCTCACAAGCTCTCTGAAGTGCAGGCAAGCAATTATTCGGGTCAAGTCCCTTTTCGTAGCGTGAGGAAGCGTCTGTTCTCATACCATGCTCTTTAGCTGTAAGACGGACCGATGCACCATCAAAGTTAGCAGATTCAAAAACAATAGTGTTTGTATCATCAACAATTCCGCTGAACTCTCCGCCCATAACACCAGCAATAGCGATAGGCTTATTTTCATCTGCTATAATAAGGTTCTTTTCTGAAAGCTTACGCTCAATTCCGTCAAGAGTTGTAATAGTTTCCCCTGCTTTTGCATTTCTTATACGGATTTTAGCACCGTCAACAAAACGCAAGTCAAAAGCGTGCATAGGTTGACCATATTCAAGCATAACATAGTTAGTAATATCAACGATATTGTTAATAGGACGAACTCCCATAGCACGAAGTCTTTCACGAAGCCAGCGTGGTGATGGCTTTACTCTTACATTCTTAACGATTTTTGCACTATACATCTTGCAAAGCTCTTTGTTTTCAATCTTAACATCGAGCATACCCTCACAGCTTTCGCCGATACCCTTTACAACAGGCGTATGAAGCTTGAGTGGCTTATTATAAGTAGCGGCAGCCTCTCTTGCAAGACCAATAACAGAGAAACAATCAGGACGGTTTGAAGTGATTTCAAACTCAACCTTTGTATCATTAAGACCTATTGCATCTCTTATATCATCGCCGACCTTGCAGTCCTCTTGAATAAGGAAAATGCCGTCCTCAATAGCATAAGGGAAATCATGAACAGTTACTCCAAGCTCTGCAACAGAACAGAACATACCTTGGCTCAATACTCCACGAAGCTTGCCCTTCTTAATCTTCTGACCGCTATGGACAACAGAATTATCCTTTGCGACAGGTACAAGTACATCAGGAACAACATTTGTTGCGGCTGTAACTATCTGAATAGGTTCAGCCTCGCCAACATCAACCTTGCAAACTGTAAGTCTGTCTGCATCAGGATGCTTTTCTGTTGAAAGAACTCTACCGACAACTATATTTTTAAGCTCAGAGCCTTCTTTTTCAAAGCTCTCAACCTTAGAACCACTCATTGTAATTGCTTCAGAGAATACTCTCATATTGATATTTTCATCAATGTCAACGAACTCACGAAGCCATCTCATAGATAAATTCATTTTTTATACCTCCTTAGAACTGCGACAGGAATCTTACATCATTTTCATAGAAAAGACGCATATCATCAATATTATAACGACGCATTGCAACTCTCTCAAGACCAAGACCAAGTGCAAAACCTGTATATTCCTCAGGGTCAATGTTGCAGTTTTCGAGAACCTTAGGGTGAACCATTCCACAACCGAGAATTTCAATCCAGCCTTCGTTCTTGCAAAGACGGCAGCCAGCACCCTTACAGTTAAAGCACTGAACATCAACTTCAGCAGAAGGCTCTGTAAATGGGAAGTGATGTGGGCGGAAACGAACAACTGAATCCTCACCATAAAGACGCTTTACGAATGTTTCAAGTGTACCCTTGAGGTCAGCAAAGGTAATGCCTTTATCAACAACAAGTCCCTCAATCTGATGGAAAAGTGGTGAATGTGTTGCATCAACTGCATCTGAACGATAAACTCTACCTGGAGAGATTATGCGAATAGGAGGCTTTTGCTTTTCCATAACACGAATCTGAACAGGTGATGTCTGTGTTCTGAGAACGATATTATCATTGATATAGAATGTATCCTGAGTATCACGAGCTGGGTGATCCTTTGGAATATTCAATGCCTCAAAGTTATAATAATCATACTCAACCTCTGGACCATCGACAATATCAAAGCCCATTCCTACAAAGATTTCTTTAATCTCATCAAGAACAATAGAAAGTGGGTGCTTATTGCCAAGCTCATGTTTCTTTCCTGGAAGTGTAACATCAAGCTTTTCTGCCGCAAGCTTTGCATTTCTCTCTTTAGTTTTTATGTCAGCCTGTGCGGATTCAAGAAGCTGTGTTATATTTTCTCTTACTTCATTTGCAAGCTGTCCTATTACCGGACGCTCCTCAGGAGAAAGCTTACCCATTTGCTTTAGAATAGCTGTGAGTTCACCTTTCTTTCCGAGATATTTTACTCGAAGAGCCTCAAGCTCTTGCTTTGAACTTGCTTTAGCAAGCTCTTCCTGTGCCTGTTGCCTGATATTTTCAAGCTGTTCTTTCATACTTTTCACCTCAAAAAAATTTATGTTAAGGGCTTTGCCCTTAAAACCCACGAGGGACGCTGTCCCTCGACCCTGCAAGCCTTTGAAAAGGCTTGAGCGAAACTTTTAACTTTTCTTATGGGAAGATTGGCGATTCTTAAAACACATCAATAAACTTCCCACACATCGGTAGAGCCGAACAGCGTAGCTTGTTCGGCTACGGTAGATTCTTCATCCGCATCAACCAACTTCCCATAATCCACCACGAGCGAGGCTTGCCGAGCGATTCCGCGTCTTCGCCGTGGGTCGGCACCCACAAAAAATGCTTTCGTTCCTGACTTTTTAGTGTCAGGGACGAAAGCATATATAATCTTCCGTGGTACCACCCTTGTTTTTGCAATAAGCAAACTCTCATTATGCCTTTAACGGTGCTTTTCTCCGTTACCGCCTAATCTGCATAAGCATTTCAGCAGTACCGCTCGGAAATGAACTTCATCTCATTCCACAGACAAAATTGCTCTCAGCCCTCGACAATTTTTCTCTTTAGACTGCATATAAATGGACTACTTTTTTCGTCATTGCGTTTATTGTAAATTATATCATAAAAAATAAAAACTTGCAAGGAATTTGATAATATATTTTAGCTATTTCACAAGCGAATAATCAACTAAGCCTTCATTTGCATAAACAGACTTAATTTCTTCTCTTACTTCTGTCAAAGCAAAGCCAAGAAGATTTTCACCTTGCCATTCATAAGGATTATTTATTCGCTCATCATTTTCACTCATACCAATGCCCCAAACTCTATCCGTAGGACTTGCTTCAACAAGAATTTTATCACCTGTACTCAGCAGAAAATTCATAAGATTTCTATTTTGCGTAAACTTTAGATAATTGCCATTCAAAACAATGCTGTATTTTACATCATTCCATATCTTTTCATCGAAATTACGAATTTTTCTGCCAAGTGATTTTATTTTATTTGGTTCATCAGAAACCATAATTTGCTCAAAAACTTCCTTATCATCAAAAAGCAAAGCTTTTTTCGACATCATATATTGTTCCATACAACTATACTTATGAATATCCTCGCTAAAATCAGACTTCCACCACTGGCTAAAACAGGATTTTGTAATACCATTTTTAGACGGTCTATGTCCCCAAAAGAAAACAAAATCGGTTTTTTCACCACTTTTATATCTCTTTCTCAGCCAATCAATATTATATAGCGGTTTTCCATTTTCTTGCCAAAAATGAGTTGAAAAATCATTATGAATATAATGCATTTTTTCAATCTGGAATTCATCATAATCTCTTTCTAAAAATTCGTCCCAAAATCCACACCAGCTTTTCGGCTCAGGAAATAGTTCCATATATTCGTTCTGTTCACTTGGCGAAAGAGTTTTAAACCAATCATAGATATTATACCTATACTCCTCTCCAGAACCCATTCGCCAACCTATAGAATATCTTTCCATATAAGGATAAGCTATCCAAAGCGGTGGCATAAGTTTCTTTTCTTGCATAGTTTCCACCTGATTTCAACTTTACAAATTAAGAATTTATCTTGTTTCTTCTTTGCGTGATTCTGCTTTCTTTCTTGCATTAGCTAAAGCTTTCATCTCTTGTGGAGTAAGCTCTCTGTATTTTCCCGGCTGAAGCATACCTAATTTAATTGGACCTATGGCAGTTCTTTTCAGTCTTGCAACCTCAAGTCCGACTGCTTCACACATTTTTCTGATTTGACGGTTTCTGCCTTCTTCAAGAATAATTTCAAGAACTGTGCGTTCTCTCTCTTGAGCAAAAACCTTAATTCCAGCTGGTGAGGAAAGTCTGCCATCAACCAAAACACCTTTTGTCAAAGCTGTAAGCTGTTCTTCAGATATTCTTGGGTGAACAGTTACACGATAGGTCTTTGCGACATGATGTGACGGGTGAATAATTTCATTTGCAAATGCTCCATCATTGGTCATAAGAAGCAAGCCTTCACTTTCTCTATCAAGTCTTCCGACAGGATAAAGTCTTGTTGGAAAATCCTTTATAAGCTCTGCAACACATTTACGGTCACGCTCATCACTCATTGTTGTAATATATCCTCTTGGTTTATGGAGCATAACATAATACTTTTTAGATTTTGCAGATGAATTTAGCTTTCTGCCCTGAACAATGATTTCATCTTTTTTAGGATTAGCTTTATCACCAAGAGTTACTGTTTTTCCGTTTACCTTTACCAAGCCTTTTTGTATAAGCTCCTCTGCCTTTCTGCGTGAAGCTATACCTGCATCGGCTATAATTTTCTGTATTCTTATAAGTTCGTTAGAAGCCAAACTTATCCCTCTTTTCTTTATATTTTTATCGTCTGAAAAGTTTTTCAAAAAATCCTTTTTCGTGAATAACCGCCTTACATTCTTCCTTTGCTATAAGGTCGGCACAGCCTATTATTTTACCATTTACCCTAAAAATAATTTTACCTTCAGCTTTGCCTTTTCTTATAGGCGCATAAATAAATCTCGGCAGTATAATTTCTGATTCTATTTTACATTGCTCTCCATCAAACACTGAAACATTTACATCTCTTGATGGATAAAGCTGAATCTCATCAGCTTCTCCACCAACAACATTAGCTTGAATAGCGTCTTTCGCTTGACAAAGTGTTTCAGCTTTCATTTTAGAAAAGCCATAATCATATAATTTCTGATGGTCATTCCAATCATCACCATCATTAAGCGTAACACATATCAAACGAACACCATTTCTCTCAGCACAGCTTGAAAGAGTTCGACCTGCTGTTTTTGTAAAACCTGTTTTAACCCCAATACAACCATCATAAAGCGATAAAAGCCTATTATGATTATTACATATCTGAGTTTTGTTTTCGGGAGAGGTATATTTAACAGTTATACTTTTTTGACTTACAGTTTCTTTAAACTGCTCGTTTTCCATAGAATAAGCTGTAAGCATAGCAATATCATATGCACTTGAGTAATGTTCTTCATCATCAAGCCCTGACGGTGTAACAAAATGGGTATCTTTCATATTGAGCGATGCCGCCTTTTGATTCATCATCTCTGCAAAACCCTCTGTACTTTTTCCCAATGTAATTGCAATCGCATTTGCAGCATCATTTCCAGAAACCATCATCATACCCTTTGCAAGCTCAGAAAGCTTTATAATCTCACCATTTTTCAGGTACATACTTGAACCCTCTGCCTGCATATCCGCTGTGAATTTAATATCAATATCTTGGGATTGTGAGAATTCAAATGCAAGCAGAGCTGTCATAATTTTTGTAATGCTTGCAATCGGTCGCCTTGTGTGGCTATCCTTTTCATAAATGATTGTTCCGCTATCGGGTGCATATAATATTGCACTCAACGCAGAAACTGACGGCTTATCACCGTCAGCCTTAGAATCAGAACTTGCACCTAAAGATATAAACGAATAAAATATCACTGCAAAGCACAGCAACAAAGCAGTTGTCCTTTTCATATGTAACCTCCGCCGAAAATTAAGATTATCTAATTATATGCTCAGCGGATTGTTAAATATAACGCTCTTTTATTTAAGAATGACAACTATTATACTGTTGGGTCTGACATTTCAGAATCTTCGTCATCGGTGCTTTCTTTTGAATTTTCTTTTTTATCTTTTTTGAAAAGACCAACAATCTTATCAATCAAATCCGGAACCATTGCAACAGCTCTGTCTTGGCTATCTTGGAAACTTTCAATGTTAAGAAGCTTTGCCTCGCCGTTTGATACTGCAATAAATGCAATAGGGTTAATTGTAACGCCTGCACCCGAACCGCCACCAAAAAGTTTGCTATTTTCCATTTTCTTTGATGCAAATTCGGAACCACCTGATGCAAAACCATAAGTCACCTTAGATACTGGAATTATAGTAGTACCATCTGCTGTTGTAATAGGTGTTCCGATAACAGTATTAACATCTACCATTTGCTTGATTTTATCAAGTGTTGTATCCATAAGACCCTCAATTGGATGATGTTGTTGTTCACTCATTTAAACCATTCCTTTCAAATCTTTATTTAGTTAAGGACTTTGCCCTTAAAAACTACCAAAGGCTCTACCGTAGGTAACTACCTTTGGAAACTATAAGCTTTTAATTATCTTACATAGAAGATATAATTAACTAAAATTATACTTCCATATCCTTCTTTATACCAAGTATAAGTTTAATTCCCCTCAAAGCTGCCGAGATTATTGTACCTAAGGCAAACCAGGGTCTTATACTTACTTTTGTTTCAGCAAAAATCTTAGTTTCTTTTTCTGTAAAGCCTGGCTCTATATCAATTTGCTTTTTTTTAAGCTTCATATTTGAATCAATAAAAGATACCGCAGGATATAATGCTGAACATATATATCCATATTTCATAGCAGTATCTCCTGCATCTTCTCCAACAATAAGCAAATCTATTTTAAGCTTTTTGATAACAATATGCTTAATAAGCTTTGATGAAGTATCTTTTATAATGGATATAGCATCAGACAAAATCTCAAATAATCCGTCCAAACCTCGCTTTTTATATAGCTTTTTTAGATTATTTTCTTTTTTTTCCAGCTTTTTCTCTTTAGGCTTTTCTGGTTTTTCAGATTCATTTTTTTGCTTTTCTGACTTTTCCTTTGGTGGAACAAGCTTTATCTTTACAAAAAGATATTGCAATATAAGTTCAGGCTCGCCATCATATCTGAAACGAAACGAAACAGGTATCATAAGCAAAAGAAAGATAAAAAGCAATATTCCGACTATTATATAAAGTGCGGTCATATTTTCTCTTCTTTCTCAAGTTCTTTCTCCGTGTTTTCGTTTTCGCCATTTTCTGATGATTCTTCAGAATTTTCTTCATCACTATTCTTTTGCGGAAGTGGTGGCAATTCGCTTACATCACTTACATTAAAGCAACGCAAGAAATTTTCTGTTGTTCCATAAATCAAAGGTCTGCCTGGAAGTTCAAGTCTGCCCTTTTCTTCTATAAGTTCTCTTGCAACAAGACTTGAAACCACACCAGAACAATCAACGCCTCTTATCTGCTCAACAAAAGCCTTTGTAACTGGTTGATTATAGGCTATGATTGCAAGAACCTCCAAAGCCGCTTGTGAAAGTGGTGAATTTCTCCTTAAATCAAGAACTGTGCGAATAATCTCAGCATATTCCTTTTCTGTACACATTTGATAGCTTTTCCCAAGCCTTACTATTTTAATACCTGATTTTCTACTGGAATAATCCTCCATAAGTGATTTCAGCAATTCTTCAGCTTTTTCTTCTTTTATCTCCAATGCCTGAGCTATTTTTGTAAGCTCTGCTGGAGTACCACAAGCAAATAGAATCGCTTCTATCGCAGGTTTTAATTTTTCAGCTTCCACAGCTTATCACCGCCTTTGCAGCATTTGGATTTGAGCTTCTTCGCCGTCACCCTCAACACGAACTCTCTTACCCTTAATCAATTCAAGCACAGCGAGAAAAGTCGCAACCATTTGGCTTTTGCTTTCGCTGTCATCAAAGAGTGTTGAATATCTGACTGGCTTTCCGCCCCATAAAATTCTCATTACACCTATAATTCTCGATGAAACCGAAACAATCTTTCGTCTGACAATAACCGAAAAAGCTTCGTCAGACGGCGGAAGATTTTTCTTTCCTCGACCAACCGCTGCCATATATGCCGCAACAAGTACAGACGGATCGTGACTTCGTTTATACTTTGTATCACATTTCATCTTAATCTGATTACGACAATAATTATCAAAGCTGACAATCTCGCCAAGCTTTTTGGCAGCCTTTCGGCATTCCTGATATTCAAGAAGCTGTCCTTGAAGTTCTTCCTTGAGCTTTTCACCCTCCTCATATTTCGGCAGAAGTTCATAGGATTTAATTTCAACAAGCCTTGATGCCATATCGAGAAATTCGCTGGCAACATCCATATTGTTTTCTTTCATAAGGTCGAGATGCTCCATATATTGGTTAAGCAACTCTGAAATACTTATATCATAGATATTAAGCTTATTTTTGCTGATAAGATGTAAAAGTAAATCAAGCGGTCCTTCAAATGTAGGAAGCTTATATGATATTTTTTCCATTTTTAACCGCCTTTATTCATTATAGACCAAAATTGGGATTAAAAGGGCTTCCAGAAAACGGAAGTGCTGTTAAATTTAGTATTCCACTTGTAAGCCACCTTTGAGCAACTGAAAGCGGTCCACTAAATGCACCAAAAGCAATAGCAATCATAAGAATCATAGAAATCATTGCTTCATTGCGTTGAATTTGATAGCAAATTTTATTTGGCAGGAATGCCATAAGTATCTTAGAGCCATCAAGAGGTGGTATAGGAATAAGATTAAAAACGGCAAGTGAAATATTTATAGCCATAAAGTAATATAGGAAAAGAACAATATATGATAAAATACCAACTGATTTTCCACCTAATAAAAATAACACTGCCGTAGGGTCTATCTCTAAAACAAGATTTATAAGCAAACCACCTACAATACCCGCAAGCAGATTAGCAAGTGGACCTGCCAAAGCAACAACCGCCATTGCACCCTTTGGATTTTTTCTATGGTCAAGATTTACCGGAACAGGCTTTGCCCAACCAAAACCGACAAGCAAAAGTAAAAATGCACCAACATAATCTATATGCTTTAATGGATTAAGTGTTTGTCTGCCAAGCATTTTAGCTGTCTTATCTCCGAACCATCCAGCAACTGTTGCGTGGGCAAATTCGTGAAATGGCAGCATTACAAAAATTACAAGCAATGATGCCAATATACTTGCAATAACACTCATAAGGTCTAAGCCTTGTCCACTAAAAGCATTACTTAATACACTAAGTAGCAAATTAAATCTCCCTTTCTCTAATACAAAGTAAGCGGAATCCTGCATTTTTTGAGCAGAATCCCGCTTGCAAACTCATTTAGTTCGCAACAAAGTCAAGGAATTACTCCTTGTCCTCATCATCGTCACTATCGGAGCTATCATCATCTGAATCATCGAGGTCGGAATAATCGAACTCAAGTTCTTCACCGCACTTTGGGCAAGAGATACTGCCCTCAAGAAGCGTATTTTCGTCCATATAGGTTGTTTCGCCACAGCTTGGGCAAGTAACCTCATAGAAGTTATCGTCTTCGTCAACATAATCATCGTCATCATCTTCAAAGTCTTCATAGTAGTCTTCTTCGATAGATGCGAGGTCCTCATCAATCTCATCGACCTGTTCGCAAAGCTCATCATAAGCATCGTTCAAGTCAGAAACCTTTTCAGTAACCTCACTGAGAAGGTCTACAACTGCATTCAAAACCCTGACTGTCTTATCATTCTTATCAAGGTCCATACCATCAATCATGCCCTTAATGTATGCTGCCTTTTCATTTATACCCATTTTTAAACGCTCCTTCCGATTTTCAAAATTCTGATAATATAATTAAAATAAATTATGCACGAGCCATATACTCGCCTGTTCTTGTGTCGATTTCGATAAGGTCACCCTCATTAATAAAGAGAGGAACCTTAATCTCTGCACCTGTCTCAAGAACTGCTGGCTTTGTTACATTAGTAGCTGTATCACCCTTGAAGCCTGGGTCTGTCTGAGTAACCTCAAGCTTAACAAAGTTAGGTGGCTCAACACCGAAAACATTTCCCTTGTAGGAAAGAACCTTACATACCATATTTTCCTTAACAAACTTAAAGTTATCAGAGAGTGTTGAAGCATTGATAGGAAGCTGTTCGTAAGTTTCGTTATCCATGAAGTAATAGAGGTCACCATCTGTATAGAGGTATTCCATATCTCTTCTGTCGATGAAGGCTGTTGGATACTTATCATTTGGGTTGAAAGTCTTTTCAACAACTGCACCTGTAATAACATTCTTAATCTTTGTACGAACGAAAGCCGCACCCTTACCAGGCTTAACATGCTGGAACTCGACGATAGAAACTACATTGCCGTCCATTTCAAATGTTACGCCATTTCTGAAATCACCTGCTGAAATCATTAAATAATCCTCCTGTTATTTTAAGAATATCTCGTTTCATATTCAAGGCAATACTGCACATATTGCTCTCATATATTAAAGTATACAATAAACAAGCAAAAATTGCAACCATTTAATCTAAACACATTCCAAAATATACAAAAATTTAACAATATATTGGTCAATTTCCGAGAATAATTAAGTCCTTGGTAAATGAATTAAAGTTCTTGTAACCATCATCTGTAACAAGAACCATGTCTTCAATTCTTACACCAAATTCGTTATCAAGGTAGATTCCCGGTTCACTTGTTACTACCATTCCGCTCTCAAGCTTAAAGCAATTATTAGGAGAAAGGCTTGGTTTTTCGTGTATATCAAGACCTACGCCGTGTCCTGTTGCGTGTCCAAAGCAACCCTCAAAGCCTGCTTTATAAATTATATCACGAGCTGTCCTATCAACCTCACCACAGCTTACACCACTCTTAATTTTATCCAGTGCGGCTTGCTGGGCAGTCTTTACTATGTCATATACTTTAGCCTGATAATCGCTAACCGTTCCAAGAGCAACTGTTCTTGTCATATCGCTTTTATATCCCTCTACATCTGCACCAATGTCGAGTGTAATAAGGTCGCCATATTCAAGCTTTTTGTCATCAGGAACACCGTGTGGCATAGATGTCTTTTTGCCAGAAATTATAATCAAGTCAAAAGCAACACCTACTGCACCATGCTGACGCATATACATTTCCATAAACAAAGCTAATTCTCTTTCGCAAACTCCAACCTCAACTTTTTTAAGAGTTTCAGTGAGAGCCTCTTCTGTAAGATTTGTTGCTTTCTGCATAAGTTCAATTTCTTGTTCAGTTTTTATACCACGCATTTTGGCAATGATTCTATCAAGCTCATCATTTTTAATTGTACTTACTTTGCAAAGCTTGAAAGTATCTTCCATTGAATTATACATTTCAAAGGTAAATGCTGAACTTTCGAGCATAATTACACGAAGATTTTCTTTTTCTATAATTTCTTTCAGGCTATCATTAAACTTTCTGAACTGAACAACCTTGCAGTTCTTTGCAACAGCCCTTGCAGCCTCAGCATAACGAAAATCAACAAAAAGATATGTGTCACGCTTTGTAACAAGTAAATAACCGAGTGATGAAACAAAGCCTGTGAAATATTTGCGGTTATTCTGCGAATATATCAGAGCTGCATCTGCATAAGACGGAATCATATGAGCTAATTCTCTTGTTTTAGTCATTTTTTAAACTCCCTTTAAGCTCTACTTAAATAGAGCCATAAATGTATCATTTACACTTATCAGACAAATATTATGAGTGGTAAATTCAAGCAAGCTCCTCAAGAGCATAGAAATATCCATTTTTGCCAAAGCCTGCAATAACACCCTTGCATACAGGTGAAATTACAGATTTATGCCTGAACTCCTCACGAGTATGAACATTTGACATATGCACCTCAATAGTTGGAATAGAATCCTCAACCGATGCAATAGCGTCACGCAAAGCATAGCTATAATGTGTCAACGCACCTGCATTTATAACAATTCCGCTGACATCTTCACTATAAGCGGCGTGAATTCTATCTATAAGGTCGCCCTCATGATTTGATTGATATATTTCACACTCAATATTGAGTGATTTTGCTTTAGCAAGAATATCTTCATTTATACTTTGCGCATTTTCTTTGCCATAAATCGCCTTTTCTCTTATACCAACCATATTGAGGTTTGGGCCAAGTAAAACAAGAAGCTTTTTCATTTCTTATCATCTCTTTCTAAAAGATTATATTTAGATAAATAATCTTCTCCATAAAGTTTTTTTCTCATAGGAAGCTCCAACTTTCTGCGAAGCTTTATAGTTTTGCCCTTATCTGGAGATTGTGGCACAAGAAGTGCGGATTTCATTCCAGCAAGCTTTGCACCAAGTATATCTGTAAAAATCTGGTCGCCAATAACTAAAGCATTTTTGGGCTTTACAGAAAGCTTTTTTTCGGCACGAATAAAACCAAATGGTAAGGGCTTAAGACTCATTGCTACGCAATCAAGTCCTACACTCTTCGCAAATGGATAAACTCGTTTTCTAAAATTATTTGAGCATATTATAACCTCAATGCCACTTTTCTTAATTTCATCGAGCCACTCCTCTACCCCATCATAAATTTTCTTAGATGATGGCGGAGATACTGTATTATCAACATCAAGTAAAATTGCATCTATATTATTTTTTTTCAGGAATTCAACTGTAATATCTTTAAAAGACACAAAAGCCATTGTCGGCTTAATCACCGAATCACAACCTTTAATTTTTCAATCATTTCTTAACACCACAAAAGTTTTTGATATTTGCAAAAAAATCTGCCCTGAAATGCCTGCCGTGGATTAATACGGCTGACTATTCAAGACAGACCCTCAATTTTGTTATTTAATTGCGATAATTCTGAAATTCTCGTTATTACTTAAACTTACGCTTACGAGCAGCTTCAGACTTCTTTTTACGCTTTACAGAAGGCTTCTCATAAGCCTCTCTCTTGCGAACTTCAGCAATAACACCAGCTCTTGCACACTGCTTCTTAAATCTTCTAAGTGCACTCTCAAGAGACTCGTTATCCTTAATTCTGATTTCAGCCATTTATCTTCCCTCCCATCCGCCATACGGCAGGGGTATTGTGTCATACGATACAAGTTGTATTATACTATATAAAGCTTGATTTTGTCAAGAGATTTTATAAAATTTGTTTGTTCTCCAATTTTTAATAAATAAAATATTAATGCTTAGTTTTTGATTTACAAACTAAAACATCATTTAATTATCTGAATATTCCATAAGTAAATATGTTGTTTTTTGATTTAAACTTTCTTCAATTTCATACTCTTTAACAGCTTTAAAGCCAAGCTTTTCTAAAAGCTCACGCTTTGTAAATTCATTATTTGAAACTTTCATATAATATTTA
>OHGT01000713.1_pt1 | contig 19385 bp, 17 predicted proteins | sample 1567861 | NCBI WGS metagenome assembly OHGT01 (sample SAMEA3879533, study PRJEB24766) | human gut metagenome | biome: human-associated habitat; feature: feces | place: USA | collected 1985/1987 | reverse complement strand
TATCTTGTATTTCTCAAGATAACGATCAACAATCAGCTGTTCTTCGTCACTCAACAAAATGCTCATACGTCGTTCGCGTTTCGTACACTCGACGTGCATTTTCAGGCACTTTTTACTTCTTTTTCTCATATCTTCTGCAAAATTACTTTTACTTCTGTAAATACAAAGAATAAAAGCAGTAAATTTGCAAAAAAAGATGGCTAAACATAATGAATTAGGAAAAGCCGGAGAAAATGCCGCAGTAACCTATCTGGAGCAACAAGGTTACATTATTCGTGACCGGAACTGGAGAAAAGGACATTTTGAACTGGATATTGTGGCTACCCAAAAGGAGGAATTAATTGTAGTGGAGGTAAAGACCCGCAGCAATACTCAATTTGCCGAACCGGAGGACGCCGTTGACATCCCTAAAATAAAACGTACCGTACGCGCTACGGATACCTATATGAGACTATTTCAAATCGATGTACCTGTAAGATTCGATATCATTACGGTAGTGGGCGAAGACGGAAACTTCAAGATCGAGCATATCAAAGAGGCGTTTTATCCTCCTTTATTTTAAAATTCAAGACATAGAAGATACAAAATTATTATAAATTGATTAATTATGAATGTTGAAACAGCCAGAGAATACAGCCTCAGCAAAAAAGCCGCTACGGAAGATATGCCTTTCGGTGATGATTTCCTGACAATCAGAGTCATGGGAAAAATGTTTTTATGTATTAGTTTCAATACACCTGACAGGATTACGATGAAATGCGATCCAGACTACGCCATCGAATTGCGGGACCATTACAATGGCGTGGAAGGTGCTTGGCATTTTAACAAGAAATACTGGAACCAAGTATTCCTTGACCGCGACTTAGATGATAAACTGATAAAACAATTGATCGACCACTCCTATGATGAAGTCATCAAGAAGTTCCCCCAAAAACTACGTGCAGAATATGACGCCCTCCCCTGAAAGATTCCCCGTTCCATTGATTCATATCAGTGAAACGAATTCGACTAATAACTACCTGCAAACTCTTTGTGCCCAACAAAAAGTAGAGGAGTTGACGACCGTAGTTGCCGACTTTCAGACATCCGGACGAGGGCAACGTGGGAACTCTTGGGAATCGGAACCGCTCAAGAACCTCCTTTTCAGCTTTGTGCTTTTCCCTGATTTTTTGGAAGCGCGCTGCCAATTTCTTATTTCGCAGATTATATCTTTGGCTATTAAGGAAGAGTTAAGTACTTATACTGAGGACATTTCTATCAAATGGCCGAACGATATTTATTGGAAAGAGAAAAAGATTTGCGGAATATAAATCGAAAACGATTTGATGGGACGGAACATCTGTCAAAGCATTGCAGGAATCGGAATCAATATTAACCAGGAAGAATTCTACAGCCCGGCTCCTAATCCCGTTTCACTATATCAGATCACCGGAAAACGCCATGATGTCTTTGAGATATTAAAGAATATCATGATCCGTGTTCAGTCTTATTATGCCAAACTTCAAAAGGGAGATATAACACAGATAACCAACCAATATGAAAAATCGCTTTTCAGAAAAGAAGGAATGCACCGATATAAAGATGTTGACGGTGAATTTCTGGCACGAATTATTTGTGTTGAGCCGGAAGGTAAGTTAATCTTAGAAGACGAAAAACAGGTCCGAAGGGCTTATATGTTTAAGGAAGTGGAATATTTATTGAGATAAAAATCTTTTATATATGAGAACTACATTATTTACTTTATTTGCTTTGTTATTTTTCATAATTAGTTGTGAAGACTCAGAAAACAGTCCGACCCCATCTATTAAAGAAAGCGATACTGATAACAAAGAAGAGGCTTATCAACTTCCTGTAATCTTCCACATCTTTTACGATGGGAGCGATTCAGACCAAACTGTGACAACTAAAAGAATAAAAGAAATTATTGATGCTTGCAATAAGTATTATGACAATTCGAATAACAAAAGTGTAGATATTCATTTGAAATTCATCCTTGCTACCCATAACAATGAGGGAAAAGTACTTTCTGAGGCTGGAATAGAGCGTATAAAAGTAAACAACGCAGAATTGGACTGTGACAATTTTATGGATGACAAGTCTAATATTCAATATCTATGGGATACCGACCAATACATCAATATTATGTTATATCGGTTCACAAACAAAAATATATTAGGAATCTCTTACCTTCCATATACAGTCAAGCCGGACAAATTAGAAGGACTAAATCAACTTAATTTCTTACCAACACACTCCACTCTGACATATCCTCACTGTATATCTATCAACAAATTATATATTAACGGGAAAGCCAATATAGAAGGGCAAATCTATAATCCTTCAGATGTTATTGCCACCCTTGCCCATGAACTTGGACACTATCTAGGTTTATATCATACTTTCAATGAAACGAAAGACTCGGCAGGAAATATAATTACCAATCTATGTGAGGACACTGACTATTGTACAGATACCCCTCCTTACAACAGAGATGAATATAAAGATTTTTTAGACAACTATATCCCTAAAAATGGAATCAAGATCACATTCAATGATTTACCATATCTTATGGAAAGGAAAAACTGTTTTGATAATACCCAATCTACCCCAAACAACATCATGGACTATGAATACTCATACGTTAATCGCTTTACCAATGAACAAAAAAATAGAATCCGGTATGTGCTGGCACACAGTCCGCTGATTCCAGGAAAAAAGGTTACCCGAAGTATAACAAGAACAACGGCACCACAAGAATTTCCCATGCGAACAATCAAATAAGACTGTATTATAGAAAAAGAGGTGAACCATTTTCAGCGATTCACTTCTTTTTCTATTCTCAATATCTTATCCAGTGTCTTTTGAGCCTCTGTTGACGGAAATTGTGAAATAACTTTTCTCAACGAATTCCGGGCTTTCTGATAATCGGTCGAAAAGACTTTCGATAATCCATCCCGATAACGCGCATATTGCATCTTAGTAGGCGATGCGAGTTTTTTAAAATCAGTATCCAACCGTTTCTTCTCCTTTTCAGCCATCAGATAATAGTAATTACCTAGGAATATATTAGCAGCCAGATTATCCGTATCCAACTGCAACACCTTTTCATACATACGCAGAGCCTCCTTTTCATGCCCACGGCACACTTGCATCTCAGCACATGCCTCCAGATAATCTACATTATCAGGAGTCTTTTGAAGCAATTCCTTGTAAAACAGATAAGCCTTGTCATAATTCCGGTTCCTCCTATAAGCAGAAGCCAGTTCTACAGCTAATTTTGAACTAATCTCACTACTCTTATCAATACTCGTCCAATAGAACATCTCGGTACGGTCTATATTCAAACCGATTGTTTGGCGGAAATAGCTCACAGCCTGTCCATGCTGCCCCGATTCAATGGCAGCAGACACTTTCTGCAACATCTCATCGACCGACTGCGCATTCAGCACCAGCGGCAATGAAAACAATGAAAAAAAGAAGATAGTTAAGGCTCTCATAATCCCACTTTTGTTATTTAGTTCGTGACACACAAAGATACAATAAAAAAAATAAAAGATGTACCTTTGCGGACGAAAAGAACAATCAATTTGATAAAAGTGTTTTTATACAATGACAGATAAAAAACAGGTCACTGAAAACAGACGAATATTACAGATTGCCATCCCATCAATCATATCGAATATCACCGTTCCTTTATTGGGACTCATCGATGTCACCATTGTAGGTCATCTCGGTTCTCCGGCCTATATCGGGGCCATCGCCGTAGGGGGAATGCTGTTCAATATCATCTATTGGATTTTCGGATTCCTTCGTATGGGGACTAGTGGAATGACTTCGCAAGCTTACGGACAGCACGACCTTAACGAAATCACCCGACTATTGCTACGTTCCGTCGGAGTAGGATTACTCATCGCTTTCTGTCTGCTGCTGCTTCAGTATCCCATTCTGCACTTGGCATTTACATTTATAAAGACCACACCGGAGGTAGAACAACTGGCAACCACTTACTTCTACATCTGTATTTGGGGAGCTCCCGCCACCTTAGGGCTTTATGGATTTGCAGGCTGGTTCATCGGTATGCAGAACTCACGTTTTCCGATGTATATCGCCATTACCCAGAATATAGTTAATATTATTGCCAGCCTATGTTTTGTTTACCTATTGGATATGAAAGTGGCAGGCGTAGCCGCAGGAACTCTTATTGCCCAATATGCAGGCTTCTTCATGGCTCTTTGGCTCTATATGCGTTACTACCATACGCTCCACAAACGAATTGTCTGGAAAGAAATAATACAAAGACAAGCCATGTATCGCTTCTTTCAAGTCAACCGCGACATATTCTTCCGTACACTCTGTCTTGTCATGGTCACTATGTTTTTCACCTCTGCCGGAGCAGCACAAGGAGAAGTCGTTTTAGCCGTCAACACTTTGCTCATGCAATTATTCACCTTATTCTCCTATATCATGGATGGCTTTGCTTATGCCGGTGAGGCGTTGGCTGGACGTTATATCGGCGCAAAAAATCAAACAGGCCTCCGCAGTACCGTACATCATCTCTTTTATTGGGGATTGGGTCTTTCGTTTCTATTCACCCTCTTATATTCAGTTGGCGGGAAAAGCTTTCTAGGTCTGTTAACCAATGATATTTCAGTAATCGCCGCTTCCGACTCCTACTTTTATTGGGCACTTATCATTCCATTAGCCGGTTTCTCCGCCTTTCTTTGGGATGGTATCTTTATCGGCGCTACCGCTACCCGCCAAATGCTTTACTCCATGTTGGTAGCTTCCGCCAGCTTTTTCGGAATATATTACGGATTCCATTCCTTGTTGGGAAATCATGCCTTATGGTTGGCTTTCCTTGTTTATCTTTCACTAAGAGGAATCGTGCAAACCTTTTTAGGGAGACAAATCATGCGAAAAGTAATCGTGCACTGATGAGGAGTATCCGATAAATTATCTCTATATTTGCGGAAAACATTAAAAGTAAAAGATATGGCAAAGTATAAAAGAATTCTACTAAAATTAAGCGGAGAGAGCCTGATGGGCGAAAAGCAATACGGCATTGACGAAAAAAGATTGGCAGAATATGCGGAACAAATCAAAGAAATCCACGGACAAGGGGTGCAAATCGGCATTGTCATCGGAGGCGGAAATATTTTTCGTGGCCTAAGCGGAGCCAGTAAAGGTTTCGACCGTGTGAAAGGTGATCAAATGGGAATGTTGGCTACGGTCATCAACAGCCTTGCCCTCAGTTCGGCACTTGTCGCCACCGGAGTGAAAGCCCGCGTATTGACAGCAGTACGGATGGAACCTATCGGTGAATTTTACAGCAAATGGAAAGCCATCGAATGTATGGAAAACGGTGAAGTGGTTATCATGTCCGCAGGAACGGGAAATCCCTTCTTCACCACAGATACCGGTTCTTCACTGAGAGGAATTGAAATCGAAGCAGACGTTATGCTGAAAGGAACTCGTGTAGACGGTATCTATACAGCTGATCCCGAAAAAGATCCTACCGCAACCAAGTTTGATGACATCACTTATGACGAAGTTCTGAAACGTGGTCTGAAAGTTATGGATTTAACCGCTACTTGTATGTGCAAGGAAAATAATCTGCCTATCGTTGTATTTGATATGGATACGGTAGGCAACTTAAAGAAGGTAATCAGCGGAGAAGAAATAGGTACAATTGTACACAACTAATTATAAAAAGAGGACGTTCCCGGTAAATAAGGGAATTAGGATTTATTATAGCGATGAGCGATAGACAGAGCATATATACTCTCCTATCGCATTATCGCTATTAATTTCTATAAATTTCTTCAACAAATCCGAGAAGCCGGATTTTACCTGCCCCCTGTTTATCTGTACAAGACGAGAAACTCCCAAGCATTGGATAGGATACAATGAAAAAGGCGATTTGGTTCTAAGGGTACAATTTCTTCCGTGCATATAGTTTCCCTATTTGCCTAAGAATTATTCTTCCGGCTACACTTATTTAATCTTCCGATCGCATAAACAGGATTAGTTTTATGCAGCCAAAATAATAGTTTTTAGCACACGAAAGATTAAATTATACTATCAACCGCCTAAACGCTTGTTTATCATTGGTGAACTGCGTACTTTTGCACGCCATAAAAAAAGGACTAAGAACAATGAATAACAAGACCAAAGGTTTTATCTATGGAGCCATTGCCGCTGCCAGCTACGGTATGAATCCTCTTTTTGCACTTCCGCTCTATGCAGCCGGAATGAGTGTCGATACCGTTTTATTCTACCGTTATTTCTTTGCCGCAATCGTGCTGGGTATTCTGATGAAAATGCAGCATCAATCCTTTGCACTTCACAAGGCAGACGTTCTGCCCTTAGTCATTATGGGTTTGCTGTTCTCTTTCTCATCGTTGCTCCTGTTTATAAGCTATAATTACATGGATGCCGGAATCGCTTCGACCATCTTGTTTGTTTATCCGGTAATGGTAGCTGTCATTATGGGGGTGTTCTTCAAGGAAAAAATATCCGCAATTACCGTTTTCTCTATTCTGCTGGCACTTTCAGGTATTGCTTTGCTCTATCAAGGAGATGGCGACAAACCGCTATCCACGTTGGGGATCATCTTTGTTCTGCTGTCTTCACTCTCATATGCTATATACATAGTAGGTGTGAACCGCTCAACATTGAAAAACCTGCCAACCACCAAACTTACATTTTACGCCATCCTGTTCGGACTATCGGTTTACATCGTCCGTCTGAACTTCTGTATGGAGCTGCAGGTTATACCATCCGTCTGGTTATGGGCAGATACATTGGCTTTGGCTATTCTGCCAACCGCCATATCATTGGTCTGCACCGCCTTAGCTATCCATTATATAGGCTCCACACCAACCGCCATTCTAGGTGCTTTGGAACCTGTGACAGCCTTATTTTTCGGTGTTATGCTGTTCCATGAGAAACTAACTCCTCGCTTAATGGTTGGTATTTTAATGATTATCACCGCCGTGACCTTGATTATCATCGGCAAATCACTCATAAAAAAGATGGGAATGCTGTTGCAGATGAACAAAAAATAATATACTTTTGCTACTTAATCAATCAAATAGCAACTTTAATTATCAAAAAATATGGTAGACGTAAAGACTTGCCTTGACAATGCACAAGAAAAAATGGATATGGCCGTTATGTATCTGGAAGAAGCACTGGCACATATCCGCGCCGGAAAAGCGAGTACCCGACTGTTGGACGGTATCCGTGTAGACTCTTACGGAAGTATGGTTCCTATCAGCAATGTAGCAGCCGTAACTACTCCCGATGCACGTAGTATCACCATCAAACCGTGGGATAAGAGTATGTTCCGTGTCATCGAAAAAGCGATTATCGACTCCGACCTCGGTATCATGCCCGAAAATAACGGCGAAGTGATCCGTATCGGTATTCCTCCTCTGACGGAAGAACGTCGTAAGCCATTGGCAAAACAGTGTAAAGGCGAAGGCGAAACTGCAAAAGTCAGCGTACGCAACGCCCGTCGAGACGGTATCGATGCACTGAAGAAAGCTGTAAAAGACGGATTGGCAGAGGACGAGCAAAAGAACGCGGAAGCGAAACTGCAAAAGATCCACGATAAGTATATCAAACAAATTGATGATATGCTTGCTGAAAAGGATAAAGAAATTATGACTGTATAAGTTGAGCATGGAGAGTTGAGAGTTGAAAGTTACTATGTAGTATACCAACAACGCGACCAACTCTCAATTCTCAACTCTCAATTCTCAACTTATGAAAGGATTAGTAATCAAAAACACTGGTAGCTGGTATCAGGTAAAGACCGATGACGGACAGTTTATCGAATGTAAAATCAAAGGTAATTTCCGACTCAAAGGAATCCGAAGTACCAACCCGGTAGCGGTAGGCGACCGTGTCCAGATTATCCTTAACCAAGAAGGCACTGCCTTTATCAACGAAATAGAAGATAGAAAAAACTACATTATCCGTCGTTCTTCCAATCTTTCCAAACAATCTCACATCCTTGCCGCCAACCTCGATCAATGTATGTTGGTGGTTACTGTCAATTACCCCGAAACTTCAACAATCTTTATTGACCGTTTTCTCGCATCTGCAGAAGCCTATCGGGTTCCTGTCAATTTGGTATTTAACAAAATAGATGCCTACGATGAAGATGAGCTCCGATATTTGGACGCACTAATCAATCTATACACACATATCGGTTACCCCTGCTTCAAAGTTTCCGCCAAAAACGGTCATGGAGTAGAGGCAATCAGAAAGGCACTGGAAGGTAAGATTACACTGTTCTCCGGACATTCGGGAGTAGGAAAATCCACCCTTATTAATGCCATACTGCCGGGAATAGAAACAAAAACGGGGGAAATCTCTTCATATCACAACAAAGGAATGCATACTACCACTTTCTCCGAAATGTTCCCTGTGGACGGAGACGGATATATCATCGATACTCCCGGTATCAAAGGATTCGGTACATTCGATATGGAAGAAGAAGAAATCGGACATTACTTTCCCGAAATATTCAAAGTCTCCGCAGAATGTAAATACGGCAACTGCACGCACCGTCACGAACCGGGATGTGCTGTGCGCAAAGCGGTAGAGGAACATTTAATCAGCGAATCACGCTATACTTCCTACCTAAATATGCTGGAAGATAAAGAGGAAGGAAAATACAGGGCAGCTTACTAGATCCTAACTACAATATCTTATTTTTCTCATCACGATAAGAATACTGGAGAATTTAGACCATAAATTAAACCTTTTCTATCAAAAACAATCTAACCTACTAAGAGATCCAATGTAATATGCTATATACTATACTAAACCATGAATAAGAAGACTAAATGGGGGATTATCATCCTTGTTGGTGCCGGAATTATCGGTGGAGGAATTTATTCACAATTACCCAAAAAGAACGACGAACTAACAGCTGCCGACAAAATAATGAGCGGCAAATCTAAAAAAGGGAGACAAGTTTTAAATGTAAACGCCAAAATTATAAAACCGCAATCCCTGACAGACGAATTTACAACTACCGGTGTATTGCTGCCCGATGAAGAAGTAGATTTATCTTTTGAAACTTCCGGAAAGATTGTTGAAATCAATTTTGAAGAAGGAACATCGGTGAAAAAAGGACAGTTGCTTGCCAAAGTAAACGACCGACAGTTGCAGGCACAACTACAACGCCTCGTCTCACAGTTGAAACTGGCAGAAGACCGTGTATTCCGTCAAGACGCATTGCTGAAGCGAGATGCTGTCAGTAAAGAAGCGTATGAACAAGTAAAAACAGATTTGGCAACCTTGAATGCCGATATCGAAATTATAAAAGCAAATATTGAACTGACCGAACTGCGCGCTCCGTTCGACGGAGTTATCGGACTTCGTCAAGTCAGTATCGGTACTTATGCTTCACCGACAACAGTGGTTGCCAAACTAACCAAAATCGCTCCGCTAAAAGTCGAATTTTCCGTACCGGAACGTTACGCCAAGCAAATAAAGAAAGGAACAAACCTGAATTTCAGTGTTGAAGGCAATCTGGACGCTTTCGGTGCGCAGGTATATGCCGTTGAATCAGCTATTGACCCTAATCTGCACCAATTTACAGCACGTGCACTCTATCCGAATGTGAAGCATATTTTACTACCCGGCCGCTATGCGAGTGTATTATTGAAGAAAGACGAGATTGAAAACGCAATCGCTATCCCCACAGAAGCAATTGTACCGGAAATGGGTAAAGATAAGGTCTATTTATATAAATCGGGAAAAGCCGAACCGGTGGATATCATAACCGGCATCCGTACCGCATCCGAAGTACAAGTAATAAGGGGGTTGCACATGGGAGATACCATCATCACCTCAGGAACACTGCAACTCCGTACCGGACTTGCCGTAACGCTTGACAAAATTGATTAATACCTGCGCCCTATGAACATATCCGAATTAAGCATACGCCGCCCGGTATTAGCCACCGTACTAACCATCATTATCTTACTTTTCGGATTTATCGGATACAACTATCTGGGTGTCCGTGAATATCCGTCAGTGGATAATCCGATCATCTCTGTCAGTTGTTCTTATCCGGGAGCAAACGCCGACGTTATCGAGAACCAGATTACCGAGCCGTTGGAACAGAATATTAACGGTATTCCGGGTATCCGCTCTTTATCCAGTGTCAGCCAACAAGGACAGAGCCGTATCACTGTAGAATTTGAATTGTCCGTCGATCTGGAAACCGCTGCAAACGACGTGCGTGATAAGGTATCACGTGCACAACGGTATTTGCCGCGTGACTGTGACCCTCCTACCGTATCGAAAGCTGATGCGGATGCACAACCTATCTTAATGGTTGCTTTACAGAGCGACAAACGCTCGCTATTGGAGTTAAGCGAAATCGCAGACCTGACAGTCAAGGAGCAGTTGCAGACCATCTCCGATGTAAGTAGCGTTTCTATCTGGGGAGAGAAGCGTTATTCCATGCGCCTTTGGCTGGATCCGGTAAAAATGGCCGGCTATGGCATCAGCCCCATTGACGTAAAAAATGCGGTAGACAATGAGAACGTGGAACTTCCGTCAGGTAGTATCGAGGGAAATACCACCGAACTGACAATCCGAACACTTGGATTGATGCATACAGCTGATGAATTTAACGATTTGATTATCAAGGAATCGGATAACCGCATCGTACGTTTCAGCGACATCGGTCGGGCTGAACTAGGTCCTGCCGACATCAAAAGTTACATGAAGATGAATGGCGTACCAATGGTAGGTGTCGTAGTCATTCCGCAACCGGGTGCCAACCATATCGAAATTGCCGACGCAGTATATCAGCGTATGGAGCAAATGAAAAAGGATTTGCCGGAAGATGTACATTATAATTACGGATTCGACAACACTAAATTTATCCGTGCATCTATCAATGAAGTAAAGTCCACCGTATATGAAGCTTTCGTACTCGTTATCATCATTATCTTCCTCTTCCTGCGCGATTGGCGTGTTACGCTGGTACCTTGTATCGTGATTCCCGTCTCCCTTATCGGTGCATTTTTCGTCATGTACCTGGCCGGTTTCTCCATCAACGTACTTTCTATGCTTGCCATCGTATTGTCTGTGGGATTGGTGGTGGATGACGCTATCGTAATGACGGAAAACATCTATATCCGGATAGAAAAAGGAATGAGCCCGAAAGAGGCGGGAATAGAAGGAGCTAAAGAAATTTTCTTTGCTGTCATCTCGACAACCATTACACTGGTTGCCGTATTCTTCCCCATCGTCTTTATGGATGGTATGACCGGACGATTATTCCGTGAATTCAGTATTGTGATTTCCGGTTCGGTTATCATTTCTTCATTTGCCGCACTGACTTTCACGCCTATGCTGGCAACCAAATTACTGATAAAACGGGAGAAACAGAGTTGGTTCTATGCGAAAACAGAACCTTTCTTTGAAGGTATGAACCGTCTGTATAGCCGTTCATTGGCTGCTTTCCTCCGTAAACGCTGGATTGCCCTTCCTTTCACGGTCATCACTATATGTCTCATCGGATTTCTGTGGAATATAGTACCGGCCGAAATGGCTCCTCTGGAGGACCGTTCACAAATCAGCATCAACACTCGTGGTGCAGAAGGTGTGACTTATGAATATATCCGGGATTACACAGAAGATATCAACCAACTTGTCGATTCCATTCTTCCTGACGCCGAAGCCGTGACTGCACGTGTTTCCAGTGGTAGCGGTAACGTGCGTATTACTTTGAAAGATATGCAGGACCGTAACTACACCCAGATGGAAGTAGCCGAGAAAATATCGAAAGCGGTACAGAAAAAGACGATGGCACGTTCGTTCGTGCAGCAACAGTCTTCTTTCGGCGGTCGTCGCGGAAGTATGCCGGTTCAATACGTTCTTCAAGCTACCAATCTGGAAAAACTGGAAGAGGTATTGCCCAAATTCATGGCGAAAGTGTATGAAAATCCGGTCTTTCAGATGGCAGACGTTGACTTGAAGTTCAGTAAACCGGAAGCCCGTATTCAAATCAACCGTGATAAAGCCAGCATTATGGGAGTAAGTACTAAAAACATTGCTCAGACTTTGCAGTACGGATTAAGCGGACAACGTATGGGGTATTTCTATATGAATGGAAAACAATATGAGATCTTGGGAGAAATCAACCGGCAACAGCGAAATAAGCCGGCCGATCTGAAAGCGATCTATATCCGCAGCAATAATGGAGACATGATACAGCTAGACAACCTGATCGAATTGGAAGATGGTATTGCTCCTCCTAAATTGTACCGTTACAATCGTTTTGTGTCGGCTACCATTTCTGCAGGCTTAGCCGATGGAAAGACAATCGGTCAAGGTTTGGACGAAATGGACAAGATAGCAAAAGAAACATTGGATGATACTTTCCGTACAGCTCTGTCCGGAGACTCAAAGGAATACCGTGAAAGTTCTTCCAGTCTGATGTTTGCCTTTATCCTGGCTATTCTCCTAATTTACCTGATTCTGGCAGCACAGTTCGAAAGTTTCAAAGACCCGTTGGTTATCATGCTGACAGTGCCTTTAGCCATTGCCGGAGCATTAGTATTCATGTATTTCAGTGGTATCACAATGAATATATTTAGTCAGATCGGTATCATCATGTTGATTGGTCTAGTGGCTAAAAACGGTATCCTCATTGTAGAATTTGCCAATCAGAAACAGGAAACCGGAGAAGATAAAATGACTGCAATCAAGGATGCGGCCTTACAACGTCTCCGTCCGATCCTAATGACAAGCGCTTCTACGGTTTTGGGACTTATCCCGCTTGCCTTTGCCACCGGAGAAGGTTGTAACCAACGTATTGCTATGGGTACGGCAGTAGTAGGAGGTATGGTAGTCTCTACTCTTCTCACGATGTACATCGTACCGGCCATTTACAGTTATATTTCGACTAACCGAATCAAAAAACTAGAAGAATGAAACCGAAAGATATTTGTATGAAACGTATCGTATATATAATCACTGCATGTGCCTTTTCCGTTTCTGCAGTCAAAGCACAGCAAGTACTTACTTTAAAGGAGTGTCTGGAGGAAGGATTGCAGAACAATTACTCTTTGCGTATTGTCCACAACGAGGAACAGATCAGCAAAAATAATGCGACGCCGGGTAATGCAGGCTACTTACCTACTTTGGACTTCTCTGCCGGTTATGTAGGGAATCTGGACAATATTGAAAGCAAAGCACGTGAAACCGGAGAAATAACCAAAAACAAGGGTGTCTACGATCAGACTGTCAACGTTGGCCTCAACCTGAATTGGACTATTTTCGACGGATTCAATATCAGCACGACTTACAAACAACTTAAAGAGTTGGAACGACAAGGGGAAACGAATACCCGTATTGCCATCGAGGACTTTATAGCCGACTTGACGGCCGAGTACTATAACTTTATCCAACAAAAGATTCGTCTGAAAAACTTCCATTATGCAATGTCGCTTTCCAAAGAGCGCTTACGCATAGCCGAGGCTAGTCACCTGGTTGGTAAGTTTTCAGGACTGGATTATCAGCAGGCAAAAGTGGATTTCAATGCAGACAGTGCCCAATACATCAAACAACAGGAATTACTGCACTCATCACGTATCCAATTGAATGAGTTAATGGCTAATAACGATGTCAATCAAATTGTTATTATCAAAGATTCCACTATCGAAGTGCATAGCGACCTGAAGTTTGAAGATCTATGGAGTTCTACGTTGGCAACCAATGCTTCTTTATTGAAAGCTGACCAGAATACGACTTTGGCCCAATTGGACTACAAGAAAGTGAATTCACGCAACTATCCATATCTCAAATTAAATACCGGATATGGCTATACTTTCAATAAGTATGACATCAATGCCACTAGTAGAAGAGGAAATCTGGGATTTAACGCAGGAGTAACTGTCGGTTTCAACATATTCGACGGTAACCGCCGCCGCGAAAAGCGGAATGCAACTCTTACTTTTAAGAACCGTCAACTGGAACGACAGAATCTTGAATTAGCACTACGTTCCGACCTCAGCAATTTATGGCAAGCTTATCGTAACAATCTTCAGTTATTGAATCTGGAACGACAGAATCTTATAACAGCTAAAGACAATCACGATATTGCAATGGATCGTTATATACAGGGAGACCTTTCCGGTTTTGAGGTACGTGAAGCACAAAAAAGTTTGTTGGATGCGGAAGAACGTATCCTTTCCGCTGAATATAACACCAAAATCTGCGGAAAGATAACAAAATATTTGGAGGAATAAGAGAGAGATTTATCCCATTATGTATTTTGCCGGTTTACCAATACGGTGTACCAGATTCACAATCAACCAGGAAACAGCAAATGCCATTACTGCCGCTACCGGTATTTGCAAAGGAATGGGTATACCAATAGCCCGCGTCAACATTACAGCCGGTCCGGTAAAGAAATAATGAATCATATAAACTCCGAAACCACATACGGTAAGGTTTGCTAATGCCTTCCGTATTCTTTCTGAACGGATATTGACTTTTTTTGCCAGCATAAATACAGGAATGGTCATCATTACCACATTAAGGGAGCAATAGGTAAAGAACAGCTCTAACATCTCATCCGTATAATCCGGTAAAGCTGTCATATGGCGGAAGCCGAAGAACGTCACAACGTATCCGATCACAAACATCGGGATACCGGTTGCCAATGTCTTTTTCATGCTCCAATCAAGATTCTTCAAATAGTGGCCTAACAGCAGATATCCGTTGAATCCGGCAAAGGCATATAACATTCCAAATGAGTTCCATGAGCAAGTTCCCCATAAATAACCGTCAACAAACTGATAATAGTAAGGCAACAGCAAGGTGACTCCCCAAGCTAGCAGAAACATCTGCTTGGCACGTTCCGAAGCCTTCTCTACCCATGCCGAAAATATAGGTAAATAAAGATAAAGTCCGATAAGCAGATAAATATACCACATATGTACTGCCAATATAGAGAAGTTGAATGGGATATTCAAGATATATTTGACAGCAACCGAGAAAGATTGCCTCATGACTTCTTCACCGGCATAAGGAAAGAAATCAAGAATAATCTGGGGACTGAATCCTAACAAACCCGTTATCCAGGGAAAAAGATTATAAATAACAGACCAGATTAAGAACGGATACAGGACACGGGTAATCCGTTTCTTGTAAAAAGCGGAAGTATCACCTCGCACAGGTAAAAGCAAAGCTCCTGTTATCATCACAAACAACGGCACACATGGACGAAGGACAGATCCGTATATAGCCCCCCATAATTTAATCTCTCCGATATTGGGAGCAGTGCCCGGATAAAAATTAAAAGGATCGGCGCAATGGCAGCAAACGACTGTAAACATTGCGATAAAACGTACAACATCCAGCCATACAATATGCCGGTTCTTCTGATTAGGTAGTTCAATTGTCGATGTTTTCATTATGGCTAGTAATAGAAAGGGAAATTAGTAAAAAAGGGATACCTATACGAAACTGACAGGTATCCCTCCAATAATGGTTTATATAAAAGAATTATAGACTAATTATTTAGTACAATTCCAAGGTTTCAGTTGCTTGAAGAAGTCATTCCCCTTATCATCGACCAGAATGAATGCCGGGAAATCTTCCACTTCAATTTTCCAGATCGCTTCCATTCCCAATTCAGGATATTCCACGCACTCAATGCTCTTGATATTATTTTGAGCGAGAATAGCCGCAGGACCTCCGATAGAACCAAGATAGAAACCACCGTACTTCTTACAAGCATCTGTCACCTGCTGGCTACGGTTACCTTTTGCCAACATAATCATGCTGCCGCCATGACTTTGGAACAAGTCAACATATGGGTCCATACGTCCAGCAGTAGTCGGTCCCATAGAACCACATGCCATACCTTCCGGTGTTTTTGCCGGACCGGCATAGTAAATAGGATGATCTTTGATATACTGAGGCAAATCTTCTCCACGATCCAAACGCTCTTTCAGTTTGGCGTGAGCGATATCACGGCCCACAATAATAGTCCCATTCAATGACAGACGGGTAGCCACCGGATACTTAGTCAGTTCCTTCAAGATTTCAGGCATCGGGCGGTTCAGGTCGATTTTAACCACATCACCTTCTCCTGCCTTACGCAATTCCGCCGGAATCAGTTCTCCCGGATTTGAATCCAGTTTCTCAATCCAAATGCCATCTTTATTGATTTTACACTTGATATTACGGTCGGCTGAACAAGAAACGCCCAAACCTACCGGACAAGAAGCACCGTGACGGGGCAGACGGATGATACGCACATCGTGAGCCAAATACTTACCGCCAAACTGCGCACCCAGACCAATCTTATGCGCTTCTGCCAATACTTCTTTTTCCAGTTCAATATCACGGAACGCACGACCATATTCGTTTCCTGTTGTCGGCAAGTTATCATAAAAATGAGTAGAAGCCAATTTCACAGTCAGCAGATTCTTCTCTGCAGAAGTACCGCCAATTACGAAAGCGATATGATAAGGAGGACAAGCGGCTGTCCCCAATGTTTTCATCTTTTCAACCAAGAACGGAACCAGTGTGCCGGGATTCAAGATAGCTTTAGTCTCTTGATAGAGATAAGTTTTATTGGCTGAGCCACCACCTTTGGTCACACAAAGGAATTCATATTCCATACCTTCGGTAGCTTCGATATCAATCTGTGCAGGCAGGTTACATTTCGTATTCACCTCATCATACATATTCAGAGGCGCATTCTGAGAATAACGCAGATTCTCTTCGGTATATGTTTTATAGACTCCCAATGACAGAGCTTCTTCGTCAGAATAGCCCGTCCACACTTGTTGTCCTTTTTCACCATGAATGATGGCAGTACCGGTATCCTGGCAGAATGGAAGAACTCCCTTTGAAGCAACTTCCGCATTGCGCAGGAAAGTCAATGCCACATACTTATCATTCTCACTTGCTTCCGGATCACTCAGAATCTTAGCAACTTGTTCGTTGTGCGAACGACGAAGCATGAATGATACATCACGAAAAGCCGCATTAGCCATCGCGGTCAAACCTTCTTTCTCAATTTTCAGGATGGGATGTCCTTCAAACTCGCCTACCGACACATAATCTTTGGTAAGCAGATAATACTCAGTTGTATCTTTTCCCTTTTCAAACATGGGCTGATACTTAAACGGAGGTGTTGCCATAAGTTTCTTATTTTATTACGTAATGTTAGTTAGTGTCGCAAAGGTAGCAATTAAGAATGAAGAATGGCGAATGATGAATGAAGAATTAAGAATGAATAACGGAGAATATTTCGATTATTCTACGATAGTCTCAATTCGCTTGATAAGCTCATTCCCCAAGGCTGTCTTCTCCTCAATATGTTTCAACACAGCCGTCACAAATGTATTGCTTTCAAAATCCCCGCGCACCTGTTCGAAATCTTGTCGCATCTCGTCGTGCGAGCCATCCGCACCAAATCCGGTCATAGAAGAGAGCGAGAATTCCTTCTTTGCATCTTCATACACCATTTTATCCAGTCCCACTACGGATTCCTGCCAGGATTTTACAATACGAATCACATCCTGAGCTGTGATGGTTTCCGGATTTATACCATAAAATTCCTGAATCTTATGATAAGCCCATGTCCATTCGTAGGTGTAATAATTCTCGTGCATCTCCGCAAAGCAGGCATTAATGGATTTCAAACGGTTGACAGTACCATTCTCAATTCCATCCAACAGACGGTCTATCTCACTCTTCGGAGCAATGAGTCCGGAAACGTCCACCCATTCTCCCACTCCGATTTCCGTGTCGGGCTTCAAACGTTGACGAATTTCCTCATTGCTTTGGAAATTGATACCCTCCAATCGTTTAATAATCGAATTACCCAAGAACTTATGAATGGCTATCTCATAAAAACGAATACCGTTATTCAAAGAAGTGTTTTTGATCTTGGCACTCTGATAAGAATAAATCTCTGAAGTTTCACCGGATACCCGTCGCAATTCTTTCAAAATGGAACGTCCCTTGAACATCTTTTGGATGGTATAAGGGCTCAAAAGGTTATAATTGATATAATCCAGACGGTTCGGGTCTTGTCGTTTATCACGTCTCGGCCATTTCTGTGCATCGCGGATAGTACCGACACTTCTCAAATTGACACCCGGAACCAAATAGGTCGTATTTCTCTGCTCTATCAGATAAGAGAAGGGAAGATTGGAGGTATCGGCATGATTGACATGGCGTCCCATCACCAAAGAAAAAGCCCCGACACGAGCCGGCCACAAGATATAGGAATCAGAAGTCGTTTTGGCTCCTCTCTCCATTGTTCCTTGATGAATCGGACCGAGTTTATACATATGATTGCTCTGATTGGACCCCGAGCCTGCATTCATAAATGAGAACATTCCGGCAATCAGCAAGGTAGATTTGTGATGTGTCACCGTGAAAGGACCTGCAAAGATGGCACAGGCCTCACCGTTCTCTCCTTGGCAATTACTAAAGAACAAAGAATCGGAAGCAGAATAGTTATGTCCCAATTTACAGGACTGCCCTACAAAGCAACGGCTCAACATAGTGCCGTCATCCACTTTAGAGCCGGAGGAAATAATGAAATCATCACAAATCACTCCGTGTCCGATATGTACGGGAGCTGTCACATTGCTGTTTATGCTACCATTGGACAAACGGCACGTTCCGCAAATATGACAATAGTCGCCAATCCGGACATTTTTAATAGACCCTGTATTGAGAATCATAACATGCTCTCCGATACTCCCGGTAGCGGAAGCATGCTTGTTGGAATAATAATCCGCAATCGACTTCATACGGTTTATCAACTCAGGACGATGGCGGTACAATGCCAGTATATAAGCCTGATGCGCAGACAATTTATCATTAATCAGCACCTCACGTCCCCCTGTTTCATTAAGAACCGCTACTTCTACCCCGTTGCCGAAAGTCGTCAACTTGTCTACCAGAATGATATCTACATTTTCGATGAAGGTATCACTGCCAATTTCGTAATTAGCTATATAATTCTGGATATTTTCAATGCAGCAGTTATCCCCCACTGTTACATTGTGCAGTGTCACATGGCGCAATCCCGAATGTTTTTTGATACCTCCCGGCAATGTAAACTCAGACTCGAATACGCCCAACTTCACTTCTCCCGAAAAGCGGGTATGGTGAACGAACTCACAATTAAAGCCTTCGGCAACCAAAACATTTCCCCAATCATCAGCCAAACACGATTGGCTCTTCAACTGAAGTACCTCATCTTCAGTCAATCTACGATAGTCTTTCATATAAATAAAGTGTTATTTATTCTTCCTCTTCGTAGGTCTGATAAAGAAAATCGTTATAAGGGTATTTCTGTACATGCAGTT
>OHGT01000690.1_pt1 | contig 19960 bp, 19 predicted proteins | sample 1567861 | NCBI WGS metagenome assembly OHGT01 (sample SAMEA3879533, study PRJEB24766) | human gut metagenome | biome: human-associated habitat; feature: feces | place: USA | collected 1985/1987 | reverse complement strand
TATATGATATCATCCACTCCAAATCGCCGGAGCAGAAAATGAAATCGTACGGTGCAGCAGAGAAACTGGCAGAGCAGGCCGCTGGAAAAGAAGAGCCGAAAGCCGCTGCAGCAGCAGATAAAATCGAGGAAGACGGCATGTACCTGTTCACGACAAGCACCTGCCCGAACTGCAAAATGGCAAAAGAAATGCTCGCCGAGGAGCAGTATGAGGTGATCGACGCAGAGCGTCACCCGGATCTTGCCGCACAGTACGGCATCATGCAGGCACCGACTCTTCTCGTTGTGGAGGACGGCCAGGCGCAGAAGATTGTGAATGCTTCCAATATCCAGAAATATGTGGATGAATATCTCTCCTAAATCTGTGCGCATATAGTTGCAGGAAAGAACAAACAGAGTTATAATAGGAAAAAGTGATACCCTCGCCCGGGCATCCCGGGTGGGGGTATTATTATGGCGCTGAGCACAGCAGAAATCGGCCCGGTGGACCGGTTTCACTTACAGAAGGGAGAAAAATTATGGGATACAGCCAGGACACAATCTGTGTACAGGGAGGATGGCAGCCGAAAAACGGTGAGCCGCGTGTACTTCCGATTTACCAGAGCACAACATTCAAATATGCAACCAGCGAGGAAATGGGAAAATTGTTCGATCTGGAGGAAGAGGGATATTTCTATTCCCGTCTGCAGAACCCGACGAACGACGTCGTAGCACAGAAAATCTGCGATCTGGAGGGCGGTGTGGCAGCCATGCTCACATCTTCCGGCCAGGCGGCAACGATGCTTGCTGTTACCAACATCTGTGAGGCAGGCGACCACGTTGTCTGCGCGGCAAAGGTTTACGGAGGAACCTCCAACCTGCTCGCCGTTACCTTAAAACGATTCGGCATCGAGACTACCCTCGTGGACCAGGATGCGCCGGCAGAGGAGCTGGAAAAAGCATTCCAGCCGAACACCAAAGCTGTCTTTGCCGAGACGATTTCCAACCCGGCAGGTGTTGTACTTGACATTGACAAGTTTGTTAAACTTGCACATGAGCACGGCGTTCCGATGATCTGCGACAACACCTTTGCAACCCCGATCAACTGCCGTCCGTTCGAGTTCGGTGTAGATATTGTCACCCATTCCACCACAAAATACATGGACGGCCATGCAATGGCGCTCGGCGGAGCGATTGTCGATTCCGGAAACTTCGACTGGGATGCGCATGCAGACAAATTCCCGGGCCTTACCACACCGGACGAATCGTACCACGGCGTGATTTATACGCAGAAATTCGGTAAAAAAGCGTATATCACAAAAGCAACCGCACAGCTGATGCGTGATATGGGAGCGTGCCAGTCCCCGCAGAATGCATTCCTGACGAATGTCGGTCTGGAGACCCTGCACCTGCGCGTGGAGCGCCACTGCAGAAATGCCGAGAAAGTGGCAGAGTTCCTGAAAAATCATCCGAAGGTAGCGTGGGTTGAGTACGCAGGCCTTGCAGACAGCAAATACCATGCACTGGCAGAAAAATATATGCCGAACGGAACGTGCGGCGTTCTCTGCTTCGGACCGAAGGGCGGAAGAGACGGTGCGATGCGTTTTACGAACGGCCTGAAAATGGTAGCAATTGTAACACACGTTGCCGATGCAAGAAGCTGCGTTCTGCACCCGGCAAGCCATACCCACCGCCAGCTGAACGATCAGCAGCTCATCGAAGCCGGTGTTCTGCCGGATCTGATCCGTCTGTCAGTCGGCATTGAGGATGTGAACGATATCATTGCAGACCTTGATCAGGCGCTTGCGAACGTATAAAGATACAAAAAACAGGATGTGAAAAGGAGCGTATTGGTAAAATGGAAGAAATGGCAAAGAAACGCGTAAAAGATTCTGAGACAGAGCAGTCGTATCTTCTGATGCACCGCCATATCAACGGCTATGGCCGTCTGTTCGGCGGCCAGCTGGTCGCGTGGATCGATGAGCTTGCCGGTCTGGTGGGACGCCGCCACTGCGGCCACGAAATCACCACCGCGTGCATCGACAATCTGAACTTCAAGCATCCTGCTTTTCTGAACGACACCGTCGTACTGGTCGGAAGAGTGACGTATGTCGGACGCACCTCAATGGAGGTGCGCGTCGACACGTACGTGGAAGAGCTTGCGACCGGCATTCGGAAAATGATCAACCGTGCCTACGTGGTGATGGTGGCCATCGACGAGAACGGCCGCGCACTTCCCGTTCCGGGGCTGATTCTGGAATCTCCGGAGCAGGAAGCTGAGTGGGAGGGCGGAAAACGCCGCTATGAACTGCGAAAAGAGCGTCACAGAGAGGGGTTCTAAGTTGACGTTTACCCGCACATTTGCAGAATCCACCGGGGCGTTTACCGGAGCTGTCTTCGTGCATTCTGAAAATTTCATTTAAAAAAAATCCCGCCGTGTCCCTTGACAGGCGGGATTTTCCATGTTAAGGTAAAGGCAGTTATACGACTGACGGAAGTGGAAATGACCACAGGGAGTATAGCGTGAGAAGAGGCCGACCGTCTGGGCAGAAGAATGCTTGGGGGAGTGGGTCTGTTTTTTTATCCAAAAACAGAAAATCCCATTCCAGCCACATTGAAAAGGAGAACAGAAGATGAAAAAAGTATCACTGGAACAGGAATTAAAAGGAAATGCATATCCAGGAAGAGGAATTGTGATCGGCAGATCCAAAGACGGCACAAAAGCCGTTGCCGGATACTTTATTATGGGCAGAAGCCAGAACAGCCGTAACCGTGTCTTTGTTGAGGAGGGTGAGGGAATCCGCACACAGGCGTTTGATCCGTCGAAGCTGGAAGATCCGAGCCTGATCATCTACGCACCGGTACGCGTTCTGGGAAATGATACGATCGTAACAAACGGAGACCAGACCGATACCGTATACGAAGGACTGGAGCAGGGAAAAACGTTTGAGGTATCCCTTAGAAGCAGAGAGTTTGAGCCGGATGCACCGAACTACACTCCTCGTATTTCCGGTGTGATGCACGTAGAGAACGGAACGTACGGCTACCAGATGTCGATCTTAAAGAGCAATAACGGCGATCCTTCCCAGTGCAACCGCTACACCTTCTCCTATGATAACTGTGTAGCAGGGGAAGGCCATTTCATCCACACCTACATGCACGACGGCAATCCGCTGCCAAGCTTTGAGGGTGAGCCAAAACTGGTCGAGATTCCGGATGACATCGATGCTTTCACCGAACTGCTCTGGAGCAGCTTAAACGAGGACAACAAGGTGTCCCTCTTCACACGCTATATCGACATTGCAACCGGCAAGTATGAGACAAGAATCGTGAATAAAAATAAATAAGAAATCGAGTGTTTTGCGAAAGGAGAAAATCATGAAAGAATTAGCGTTAAAATACGGATGCAACCCGAACCAGAAACCTTCCAGAATTTACATGGATGATGACAGAGATCTTCCGATCGAAGTATTAAGCGGCCGTCCGGGCTATATCAATTTTCTGGATGCCTTCAATGGCTGGCAGCTGGTACGTGAGCTGAAAGCAGCCACCGGTCTTCCGGCAGCAACTTCCTTCAAGCACGTTTCCCCGGCAGGTGCAGCCGTAGGTCTTCCGCTGGACGAGACCCTGCGTAAAATTTACTGGGTAGACGATATGGGAGAGCTTTCTCCGTTAGCATGCGCTTATGCAAGAGCCAGAGGCGCAGACCGTATGTCTTCTTTCGGCGACTTTATCGCACTTTCTGATGTCTGCGACAAAGACACCGCATCTCTGATCAAACGTGAGGTTTCTGACGGTGTCATCGCTCCGGGATTTACCGATGAAGCACTGGAAATCTTGAAAGCAAAGAAAAAAGGTAACTACTGCGTCATCAAAATCGACGAGAATTACCGTCCGGCTCCGCTCGAGCACAAACAGGTCTTCGGCATTACCTTTGAGCAGGGCCGCCAGGAGCTGCCGATCGACGATGAGCTGCTCTCCAACGTGGTAACCGAGAACAAAGAGATTCCGGAAGCAGCAAAACGCGATCTGAAGATTGCACTGATTACCTTAAAATATACCCAGTCCAACTCCGTATGCTTCGTCAAAGACGGTCAGGCCATCGGTGTCGGCGCAGGCCAGCAGTCCCGTGTGCACTGCACCCGTCTTGCCGGACAGAAAGCCGACAACTGGTTCCTGCGTCAGTGCCCGAAGGTGCTGGATCTGCAGTTCGTAGACGGCATCCGCCGCGCAGACCGTGACAATGCGATCGACGTTTACATCGGCGAGGAGTACATGGATGTTCTCGCAGACGGCGCATGGGAGAAGATCTTCAAAGTAAAACCGGAAGTCTTCACAAGAGAAGAGAAACGTGCATGGCTCGACCAGATGAAGGGCGTAACCTTAGGTTCCGATGCCTTCTTCCCGTTCAGCGACAACATCGAGCGCGCACACAAGAGCGGCGTCCAGTACATCGCAGAGCCGGGCGGATCGGTTCGTGATGACGCTGTCATCGAGTGCTGCAACAAGTACAACATGGCGATGGCATTTACAGGAATCCGTCTGTTCCATCACTAAAAAGAAATGCGTTTTATATTTATATAAGAAGAAAGAATCCGGTCTCTGGGCGGCCGGATTCTTTCTTTTTTTCGCACATGTATCATCAAAGAGAGAGTAGCACTTTCTGAAGAATAAAAAATAAGCAGGAAGAGGGCGGTACCGCCCTTTTTCTGTCGAAAACCCCTGTTCTTTTTCGGAAAAGTGTGATAAAATACCCCATGGGCGTATCTTTTGCCCGCTGCAAAAAGGAGGATGAGGAATATGCGGCAGATGGAATTTAAAATGGAGCGACAGGGACTTCTCGAGGAAGGCCAGGAAGTCAACGTGACAGAAAGCGCACTGCCTACCTCCTATTATTATACGATTACCCCGGCAGTGGCCATGAGCAGGAATTATCAGGCGTATGAGAGGCTGCAGTCCCGGAAGGGAATCGTAAAAGAAGTAAAAGAGACACCGAGAGGATTCTATACGGTAGTGGAGTTTGATGAAGATGAGCCGACCTGACGAGAACAAAAATGAGCACCCGGTGGTGCATCCGATTCCGCCGGTTTACCGCGCCGATTCCCGGATTCTGATTCTCGGCAGTTTTCCGTCCGTAAAATCCAGGGAGACCGGATTTTTTTACGGCCATCCGCAGAACCGTTTCTGGAAAGTGACGGCAGCCGTGTGCGGGGAAGAGGTGCCGCAGACCGTGGAAGAGAAGAAGGCGTTTCTGCTCCGGAATCATATCGCTGTCTGGGATGTGATCGCGTCCTGCGTCATCACAGGCTCGAGCGATGCGAGCATCCGCGATGTTGTGCCGAATCCGCTGCAGGACATTCTGGAATGCGCCGATATTCGGCAGATTTACTGCAACGGGGCGACCGCGTGGAAGTATTACCGGAAGTACCAGGAGAAGCAGCTGGGACGGGAAGCGGTTCGCCTTCCGTCGACGAGTCCCGCGAACGCCGCATGGTCTGTGGAGCGGCTGCTTGGCGAGTGGAGCCAGTGCGGAGAAGTCTTACGAAATGGAGAGTGACAGGATGAAAAAAGAGTACGAGACCGTCTGGGAGATTTTTAATGAGTGTGCCAATAATCAGATGCGGGACGTCTTTTTCGACGAGATCGAGACGGATGACCCGGAGGCGTATATCCGTCAGAAATTTCCGGACAAAAACTTAAAATATGAAAAAACGGTGGAAGCGGACGGATCTCTGGTCTTTGACATTGAGACCTCCGGCATCCGCCAGCGGTTTACATTTACAGAAATCTGAATCGCGCAGAAAATACCAGAAAAGCGGAGAAAAAAACGATGAGTGAAGAAAAACACACGCATGTGCATGTGCTGGAAGACGGCACCGTGATCGAGCATTCCCACGATCACGCCCACGGGCACCATCATACAAATACAAAAGCAGTCTTAAACCGCCTCTCCCGCGCGATCGGACACATGGAGTCGATCAAGCGGATGGTAGAGGAAGGCCGGGACTGCACTGAGGTTCTGATCCAGCTGTCTGCCGTGAAGGCGGCCATTAATAATACAGGAAAAATTATCCTGGAGGATCACATTGAACATTGCATCGTCGATGCAGTCGAGCATGGGGACATAAAAGCGATTCAGGAGCTGAATAAGGCGATCGACCGCTTTGTCAAATAAGCAAGAAAAACAAGAAAAGAGGAAAGAAACATGGCAAAAGAATGCAGCAATTCGAGCTGTTCCAAGGAAAGCTGCGAAGGATGTCCAAGCAAAGCAGGACAGGGCAAACCGGATTTTCATATTGATCTGAATGCCGATTCTTCGATCAAACATGTCATTGGCGTTGTCAGCGGCAAGGGCGGTGTTGGTAAATCCATGGTAACCGCATCTCTGGCAAACCAGAAAGCAAAAGAGGGCTACAAGGTTGGTATCCTCGATGCCGATATCACAGGACCGTCCATCCCGAAAATGTATGGCCTGAAAGGACCTGCAAACGTAGATGACAAGGGCGTTTACCCGGCAGTTGCAGCAAACGGCGTAAAGGTAATGTCCATCAACCTCCTGCTTCCGGGCGAGGAAGAGCCGGTCATCTGGAGAGGACCTGTCATCGCAGGAACCGTAAAACAGTTCTGGACCGACGTCATCTGGGGCGACCTGGACTATCTCTTCGTCGATATGCCGCCAGGAACCGGTGATGTTCCGCTGACCGTTTTCCAGTCTCTTCCGGTAGACGGCGTAGTGATCGTATCTTCCCCGCAGGATCTGGTGCGCATGATCGTCATGAAAGCCTACAAGATGGCACAGATGATGAGCGTTCCGGTGCTCGGTATCGTAGAGAACTACAGCTACCTCGTATGTCCGGACTGCGGCAAAAAGTTGTCCATTTTCGGCGAAAGCCACATCGACGAGATCGCAGCCGAGATCGGCGTGCCGGTTCTCGGCAAAATGCCGATTCATCCGGAGTTTGCCGAGCTGGTGGACGAAGGAAGATTTGCAGAAGTGGATAACACCGATATTGCAAAGATCAACATCTAATCATTAAATATAGAAGCAAGTAATGGCATGAAAACTCGTTTTTCCTTGATTTTACAAGGAAAAGCGGGTTTTTTTGACAAGATTTTTACGTTTCTTTTGGCAAAAACTATTTTATTTTAAACGGATTTTGTGTAACCGGTTACACACGACTGCGCAAATGAGACAAAAAGCGACAAATATGAAGGGTTAATGAGAAAAACTTGCATAAAAAACATGCATAATATGGCAAAAACAAGGAAATAAATTCAATATTGACATTTAAAGAGAAAAAGTGCATAATCTACCTCAACGATAGGAAAACAAACAGCTATTGATTAAGAAAGAGGTGAATCGTATGTCACACTGCGTAGTAAGACTCAATGGAACTGAGGAAGTAGAGGAGTTTGTAAAAGCAGCTTCCAAATGTGATTTTGATATTGACATTTTTTACAACCGCGTTATTATTGATGCAAAATCCATTCTTGGCATCCTCAGCATGGATCTGAACCGTGATCTCACCGTACACTGTTATGGTGACAGTCCGGCATTCAATAAAACCCTGCAGAAATTTGCTGTAGCATAAATTTTATTAAGGGAAACGAAAAAAATTCAGCCTGCGCCGCCAGCGAGAGTAGAGACAGAATTTGCGCAGGGGACTTTCTGAAGAAAAACTAATCACACGAGACACATAACTTCAGAGAGAAAAAAGGAGACTGTTGCGGCAGTCTCCTTTTTTCTGTATAATGATAACTATTCAGAGCCATGCGAAATTCCAGAAAAGGACACGAATCATGCTTGCATGAATGAGCGTTCTTTTCTGGAATTTCATATGGCGAGAAGCCACATCGAGATGCAGCGCAGCGGAATCGAGATGGGGCTCTGAATAGTCTGGTTAGAAAAGGAGCGGGCTAGTGGAAGAGAAGAAGAAAGAGATCCGGATTTCCGTGCGGAATCTGGTGGAGTTTATTCTGCGCAGCGGGGATCTGGACAACTCGTCGGGAGGTTTTGGCGAGCGCGATGCCATGCAGGCGGGAACGCGGGTGCATCAGCAGATTCAGAAAAAACGGGGCGCCGATTACCGTGCGGAGGTTCCGCTGGTTCACGAAAAAGAATATGAGCATTTCATCCTGCGCGTCGAGGGAAGAGCGGACGGCATGTACGAGGACGGAACCACGACCGTGATCGAGGAGATCAAGGGAACGTACCGTGACCTCGAAGCGATGGAAGAGCCGGTTCCGGTGCATCTGGCACAGGCGAAGTGCTACGCTTACATCTACGGCCTTCAGAACCGCAAAGAGGAGATGGGCGTGCTGATGACGTACACCCTGCTCTCCTCCGAGGAGGAAGGCCTTCTGCGCCCGCTCACCAAAGAAGAGGTAAAGCCGGAGCACTCCAACTGGCGCATCCGCCATTTTCTGCAGACGTACAAGCTCCCGGAACTGGAGCAGTGGTTCGATGAGCTACTCGACGCCTGGTTTATCTGGGCGGAATTCCAGTACCAGTGGCAGAAAGCGCGAGATGCCTCAATGCAGCACCTCGAATTCCCCTTCCCGTACCGGAAAGGCCAGCGGGAACTGGTGAGCGGCGTCTACCGTACCATTCTGCGGAAAAAAGAACTCTTCGTCCAGGCGCCGACCGGCATCGGAAAAACAATGTCCACGGTCTTTCCGGCCATCCGCGCGATCGGAGAGGGCTGCGGCGACCGTCTTTTTTATCTGACTGCGAAAACCATCACCCGTACCGTGGCAGAGGAGGCAGTCTCCATTCTAAAAGAGAAGGGACTGCAGTTCAAAGCAATCACGCTGACCGCAAAAGAAAAAATGTGCATCCTCGATGAGCCCGAATGCGATCCGATTCACTGTCCGCGCGCGAAAGGCCATTTTGACCGGATCAACGCGGCGGTGTACGAGATGCTGACGGAATGCGATTCCTACACAAGAGAGGAAGTCCTGCGCCAGGCGGAAAAATGGAACGTCTGCCCGCACGAGCTCCAGTTTGATGTGGCTTCGTGGGTGGACGGTGTGATCTGCGATTACAACTATGCGTTTGATCCGACCTCGAAATTAAAACGCTTTTTCGCAGAAGGAACGAAGGGTGACTACATCTTTCTGATCGACGAGGCGCACAACCTGGTCGAGCGGGGCCGCGATATGTTCAGTGCCACGCTCGTCAAAGAGGAGATTTTAAAGGTCCGCCAGCTCCTCCGCCCGTATGCACCGGGCAAAAAGCTCGAGAAGGCGCTGAACCGCTGCAATCACCAGATGCTCGTCTACAAAAGAGAGTGCGATTCCTGCACGGAGCTGGAAAGCGTATCGACGTTTCTTATGATGGTCAATCAGCTGCTGGAAGAACTGGCGGGCTGGCTGGAAGCGCATAAGACAAGCGAAATCCGGAAGCAGGTTCTGGAATTTTACTTTAACTTGCGAAATTTTTCCGAGATTTACAATTTAGTGGATGAAAATTATCTGATCTACACGAGTTATCTCGATAACGGCGATTTTGCACTGCGCCTGTTCTGCGTCAACCCGGCGGAGAATCTGCAGCAGTGTATCAACCAGGGGCGGTCGGCCGTCTTCTTTTCCGCGACGCTGCTGCCGGTGCAGTATTATAAGAAGATGTTCAGCACGAATACGGACGATTACGCAATTTATGTGGAGTCCCCGTTTGATCCCACGAAGCGGTGTCTGGCGATCGGAAGCGAGGTCAGCACGAAGTATCAGCGGAGAAACCGCGCAGAGTTTGAGAAGATCGCCGCCTATCTGAACGAGATGATCCAGAGCCGGAAGGGCAACTATATGGCGTTCTTCCCGTCATACCGCCTGATGCAGGATGTCTATGCGGTCTATGAGGAACTGTATGCAGATGAAAACGTGACCTGCCTGATCCAGGAGTCGGCGATGCGGGAGCAGGAGAGAGAAGAGTTTCTGGAAGCGTTTGCGAAAGACAACGAGAAAACGCTGGTGGGATTCTGTATCATGGGAGGCATTTTCTCGGAGGGAATTGATCTGGACGGGGAAAAGCTGATCGGCGCGGCCGTTGTAGGAGCCGGAATCCCGCAGGTGGGGCCGGAGAGAGAACTTTTAAAGCAATATTTTGACCGCAGCGGAGAGAACGGTTTCGACTACGCGTACCGCTATCCCGGCATGAATAAAGTATTGCAGGCGGCAGGGCGCGTGATCCGTACGACGGAGGACACGGGTGTGATTCTGTTGCTCGACGAGCGGTTCCGAAACCGGGAGTACCGCGAGCTGTTCCCAAGAGAGTGGGAGGACTGCCGGATTGTGCAGCGCAGCAGCCTCCCGGAGGTAATCCATTCGTTTTGGGAGAGGGTGGATTGTGAGAGCGGATCAAAAGCCGGGCAGCAGGAAATGAAATCTCGGTACAGCGCTGAACGTTACGTGTGATCCGCGCGGTTCCGGTATTCGCTCGGCGAGCAGCCCATCTGCTGCCGGAAAATTTTAGAAAAATAGGCAGGGCTGGAAAATCCGGTCTGTTCCGCTACGGAAGTGATACTGGCCTGGCGCTCGAGAAGGAGCGGCAGGCTTTTTTCAATACGGTAATCGAGAAGATAGTCAAACAGGGATTCGTTCATGCATTTCTTGAAAAAACGGCAGCATTCACTGCGGCAGATGTGGATCTGTGCGGCGAGATCCTCGAGCGTCAGATGCTCCATATAATGGCGGTGGATGTAGTCGAGCAGAATGCGGAGCCGCTCAACATCACGCGCTGCCGCCGTGTTCTGGGATTCACCGGAAAACGATGCGTGGCGGTAAATCTCAATCCAGATCGACAGCAGAAGCTCCTGGATTTCCATCTCAAACGCGGACGGCTGCGAAAGCGAGAGGTCGTAGATGCGGTGCATACAGGCAAGTACCTGGTTCTGCCAGTCGATCTCCGGCGAAAAGACGATGGAGGCGAGCTGCATATCCGTCAGCACCGGTTCGACGTAGCGCGTCTGGATCATACTGTTTGAAAAACCATAGAGAAAGCGCGGGGCGAACGTGGTTGAAATATAGACGCAGTCCATCCCGTCGATCATGTGGCCGCTGTGAAGCGCATTCGTGTTGCAGAAAATGCCGTCCCCTTCTTTTAAGACATACGATTTGCCGTTGACCTGATATCCGATCTGCCCCGAGAGGACAAACGTCAGCTCAATTTCCGGATGCCAGTGCCAGGAAAAGGAGCCGCGCTCGTAGCGGGAGAGCTGTTCGTAACTGATGTTGACAGGAAATTCATAGCTGCCGTGGGCCTTCAGCTCACGGTTTTCTTTATCCATGCGGATCTGCATGAAACGTACCTCCAATCCATAAAATCCGTTAAAAATCATACTATAAGTAAAGTATGCGGCAAAAAGGGAAAAAAAACAAGAAAAAATCGAAGATCACCTCAATATAATTATCGTTTGCCCCAATATTGTTGTTGCAGATAGGCGTACGGCTCACTATAATGATACTTAAGAAGATAAGAAAAAACACACAAACACACAAACACACACAACACACACAACACACAAAACGAAACCACGAAAACAACACACCAAAAAGAAAAGGAGACAACAAAATGAAACAGCAGGTACTGGATTGTTTTGCAAAACTGTTCGGGGGAGAGGGCGACATCCGCACCTACTTCGCACCTGGACGTGTGAACCTGATCGGTGAGCACACCGATTACAACGGAGGCCACGTATTTCCATGTGCACTGACCATCGGAACCTACATGGCAGCAAGAAAACGTGACGACAGAAAGCTTCGTTTTTACTCTATGAACTTTGAAAAACTCGGTGTGGTAGAATCTTCGCTCGATGAGTTTCAGATGGGCAAAGAAGGCAACTGGACCGCATATCCGAAGGGAATGATGTGGGCATTTTGCCAGAAGGGCTTCCCGGTAGAGCAGGGCTTCGATATCGTGCTCTACGGAAACATTCCGAACGGCTCCGGCCTTTCCTCTTCCGCATCCGTTGAGACCGTAACCGGCGTAATGCTGCGTGACATGTTCGGCTACGACACCATCTCCATGATCGACATCGCTCTGTACGGCCAGTTCTCCGAGAACAACTACAACGGCGTCAACTGCGGTATCATGGATCAGTTCGCCATCGCCATGGGCAAAAAGGACTGTGCGATCTTCCTTGACACCAGCGATCTGAAATATGAGTACGCACCGGTTAAACTGGAAGGCGCAAGAATTGTCATCTCCTGCAGCAACAAGAAACGCGGCCTTGGCGACTCCAAATACAACGAGCGCCGCAGCGAGTGCGAGACTGCTCTGGCTGAGATTCAGAAAGTCAAAGACATCAAGAGCCTTGGCGAGCTGACCGAGGAAGAGTTTGAGGCAGTGAAAGATGCCATCAAAGATCCGGTCCGCCAGAAACGTGCAAAACATGCTGTTTACGAGAACCAGAGAACCGTTCAGGCCGTTGCAGCTTTAAAGGCAAACGACATCGCAAAATTCGGCGAGCTGATGAACGCATCCCACGTTTCCCTGCGTGATGACTATGAGGTAACCGGCATCGAGCTGGATACTCTTGTGGAAGAAGCATGGAACTGCCCGGGTGTCATCGGATCCCGTATGACAGGCGCAGGCTTCGGCGGATGCACCGTCAGCATCGTAAAAACAGAAGATATTGAAAACTTCATCGCAAAAGTAGGCGCAGCTTACAAAGAAAAAATCGGCTATGCCGCAGACTTCTATGTCGTAGACATCGGAGACGGCGCAGGCGTATTAAAATAAGAAATAAAAAAGCTGGATCGGCAGCAGGGAGGAAGCTACAGTGATCAACGAGAGTATTGCAAAACTGGTAAAATATGGAGAAAATGCCGGTCTTGTTTCGGGACTGGATAAAATCTATGCGACAAACCGGATTCTGGAAGTCATGCAGATTTCCGATTACGAAGAGCCGGAGCAGATTCCGGAGAACCCGGATCTGGAAGAGACTTTAAATGAACTGCTTGATGATGCAGCTAAGCGCGGTCTTCTCGAACACAACAGCGTCGTTTACCGCGATCTGTTCGATACGAAACTGATGGACTGCCTGATGCCGCGCCCGGGAGAGGTGGTAAAGAAGTTTGAAGAACTCTATGCGAAGAGCCCGCAGGAGGCAACCGATTACTTCTACAAACTGAGCCAGGATTCCAACTACATCCGCAGATACCGCATCGCAAAGGATATCCGCTGGAGCGTACCGAGTGCCTACGGCGATATCGATATCTCGATTAACCTCTCCAAACCGGAGAAGGACCCGAAGGCGATCGCGGCTGCAAAACTGGCAAAACAGAGCGGTTATCCGAAATGCCTGCTCTGCAAGGAGAATGTGGGCTATGCGGGACGCGTCAACCACCCGGCGCGCCAGAACCACCGCATCATTCCGCTGACGATCAATCAGACGGAGTGGGGATTCCAGTACTCGCCATATGTGTATTACAATGAGCACTGCATCGTGTTCAATTTCCAGCATAACCCGATGAAGATCGAGCGCGCGACCTTTGTGAAGCTGTTTGACTTTATCAAGCTGTTTCCGCACTACTTCATCGGTTCCAATGCGGATCTGCCGATCGTGGGAGGCTCCATTTTAAGCCACGATCATTATCAGGGCGGCCACTATACCTTCGCAATGGCGAAAGCGCCGATCGAGCGCCATTTTACCATCAAAGGATACGAGGATGTGGAAACCGGCATTGTCAAATGGCCGCTGTCCGTCATCCGGATCCGCCACAAAGATGAGAAACGGCTGATCGATCTGGCAGAGCATATCCTGAACTGCTGGAGAGGTTACACGGATGAGGATGCGTTTGTATTCGCCGAGACTGACGGAGAGCCGCACAACACGATCACGCCGATCGCAAGAAAAGTGGGCGATACGTTCGAACTCGATCTGGCACTGCGCAACAACATCACGACGGACGAATGCCCGCTCGGTGTTTACCATCCGCATGCACAGTATCATCACATCAAAAAAGAGAACATCGGCCTTATTGAGGTTATGGGACTTGCGATTCTGCCGGCGCGCTTAAAAGATGAGCTGGAAGAGCTTTCCAAATGCCTCGTAGAGGGAAAAGATGTCCGCGCTGTCGCAGAGCTGGAGAAACATGCCGACTGGGTAGACGAATTCCTGCCGCGCCATCCGGAGCTGAACAGCGAAAATGTGATGGATATCCTGAAAGAGGAAGTCGGAAAAGTCTTTGTCGGCGTACTCGAGGATGCCGGCGTTTACAAGTGCACCGAGGAAGGCAGAAGTGCATTTGCAAAATTCATGGAAACGTTGTAGAATAAACTAAATGCTTCAATTAACCCGCTGCGGCAAAAAAGCAGCAGCGAAGGAAAACATGGAGGATACCAAAATGAAAATCTTAGTTACTGGCGGTGCAGGCTATATTGGAAGCCACACCTGTGTGGAACTGCTGAACGCAGGCTATGACGTTGTTGTCATGGACAACCTTTACAATGCAAGCGAGAAAGCCATCGAGCGTGTAGAACAGATTACCGGAAAGAAAGTAACCTTCTACAAAACCGATATGCTGGACCGCGAAGGCGTAAAGAAAATTTTCGACAACGAGAAAATTGACGCTGTCATCCATTTCGCAGGCTTAAAAGCAGTCGGCGAGTCCGTACATAAACCGATTGAATATTATCACAACAACATGACCGGAACCCTGATTCTCTGCGATGAGATGAGAAACCACGGCGTAAAGAACATCATCTTCAGTTCTTCTGCAACCGTATACGGCAATCCGGCACAGATTCCGATCACCGAGGAGTGCCCGAAGGGAACCCCGACCAACCCATACGGCTGGACAAAAAGCATGCTCGAGCAGGTTCTGACCGACATTCACACCGCAGATCCGGAATGGAATGTTATCCTGCTTCGTTACTTCAACCCGATCGGAGCGCATAAGAGCGGCCTTATCGGAGAGGATCCGAAGGGCATCCCGAACAACCTGCTTCCGTATGTCGCACAGGTTGCCATCGGAAAACTCGAGTGCATCGGCGTTTTCGGTGATGACTACGATACTCCGGACGGAACTGGTGTCCGCGATTACATCCATGTTGTTGACCTGGCACGCGGCCATGTAAAAGCTATCCAGAAACTGGCTGACAACGAGGGCGTTTCCATTTACAACCTCGGAACCGGCAAAGGCTACAGCGTACTCGATGTGATCCACGCATTCGAGAAAGCATGCGGCCATCCGCTGAAATACGAAATCAAACCGCGCCGTGACGGTGATATCGCAACCTGCTACTCCAAATGCGACAAAGCAAAAGAGGAGCTTGGCTGGGAGGCTGAGTACGGCATCGAGGAGATGTGTGCCGATTCCTGGAACTGGCAGCAGAAGAATCCGAACGGATATAACGACTAATGTAATGTGAGTGTTATCTGGCGGTCCGCCGATACTTGAAAGAGTGTCGGCGGGCTGTTTTTGTATAGATAAATTCAGTCTTTTTTCACAAAGTCCGGCTTGCTAATTAAGAGGGAATCCGATATAATGTAAGAGTTAAAGTGTCCGTAAAAAAAGAGGGGCGGTTTGACATACAAGGAGGAAAAGCATGGACGATAGAAAAAATCAGAACCGGGAACCAGAAAACGGCTCCGGGGGAGGACCGAAAAACAGACAGACGATACTCATTATCCTGATCTGCCTCCTCGTCAGCCTGATGGTGATGGGACTTCTGAACAATGCCCTTGGGGGAATTACTTCCGAGGATCTTGACTATAGCAAATTCCTGGACATGGTAAACAACGATGAAGTGCAGGAAGTTGTCTTGAAATCGGGAACACTGACCGTAACGCCGAAAGACCAGAAATCGGAGGGAATCACCTATCAGGTAACGATGATGGGAGATGAGCAGGAGCTGGTCGATCTGTTACAGGAGAAAGGCATTACGTACCACAAAGATCCGCCGGATTCTACCGGAACGATCATTTACACATTGCTGACCGTCATTCTGCCGGTTGTGATGCTTGTCGCTGTCATGGTATGGGTGATGCGCAGCATGAATAAAGGCGGCGGAGTCATGGGCGTAGGAAAGAGCAGAGCAAAGGCCTACGTACAGAAAGAAACCGGCGTGACATTCCGCGATGTTGCGGGACAGGACGAGGCAAAAGAATCGCTCCAGGAGGTTGTGGATTTCCTGCATAACCCTGGAAAATACACGACAATCGGTGCAAAACTTCCGAAAGGAGCGCTTCTTGTAGGCCCTCCTGGAACCGGAAAAACACTGCTTGCCAAAGCCGTAGCCGGTGAGGCGCACGTACCGTTTTTCTCGATGTCCGCTTCGGAATTTGTCGAGATGTTCGTCGGTGTCGGTGCATCGCGTGTGCGTGACCTGTTTGAGGAAGCAAAGAAAAACGCACCGTGCATCATCTTTATCGATGAGATCGATGCGATCGGAAAGAGCCGTGACAACAGCTACAACAGCAACGACGAGCGGGAGCAGACGTTAAACCAGCTCCTCGCCGAGATGGACGGATTCGACAGCTCCAAGGGTATTCTGATCCTTGCGGCCACAAACCGCCCGGAGGTTCTTGATCCGGCGCTGCTGCGTCCAGGCCGTTTTGACCGCCGGATTATCGTAGAAAGACCGGACCTGAAAGGCCGTGTGGAAATCCTGAAAGTACACGCCAAGAACGTATCGCTCGATGAGACGGTTGATCTCGACGGCATCGCACTTGCGACATCGGGAGCCGTTGGTTCTGATCTTGCAAATATGATCAACGAGGCAGCGATTCTTGCGGTCAAGAACGGAAGAAAAGCTGTTTCCCAGAAGGATCTTCTCGAGGCAGTCGAGGTTGTCCTCGTCGGAAAAGAGAAGAAGGACCGCATCTTAAGCCAGGAAGAGCGAAAGATCGTTTCCTACCACGAGGTCGGCCATGCACTCGTCGCAGCACTGCAGAGCCATTCCGCTCCGGTTACGAAGATCACCATTATCCCGCGTACGTCCGGCGCCCTCGGCTATACGATGCAGGTGGATGAAGATGAGCACAACCTGATGAGCCGCGAAGAGCTGGAAAATAAAATTGCAACGCTGACCGGCGGCCGTGTGGCAGAGGATCTGGTGTTCCATTCCATCACGACAGGTGCTTCGAACGATATCGAGCAGGCAACGAAGGTGGCAAGATCCATGATCACCCGCTTCGGTATGAACGAGGAATTTGGTATGGTTGCATTTGAGACGGTAACGAACCAGTACCTCGGCGGTGACACTTCCCTGGCATGCTCCGAATCGACAGCAGCACAGATTGATGAGAAGGTTGTTGCAGCAGTCAGAAAACAGTACGACAAAGCAGAGCAGCTCTTAAAAGATAACATGCCGAAACTCCACGAGCTGGCAAAATATCTGTATGAGAAAGAGACGATCACAGGTGATGAGTTTATGGAAATCCTGAATTTATCCCCGGATCAGCTCACGACAACGAGAATGGAAACAAACTAAAAAGCGATAAAAGCAGATGAGAATCCCGCGTTACTGTTCACCCAGCAGTGAAACACTTGCTGTTTCACTGCGTAAGAAAGTGATTCACGAATCCCGCGTTTCAAGGCGACTTCAGCCTTGCGCGGGATTCTTTCTTGTGCTATAATGCTGTAATGCGAAATTATGACACAAAAAGACAGATTTTTTTAGGATAGACCAAGAGAACATAAGGAGAAACGCAATGAAGAAAAAACAGGCATGGAAAGTGATGGGTGCTGTCCTTGCGGGCACACTGGTATTTTCCGATGCAGTTCCGCTCCGTGCCAGCGCATCGGCAGGAACGGAAAAAAGCGTAGTACAGAACGAAACTGTCTCCGGAACGGAGAACGGTACAGAGACAAAACGGGCAGCCGTTTATGTGAATCTGAAAACCGGCGATGATACGGCAGACGGTACAACGGCAGAGACAGCAGTAAAAACCGTGGAAAAAGCACAGGAGCTTCTTGCAGTTGCAGCGGCAGAACTGCAGGCGGACGGGAAAACAACCGAAAAAAACACTGCTGCAGATACCAGCAAAACGGCAGCGGAGGAAGCAGCAGAAAAATATCTGGTATTCGTCGGAATGGATGAAAAAGAGCTGGAAACGTATCGAAAGAAACAGCAGAAAACAGACTTCTGGGGAAGAGTAACAGATACCGTTTTTGCGGCAGATGAAATCGTGGTGACAGAAGCCGGATATGAGGCTGTTCTGGCAGCAGAAAAAGCAAAAGAAACGGTTTCGGAAACACCAACGCTTGCGCCAGGCGAGTCTCCGGCACCGGATGCGGCAGAAGATACCGTAACACCAACTCCGGGTCCGACGGAAACGCCGGATGCAGAGCCTACCGCAGAACCAACGGTGACCCCGGACGCAGAACCGACGGAAACGCCGGACGCAGAGCCGACCGTAACGCCGGCGGAGGAACCAACGGCAACTCCGACACCGGATGCGGACAACGGAGAAGATACAGGGGATACACCAACGGCAGCGCCGACACCGGATGCGGAACCGACCGTAACGCCGGAAGTAACTCCGACGACAGCACCGGGCGAGAATACCGATGACAGTGAAAATCCGGAGAATCCGGAAACTCCGGCAGAAGATCCAACCGTGACACCTGCCCCGGATGATACAGCAAAAGACGATCTTGCAGCAGATGATACAAACCAGGACGATACAAACCAGGATAACCAGAACGGAACGGGAAATGATGCATCATCGGACCAGTGGAAACAGGATGAAAATCTGGATGACCTTGTAAAAGATGAAATTCAGAAAGAAAACGAAACCGTAAAAAATTTCGATGAAATTTCCAATCCATCCGGTACGGACAGCACAGAAGACGGCTATCTGATCTCCAATGTCTCTCTTTTGATCCAGCCGGTGGCAGTAAGTCTGTCCAGAAGCCTTGTATCAGAGGAGCAGACGGAAACAGCAGAAGCTGAGACGGCGGACGAAGGCGAGCATGAACTGCTTGCAGCTGCAGAGCAGAAATCCAACCTGAGTGCAGGTGAAATGACAGCAAGTGCAGCCGATGACGTAAGTACGCTGCGTGCCGCAGGAACGATCCTTGTAGGACCGGACAACTACGGAACGAATAAGACATCCACTCCGACTCCGACAGCCACACCGTCGAAGAGCAGCAGTAACAACAGCTCTTCCAATTCCAATACCGGAAGCACAAAGATTCCGCAGAAGAAGACACAGACCACTGTAAGCATCCGCAGCATCCCGGTCAACACCGGCGATGAGACGATGGTGCTTCCGCTGGCGATCAGCTCCGCACTTTCTGCAGCCGTTATGTTCTGCATGGCATTCCTTCAGATGCAGGCAAAACGCGCAAAGAGCATGGCCGCATGGCTGGAATTCAAAAAGAATCATCCGTTTGACGAAGAATAAAGAAACAGGCATATCCGGAAAAGCCATTCCATACATTTACAGTATGGGAGGGCTTTTTCTTATGGAAGAAAAGAAAACATGGGCGGTGGGTGCGGGCAGCGGGATCGGCTGGCTGAAGGCTCTTCTCGTTTCCTATCTGATCTCGGTGCTTCTTCTTTTGCTGTTGTCTTTCCTGCTCTGGAAATTTTCCTGGAAGGAAAGCTGGGTGCAGGCGGGCATTGTGGTGATCTATCTGGCATCAAGCTTTTCCGGCGGAAGAATGGCAGGAAACATGGCGGGTTCTCTGGGGCATCTGCTTTGGAATCGTGTATTTTGCCATTCTGATCATCGTCTCCGCAGTCTTCCTGCCGGGCGGATTTGCCGGAGCCGGAAGACTTCTGTGGGCGGCAGCAGTCTGTGCCGTCGGCGGAATGGCAGGCGGAATGACGGCACACGGCAGATAAAAGCGGACAAAACAGAACATTTTTTCAAAAAACAGACTTTTAAATTTGAAAAACCTATGCTATAATGGGAAGAGCTAATGGCCGAAGACTATAAAAAAGTCGCGCGTCAACTACAATGAAGGAGGAATGTGCCATGAAACACATCAAAACTTTAAATACAAAAAGCTTACAGAACACTGTAAAA
>OHGT01000646.1_pt1 | contig 21366 bp, 15 predicted proteins | sample 1567861 | NCBI WGS metagenome assembly OHGT01 (sample SAMEA3879533, study PRJEB24766) | human gut metagenome | biome: human-associated habitat; feature: feces | place: USA | collected 1985/1987 | reverse complement strand
TTTTCTACCTCGTCAAGAAGTACAACCGAGTAGGGTTTTCTTCTTACCGCTTCGGTAAGCTGACCGCCCTCCTCATATCCGACATATCCCGGAGGCGCACCGATAAGACGGCTCACGCTGAATTTCTCCATGTACTCCGACATGTCGACGCGGATCAGGGCCTGCTCTGTACCGAAAACTGCCTCGGCGAGTGCTTTGGAAAGTTCTGTTTTTCCGACACCGGTCGGTCCAAGAAACAGGAAGGATCCTGTCGGACGGTTCGGGTCTTTTAATCCGACTCTGCCTCGTTTTACGGCTTTTGCCACAGCTGTCACGGCTTCTTCCTGGCCGACAACGCGTTTATGGAGTGTCTGCTCCAGTCTTGCCAGACGTTTCGATTCTCCTTCCGCGAGACGCTGTACCGGAATTTTCGTCCAGGTGGATACGGTTTTTGCGATTTCTTCTTCTGTTACCTGCAGTTTTTTGTTTTTGCAACGGCGTTCAAAGCGTTTTCGGATCTGCTCCAGATCTTTTTCGAGCTCCTGCTGGCGCGCCTGCAGTTCTTTTGCCTGCTCAAAATCGCCGGCACTGATCGCGGATTCTTTTTCTTTCTGTACTTCGAACAGTGTCTGCTCCTCTTTTGCCATGTTGTCCGGCACCTGGTAGCCGGCGAGCTGTACGCCTGCGGATGCCTCATCGATCAGATCGATGGCTTTATCCGGCAGGAAACGGTCGTTGATGTAGCGGACGCTCATTTTTACGGCTGCTTCCAGTGCTTCATCGGTGATTTCCACGCCGTGGTGGCGTTCGTAGTATGGGCGCAGGCCTTTTAAGATATCAAGTGCTTCGCTTTCCGTCGGTTCTTCTACTTTGACCGGCTGGAAACGGCGCTCCAATGCGGCATCTTTTTCGATGTATTTACGGTATTCTTCGAGCGTGGTTGCACCGATGAGCTGAATTTCTCCGCGGGAAAGGGACGGTTTTAAGATATTGGATGCATCGAGTGCTCCCTCTGCACCGCCGGCCCCGATGATGGTGTGAAGTTCATCGATGAACAGCAGAATATTTTCATTGTCCGTCACTTCTTTGACGACACGTTTGATACGCTCTTCGAACTCACCGCGGTATTTGCTTCCGGCTACCATTCCGGAAAGGTCAAGGACAACAACTCGCTTATCGCGGATCGTTTCCGGCACAATGCCAAGGGCAATCCGCTGCGCCAGACCTTCCGCAATCGCCGTTTTTCCGACACCCGGCTCTCCGATCAGACACGGGTTGTTTTTTGTCCGGCGACTTAAGATCTGAATGACACGCTCAATTTCCTGCCCACGGCCGACAACCGGATCGAGTTTTCCTTCGCGCGCAAGCTCAGTCAGATCCCGGCTGTACTGGTCCAGTGCCGGCGTTTCGCTGGTCTGCGCTCCACCTCTTGTCTGCGGTCCGCGGCCGGTATTTGCATTTCCGCTTGCACCGCCCTGCAGCGGTGCCTCGCCCATGGCAGTAAGGATTGCTCCATATAGTTTCTGAATGTTGATCCCCATGGTAAAAAGCAAACGGGTAGCAACACAGTCACTTTCTTTTAAGATTGCGATCAGCAAATGCTCGGTTCCCACAGCTCTGCTCTTAAAACGCGCTGCCTCCGCTTCTGCATTTTCAAGCACTCTGCGTACCCGCGGAGTATAGCCCGGTCGGGATTCGGTCACGGTGTTTCCGCCTGGTGCAATCAGACGGTCAATCAGTTCGGTAAGCTGTCCGGCATCTACGTGAAACTCAGAAAGCACCATGCCTGCTGTGCCATCCTCCACGTTCAGAAGTCCGATCAGAAGGTGTTCGGTTCCTACGTAATTATGTCCACATTTTTCAGCTGTCCTAACCGCATATGCCAGTGCTTTTTTTGCCTGACTGGTATATCCTTCTCTCATAATACTATTGTCTCCTTCATGTTTCGTCTGCGTAATTGCTGTAAATTTCATCTACAAGCTGATGTACTTCTTCTTTTGATATATTTTTGCAGACGGCTTTTGCAAGAATCACCTGCAGATCTTCGCGCAGTTCCTGCATGGCATACAGTTTATCCGCATCGATAGAGATAACGGCTCCTTTTCTTCGGTCAATCGAAAGAAGCCCCTCCTGCCGGAGTACGCTGTAGGCCTTATTTACGGTATGCATGTTGATTCCGATATTGTCTGCGAGCTGTCTTACCGAAGGTAGAGTATCTCCTTCCTGAATTCTGGAAGTGGCAATACCCAGAATAATCTGATTTCTCAGCTGGATATAGATCGCTTCATCGCTGTTGAAATCGATCTGTATTGTCTCATAATACATAGTTACACCCTGCTTTCTCGTATCGTTTTGTTATACATATGTTATAACAATTCGCAAACTTTGTCAACAAACGGTTTCCCTACCTGTTTTTCTCGTAGATGATCTGAAGACCTTTCAGGAGCAGATTCTCATCGATGATGATGTCATGTCTGCAGTGCGGAATCACAGCTTTCGCCAGACCTCCGGTAGCCACAATCGTGCATTTGCAGCCAAGTTCTTCTTCCATCCGTTCGATCATGCCGTCGATGCTGGCAGCGTTTCCATAAATCATACCGCCTTTCATACAGTCCAGCGTATTTTTGCCAATGACTTTTTTCGGTGCTGTCAGACTGGTCTGGCTAAGCTGCGCGGCATTTGATACGAGAGCATCCAGCGAAGTACGAAGTCCCGGAAGAATCACGCCTCCGATGAAGCTTCCTTTCTGATCAAGTACACTCATCGTCGTGGCAGTTCCCATATCGATAACAATCTGCGGACATGTGTATTCATTCAGCGCTGCTACTGCTACAACAACAAGATCGCTTCCTGCCGTTGCGGGGTCGTCCAGTTTGATATTAAGTCCGGTCTTCACACCGGGGCCGACAACTTTGACCGGCTTTTTAATCACTTTTTCTGCCGCACTCCGGCAGAGCTCTGTCACCTGCGGAACAACGGAAGAGATGATACCTCCTTCGATCTGCTCCACCGGAATCTCATACAGTTCCAGTACATTTTTCAGGCTGACTGCGTATTCCAGCTCTGTTTTTGCCTTGTCCGTGGAGAGTCTTTCGATAAAGTATGTTTTTTTCCCTTCCACACACCCAAGGACGATGTTCGTGTTGCCGATGTCTATTGCAAGGATCATGATTCAGGTTCCTCCTGTAAAAACTATGAAATGAAATTCTTGTGGTTTTATTATACATGGTGCGGCGCTTTGAGACAAGGAAAAAGACAGCAAGAAAAAGACAATTAAGTCGATTTCATACTGTCTTCTGAATATTTCATTTTGAATTATCTATTCTTGTTGTTCACAAAAATAAATTTTACATCATTCTCAAACGTACGATTTAGCAGAATTTGCCCTGAAAATGTTTGAGTACTATACATTTTTACATCATTCTCAAACCATTACTTACAGATTTAGGGGAGGTGGAAAGTTTGAGTACCATACATTTTTACATCATTCTCAAACAGGCGGTGATGGATAGTGAGCAGCGAGCGGTTTGAGTACCATACATTTTTACATCATTCTCAAACTAGAAGCTGTCATTTACGCGCTCAAATCGTGTTTGAGTACCATACATTTTTACATCATTCTCAAACGTCTTTTACGCCGTCATATGACGTTTTCAGGTTTGAGTACCATACATTTTTACATCATTCTCAAACTGGTTTTCGACTTTCACGTTTGTTCCTGATGTTTGAGTACCATACATTTTTACATCATTCTCAAACTTCATGCCTGCAGAATAGAAATCGTCCTCAGTTTGAGTACCATACATTTTTACATCATTCTCAAACTTTCCTGCAAGTGGAATAATATTAGAACCTGTTTGAGTACCATACATTTTTACATCATTCTCAAACCATGGAGGTATTAGGTATGGCAATCTATCAGTTTGAGTACCATACATTTTTACATCATTCTCAAACCTCAAATTTAAAAATGAACTGCTTTCATCTGCACAAAACAGGTACTCAAACATCCGATGGATATTAATAGACATCACATCCATCTTTGTCAATTATATAATATTCTCTCTGATTCGAAAAGTCCCTTTGTATATTTTCTATGAAAAGCAAGGATATTTCATAGTAGCATGCCATTTGGGAGAGTTTGTTTATTTGTGTTTCGTTCAGATAGGATCGAATATTGACCAAAATCACCAGTTCTTTTTGGAGAAGTTCGGCCATAACTTTGATATATTGCGTTAATTTTTCCAGAAGCCCCATCTCTTTTTCGGTTTCTGTCTGAACTCCCATCAATTTTAGGAGTGCGCTCAAATCGATTTCCTCATTTTGTTCCAATTCGTACCCACTGACAGCTTCCAATTGATAGATGTATTTCTTCAGTTCCGCAATAATTCTCTGCGTTTCCAGAAACATTTCTTCATTTTGCGCACTTTTGACCAGCTCTGTAAATAACCGTTTTTGTATTCTGTGATCCGCAAAATCAAGAGAAAAGGGCGTTAATACCAATTCCACATCTCTTTTCATATTCAGCTCTGTGTCAGCTTTAGAAAGTACGAAATTTCCCTTCTCTCCCTGATTTTGTTTTTGCAGCTGCTCCACATATTTTAAAAACAGCTCCGGTGATTCTATAATCCATTCCGTGGGACAGTTCCGATGAATCGCAATAGGTTTTTCCAAGTCCACATGTACCAGTTTCATAAAATCACCAGCCTTTCATCCGTATTCAACACTTCACTCTTTACGTTCCCAACAATCAGATCCATTTTCGCATACTGCTTCTCAGTCACCGTTAAAAGCTGTATCAGACCTTCTTCCGGCTTATTTTTATGAATCTGATCCACGATTCCATTCACTACAGTTGTATTTAACGCAAGCTTACAGTATACGGATTCCTGGAGCATCAGGAATCCGCTTTTCAATAAAAACTTTCGAAATCTCGCATATTCTCTTCTCTGATCGCCCGTCAGCACCGGAAGATCAAACAGTACCAATACTCTCATAAAACGATAACTCATAGGCCATAAAACCGGATCAATGCACTGTCATTCTCATTTAAGGCATCAAATACACTTTTACAGTAAATTTTTATGGCATTATTCACATACTGTGTTTTCCCGTCTATCATGACTTCGTTGTTTAATACATTGACCAACTGTATTTTTTCCTCATGCGTAAATTCTTTCCTCTGCATTTGGATTACTTCCCGGTCAATCAGAACACGGAACGGTTCCATCAAATCGGACGCCAGATTAAACTGATTAAACATATTATCATGAAAGAGTCCGAGCTGTGTAATATAACCGCTCGCTACAATTTCTCTCGCAAACGCAGACAACAAAATGCTATATCCGTAATTCAGCGCTGCATTTTCCGGACAATCCGCAGTTCTGGTAAATGTCATACCGAACAATGCATTAAAATATACCTTTGCCGCATGCCCTTCCCGGTTTGTCTCATCGTTCCAGCCAATCTCCTGTAAATATGATTCTAACAGACCCGCTTCTTCCTTTCCCATATTTTTTAACAGTTCCTTCTGTTTTCGTATTTTTTCCGTCACAATTTCTGTCCAGATCGCTTCTTTACTGTGCCGGCTCCACTGAATCTGCTTTCTGATTTTATTGCTGGTATCATGACTTCCGTAATACCCAACCAGTTCCGACGATGGATTTCTCTTTTCATCGCAAAAAATCACTTTTATTTTCTTTTTTGTCAGCTCTGCCAGCAGACTTGTTGTGACTGTTGCTGCTGTTGACTCAATCAGAATGGTTGATATTTCACTTAAATGTATTTTTGTTACTTCCTCATTTCGCACCACAAGGTAACCAAGCTGATAGTCCAGCTTTGCCCGTTTGGAAATAACCACAATCCGCCAGCTCATAATGCATTCAGGTCTACTGTCTGCTCGTAGATACCGGTTGGCGATTGATGAATCATTTCGATTCGACTGCAATCGGTTATATTTTTGTTGAGACACAAAATTCCTGCTCTTCCAGATCCTCCAATTAATTTCAAATCAGCGGCAGCACTCTGGCACTGGAAAAAATGTAAAACTTCATACAAAACGATACACTTTTCTTCTATGCATAATTCTTTAAATTTTTCTCTTTTTTCCGTTAATGTCTTTGCCTGTGCTCCAAGTTTTTTTGCATATACCGTATTTGTTAATTTATTTAAAAAGGTTTCATACAGCATCACCACCTTCTTTTCTTCTAAATGGTCGGAATCGTAAATTTTCAGTTCTTTATTCTGTTTTTTACGTTCCACGTACTGTACTATTTTTTTCAGTATTTCTGTTTCTTCCTGGGAAAGTACCAGCTGATTTGCACCTTGCATCAATAGCTGATCCCCTGATCTTCCGGAAACCCACATATAAAATCCGTCCACACAAAACAGAGTATCTATTTTGATTTCCGGCACCAGCACTCGCGGATTCTTTAACTGTCTTTCCTCTTCCAGATACCGAATTATATTTTCTTCTGACTTCTGAATTTCCTTTTTCAGACGAATCGGCACATACTCGATTGTTCGTATTTTCTTTCCCTTTTTGCCCTCCGATTCTGCCAGTACAAAGTAAGCTCCCGCCTCTTTGTTATATCCTCCATACTTCTGTATATCACAAAGCCGTTCATCACTGCTCTTGATCGGAACCTGACCTTTTCCTTTTTTGACAATCTGCTGGTCAAACAATGCACCTGTTGCCTCATACGATCTTCGCGTCACAAGAATGTTGTTCTTTTCCATAAACTTTCGGACTGTCACAATGGTTCCGTTCCCGCCTTCCCAGGCAATTTCTCCGTTTCGTTCAATTCTTTCCTGTTCAAACATCTTCTTCAGATTATAACTTCTTCCCGGATTTTCCTTAATGAAGTGAATCGGATTTGATGTGAATTTTACAAAATATGCGTTGCCAACGACAATATTCAAATAAGCATCCTTCGCATGATGATAATCATTCATCTCCCGTACCTTCAGAAATTTAAAATCCTTACGGAACTTTGAAACGGTTGGCGCTTTTACATAAACAATCTGTGTATCCGGGATCACCTGCTGCAGAATACTTGCTGCCGCTTTTGTACTCTGACGAGTTTCCACCAGCTGCCTGGAAATAAATCCAGCCAATTCAGACGGTTCAAATCCATTTCCTCTTATCAGCCGTTTATATTTTTCTTCACTGATCAATCCGGCATCCACTAAAGATTTCCAGAATGGCTGCATTTTTTTCCGAACTGTTTCATCGATCGGATATTTATCCTCTTTCATCTGATTACACTTTTTCTTTACAAGTACCCGGTTATCCAGGCTATCATCCATCACTTTGGACTGTGGAAAAATATGATCAATGTCATACTTCTGATTATCCCACAATTCCTCCAGTTCAATTGTTTCACCGGAATACATGCATTTTCCTTTTTGCGTATAATACAAATACAGCTTGTCTCTTCTCATTTCCGCATCGGAACGCTTTTCAATCTCATCTATCCAGTCTTTTTCTTCCGCTTTACATTTTTTATAAAGTTCCAGCAGTTTCTTTTTTCTTGAAGAGGTTCTTCCCTGATCGGTTTTTTCTCTTGCCATTTCTATAAAAACACGTTTCGGTGGGTTTCCCATCACTTTACAGATTTCCTTTACAATCAAAAGGCTCTGCCAAATCTGCCGCTTCACTGCCGGTGATACGTAAAGCTCCTCGACTAATTCATACGAAATATCCCGTTTTTTCTGTTCGTTTCCATTCTTTTCTTCGATTGCCGATGCAAACAAATATTTTTCGCTAAGCAGTTGCATCAGATTGTCATTCGTCTCCCACAAAGCCCGAATAATAGACCATGCCTCTCCCGTTTCCGGTGCCGGTGCTTCCATCTCTTCCAAAAACACTTTTGAGAGTCTTCCCCAACCACGATACGGCAGTTTACTTATGCTGTCTCTTTGTTTTTCTGTCAACTCCGGAAACAGTTTCTTTAATCTCTGTTTCAGTATCGCTTTATCATCTCCAAACAGCGTTACGTTCAGGATGATGCATTCTTTTTCCGCCTGGTTCAGTGACAGATTTGTTAATTTCTCTTTAAAGTCATGGTATGCCGTAAGAGAACTCTTGAAATCACCATCAATTCCGGTAATTTCAACTTCTTTTCCGGTAATTCCTTCTTTCACTAAATAGTTTTTCAGTTTTTTCTGTGTAACCTTTCTGCTTTTCTGGAATACTTCTTCATATATTTTCTGTTTCTGCTCTACAGATATCTTTTCTCCATCCAAACGCAGATTATTTAATTCATTTAAAACTTCGTATTTGCTGTACAGCAGAGAATACTTTGGTAAAACATCTTCACTTGGCAGATAAGTACATTTATTCGTCATTCTTCGAATAAACTGCTCTGCACTTGCTTCCAAATCTACCATCTCATCGAAGTTCCATGGATATATTTTGCCTTCTTTTCGTACCGCCCAGTTACTCTTCTCCCCTTTTTTTCGAATTCCGTTTAAGGGTCCTACGTAGTACGGAATGCGGAATGTGAAAATCTTTTGAATCTTCTCTCCATTCTCTTTCAGTAGCGGAACTTTATCTTCCAGATTTTTCAGGATTGCATTTAATTCATATAAATGAATCTGATATGGAATGACACTGTTGTCTTTTACAGTCTGTTTCGGAAGAAACGTTCCCATTTCCATTTCCTTCTGCATGCAGGATGCTTTCGTCACATCTGATATCTTGCCCAGAATATTCTTTTTCAGATAACCGTAAAAGTCTTCCTGACTACATTGTTTTGGTGCCTTGATATACGCATAATAATTAGCTTTTTCATCCTTTTTTGCAAACAGTCTCTGATATTCTTCCCTTGAAAGATTCTCTCTGACCAGCTTTTTCAGATCTTTCAGATCTTTTTTATGCTTTTCATAAAGTGCCACTTTTGCCTCTGAAAGAGAAGAATAGTTCTGCAAAATATCAGCCAGAACAGCCCAATCGTACACTGCTTTTGCGTGTTCAATTAATACATATTTTTCTCCCAGCTCTGCTTCGATCTCTCCAGCGTATTCTTCATAACCTGCATCTGCGAAGCAAAGTTTTGGCCGTTCCAGTGTATCCATCTGTTTTTCCCCAAACAGATTTCCCAGTTTTGCTGTTCCACCGGTAATCAATCCCAGCCACTCTTTTTCACAGGATGTTTCTGCCCGCATTGCTTTTACTGCTTTTGTCTTTTTCGCAGATTTGGTCAATGTTCGGTCTTTTAAAATTGCCTCTATTTCCTTGCTTCTTTCCACTCCAATCTCGGAAGAAAAGCCAAGTTCTTCTGCCCGCACTGCTTCAAGGAACTGTTCAAATGTTGTCTGAAATTCTCTTACCTGTTCGATATTTCCGTTTAATAGAAAATGGCCTCTGTGTTTCATCATATGATGCAGAGCAAGATATATCAGGCGAATATCAGGCGTTTCGTCAGTTTCCATTAACCATTTTCTCAGATGATAGATGGTTGGAAACTGTTTATGATATTCTTTGTCTGTGTAATCATCATCCGCAAACAATGCATAGGGAAGTTCCGGACACTTTCCCTGCCTGTCACGCTTATCCTCTGGCCAGTAACGACTCTCTTTCATTCTGCGAAAAAATCCATCATCTATCTTTTCTACTTCTTCCGCAAAAATTTTCTGCAGCAATTCTATTCTCCAATTACGACGATCCAATCTTCGTTTTGCTGTCCGAAACCCTCTTCTCTCTTCTGCAGTCTGTGCACTGTCAAATAGCCGTACACCCCAAAGTGTTTTTCCATGTGCGCGCAAAATTTCGTACTTCTCATTTGTCACAGCCCATCCAACCGAACTGCTTCCCATATCAAGTCCGAGATAATATTCCCCTTTCATCTGTTCTTTCCTCCATTTTCTACATTTTATCTAATTTTACCATATATTTTGATTTTTTACATCTTTTCTTTCCTATTTTCAACAATTCTACTTCCTGGTTCTTGCTGTTCTCACAGTACTGAATCATAACCATGTTTCATTTCTAATTTTAGACAACAAAAAAACTGCTGTCTATGAAGACAACAGTTTTCGTTCCACACACTGTGGACCATCTAACGATGGCGTTTTCGATAAATCGTTATTTGAACTTATGATGTAAAATTTAGTATGGTACTAAACTATCTACACTATACTTCTATTTTTTCCTTTCGTCAATCTTTTTTAGAAAGTTTTTATGATAATTATTCCATTTTTTTCTCTTGCGTCCTTCTTGTTTTTATGGTAAAATATATCTTGTTCTGATTACGAACACTGCCGCTGTGGCGGAATTGGTAGACGCACTTGACTCAAAATCAAGCGGTGAATAACCGTGCCGGTTCGAGTCCGGCCAGCGGCATAGCTAAAAAAGATCTGCAAAAACGAACGTTGATGCAGATCTTTTTTATTGTCTTCCCTTCAAAAAAACAGCTTTTGAAAGAAAGAAAACCCCTTTCGAAGAACCGGCCATCTGCCGCATGGTTCTTTTTGAAAGGGGTTTTACTGTTGTTATTTCTTATTTATCGTTGTTCTCGCACAGAGAGCCTGTTACGTCATATTTGTGGTCGCACGGCTGATCTTCTTTTCCCATCACCGTGATGTGATGGTAAGCGCCGTACATAGCCGGTCTCATCAGGTTGACCGCGCAGGCATCACAGCCGATGTACTCTTTGTAGATGTGTTTCTGATGGATGGCGCGGGTAACGAGTCCGCCGTACGGTCCCATCATGAAACGGCCCATTTCCGTGTAAATTGCAACATCGCCCATGCCGGCCGGAACGAGAACTTCATCGTACACTTTATGTACACCCTCGCCAATCACGCGGATGTCATTGCCTTCCTGATCCGGTTTGTACGGAATTCCGACGCCGCCGGAAAGATTGATGAATTTAATCTTCACGCCCGTCTCTTTCTGCAGCTTTACAGCCAGCTCAAACAGTGTTTTTGCCAGAACTGGGTAGTAATCATTGGTTACGGTATTACTTGCAAGGAAGGAATGGATGCCGAACTCTTCTGCCCCTTTTGCCTTCAGAATGCGGAATGCCTCAAAAATCTGCTCGGTTGTCATACCGTATTTGGCATCTCCCGGATTGTCCATAATATCGGTGCTGATTTTAAACAGTCCGCCCGGGTTATAACGGCAACAGATTTTCTTCGGAATGTAGCCTAATGTTTTCTCAAGAAAATCAATATGCGTAATATCATCAAGGTTAATGATCGCACCAAGCTCTGCAGCCAGTTGATACTCTGCAGCCGGTGTTACGTTGGATGAAAACATGATTTTATCTTTCTCAAATCCCATCGCATCGGAAAGCATCAGCTCCGTGTAAGAAGAGCAGTCGCATCCGCAGTCATATTCACCCAGCATTTTGATCAGTGTCGGGTTTGGGTTCGCTTTTACAGCAAAATACTCACGAAATCCCGGATTCCAGGAAAAAGCTTCCTTTACCGCTTTCGCATTCTCACGAATTCCTTTTTCATCGTAAATGTGAAACGGAGTTGGTACTGCTGCTGCGATTTCTTCCAGTTTTTCTTTTGTTACAAAAGGCTTCTTCGTCATTCTCTTTTGTCTCCTTCTTCTGCTTATTTTGCCTGAATAATGTGAAGCATGTTTGTCATATATCCTTCACCCGTCACCTCGTTAGTAGCAGGGTCTCCGGCCGTAAAAATAACCATATCGCCACGTTCTACAAGCTCCTCACGGCGCACCATATACATAGCATGGGAAATGATGTTCTCCGTAGAATCTTCCTCGTATCCGGTCACCGGACGAACGCCCCAGTAGAGCTGCATTTTTCTTCTTGCCCATTCATATGGGGTAACGCCGTAAATCGGTACGCTCGGACGAAGGTTGGAAATCAGTCTTGCAGTCTGACCGGACATCGTCGGAGTCACAATGCAGGCTGCTTTGATGTGTTCTACCATAGAAACGGCTGCACTTCCGACTGCTGCGGAAACATTTAGCTTTCCTTCCAGCGCTTTTCCATCGCGGTAGTCTTCGAATTTCAGATAACGCTCCGTCTGCTCGGCAATCTCTCCCATCATGGTAACTGCCTCGATCGGATATTTTCCGGCTGCTGTTTCGCCGGAGAGCATGATCGCATCCGTTCCATCATAAATTGCATTCGCAACATCGGCTACCTCTGCACGGGTCGGACGCGGGTTCCGGATCATGGAATCCAGCATCTGGGTTGCTGTGATAACCGGTTTGTATTTATGATTGCATTTTTCAATGATGATTTTCTGTACATGCGGTACTTGGCACGCCGGAATCTCTACACCAAGATCTCCCCTTGCAACCATCACACCATCTGCCGCATCGATGATGCTGTCGATGTTCTGCACACCCTCCGCATTTTCGATCTTGGCAATGATATCAATATGCTCTCCTCCGTTTGCCACAAGGAACTCACGGATTTCGTTAATTGCCTCTGCATTCCGGATAAAGGAAGCTGCAACAAAATCAATATCCTGTTCAATACCAAAAAGAAGATCTCCTTTGTCTTTCTCCGTGAGGTTCGGAAGATTGATCGAAACGTTTGGTACATTCACGCCCTTTTTTTCTCCGAGCTCGCCGCCGTTTACTACGGTACAGACAATTTCCGGTGCATTTACTTTTTCTACGCGCAGACCGATCAGACCATCATCGATCAAAATCGTATCTCCCTCTTTGATATCTTCCGTAAGGCCGGTGTAGCTGACAGAACAGTGATTTTCATCTCCGGTCTCCTGAACGGTTGTCAGGGTAAAAGTCTGTCCGGTTACCAGATTCACTTTTTTTCCATCTTTTAAAACGCCGGTACGAATTTCCGGTCCTTTGGTGTCCAGAAGGATTGCCACAGGAGTTTTCAGCTCTTTTCGAAGCTCTTTCAGCATATCCATACGCATTTTCTGCTCATCGTGGTCTCCATGAGAAAAATTAAAACGAGCAACATCCATTCCGGTTTCAATCAGTTTTTTCATCAGGTCACGGGAGTTGGTATTTGGTCCCATGGTGCAGACAATTTTCGTTCTTCTCATACTTTCTCTCCTTCTTTATTTTACATGTTCATGCGTAAACAGGTGATCCTGGCAGTATTCATAGTTTCCGTTGCATCGGGAACAGAAACGGAACTCCAGATTCGGATCATCTTTTTCGGTCCGGCCACAGATCGCACATTTGTGTTTTGTGATCCCGTTCGGATTGCGGTATTCGGCTTCGCCTCTTGAAACGGCCTTTTTAAATTCCTTCCGGCGTCTGTTCTGCTGGAAAGAGCCGCGTTTTCCTTTTCTTGTCATCAGGAAGAACACAAGGACGTTTGCAAGGGAACAAAGAATAACAACACATCCTGCCCAGTTTCCGCTCATGATGCTGGTAATCATGCTGTAGGCGAGAAGCGCTACGTCAAGGTATGCCAGCCATTTGATTTTGATCGGAATAATGAAATACAGCAGTACCTGCATATCCGGGAAGCTGATCGCAAAGCCAAGGAAAATCGAGAGGCTGATGTAGTAAGTGCTGAATGCCGTTCCCATCAGCGACGGATATCCGTTGACTGCATATAAGATTCCATACAGCAGGAAGGAACCGATAATGGTCATCAGAATGCCGGAAAAGATGTAAACATTATACTTGAAATCTCCCCAGGCTCTCTCAAGGCTTGTTCCGATTGAGTAATAGAAAAACAGCATGATGATCGTAAAGATATCAAGGCTGCTCGGCGGAATCAGAATCCAGCTCACCAGACGCCAGATCTGTCCGTGCAGAATATAATATGGTTCCAGCGTCAGATACTGTCTCATGATGGGAGCCGCAAGCGCAATGATATATCCCGCAATGTACGTTACGATAATGTACATCGTCAGATGGCTTAACGCGTATCTCCCATATTTTCGCTCCATTTTGTCTAAAAAATTCATGCACACTCTTCCTTTTTGTTTGTTTTATTTTACCGGCTTTCACTGCCCGAAAATACATTCTCATTATACGTGCTGCCTTTTCGTTTGTCAAACGGTATAACGGTGAATTTCGTCTCCGAAAAAGAGCTTTACGAATGTTTTACTTTCCGGTATAATTTATTAGAAATCTTTTCCAGTTATTTTATAAATATACGAAAAAATTCAGGAGGACTTTATATATGGCAGGATCATCATTTGGTACCATCTTCAGACTGACCACCTGGGGAGAGTCTCATGGAAAAGGCGTGGGCGTTGTTGTGGACGGAGTGCCGGCCGGCCTTTCGCTTTCCGAGGAGGATATTCAGTTTTACCTCGACCGCAGGAAGCCGGGACAGAACCGCTTTACCACAAAACGGAAAGAATCCGATACCGTTCAGATTTTATCCGGCACTTTCGAAGGAAAAACGACCGGTACCCCGATTTCCATGGTGGTATGGAATGAGGATCAGCATTCCAAAGATTACAGCGACATTGCTTCCTATTACAGACCGGGCCACGCCGACTATACGTTTGATGCAAAATACGGTTTCCGCGACTACCGCGGCGGCGGACGCTCCTCAGGACGCGAGACGATCGCACGCGTGGCTGCAGGTGCCATTGCCTTAAAAATGCTCTCTGAGCTTGGCATCACCGTTTCCGCCTACACCCGCTCCATCGGTGACGTGGAAATCCAGTCTTTTGATACCGCTGAAATCGCGAATAACGCCCTGAATATGCCGGATGCAGAGGCTGCCGAAAAGGCTTCCGAGCTTTTAACAAAAGCCATGGCGGAAAAAAATTCCGTCGGCGGTGTGGTCGAATGTGTCGTTCACCATATGCCGGCCGGTGTCGGCGATCCGGTGTTTGAAAAGCTCGATGCCAACCTTGCAAAAGCACTCGTCTCCATCGGCGCCGTAAAAGGCGTGGAAATCGGAGACGGTTTCTCGGTCTGCACAGCTACCGGGCTTACCAATAACGATGCCTTCCATGTAAATGCGGACGGCTCCATTGTCAAGCTGACCAACCACGCCGGCGGTATTTTAGGCGGTATCAGCGACGGAAGCGATATCGTTGTCCGGGCTGGTTTCAAACCGACCCCGTCCGTTGCTGCTTCCCAGCAGACCATCAACAAAGACGGCGAAAATATTGCCATCGAAATCAAAGGCCGCCACGACCCGATCATCGTTGCACGCGCCGTTGTTGTCGTGGAATGCATGACCGCTCTTGTCCTGGCGGACGCACTGCTCGTCGGCATGAGCGCCAAACTGGACAATGTAAAGAAAGTCTGGGCTCTGGACGAGAAATAAAGGCCGGACTGCTTCTTTCTGGCTTCAACACAAAAAATGCCTGCGGGATACAGTTCTTCCTGCAGGCATTTTTGCGTTATTTTTTAGTGAACGCCTTTTTTCGTAATCAGAATACAGTTCGGCGTCTCCACTTTCATCGGGCGGCCTTTCTGAACCAGCACGTTTTTCTCATAATCAACGGTAAATGTTGTGATCGTGTTGGACTCATGGTTTGCCACTGCGATATGTTTTCCGTCCGGGAACATTGCAATATCCTTTGGATATTCGCCGCTGATCGGAAGTGCAAACTTCTTCTCCATGCAGCCGGTCTCCGGGTCGATATGGAACATTGCTACGGTATTGTCTCCGGCTGTAGAAGTAAACAGGTAGTGGTGATCCGGGGAAAGGCACATGCCGGATGCAGCGTCGTGCGCCTGGTCCACGTTCGCGGATGTGGTGCTGATCGACTGCAGTTTTTCAAATTCCGGTCCGTTTCCCGTATCACGGTAGCTGAATACATCGACTTTGTTCATCAGCTCGTAAATGACATACGCGTATTTTCCGGATTCACTGAAAACGATCTCTCTCGGACCGGATTCACGCTCACAGCGCAGGATATCCACCAGTTTCAGGCGGTCACGCTGTGTGTTCAGCTTGTACATTTTGATCTGGTCAATGCCGTTGTCGACTGCGCAGACATATTTGTTGTCCGGTGTAGGAACGACACAGCTGACATGCGGGCGGAAGTTACGCTCTGCCACACTGCCAAGGCCCTTGTGGAACACGCCGTCCATCAGACTTCCGAGGCGGCCGTCCTTATGGGTATGTACAACGGTTACTTTTCCGTCATGATAGCCTGCCACGAACAGGTATCTTCCGGTTTTGTCCACCGACAGATAGCAGCCGCGCATGCCGTCGATGTCTACTTTGTTGATCGGGGTCAGGTCTCCGTCATCCTCCACTGCAAACACTGCAACGCCTTCATCTGCAATCGAATACAGGTATTTGCCGTTTAAGGAACGGGCAATGTGGGAAGAGTTGTTGACCGGTATGACTTTTCGCTCTGTCAGAGTGCCTTCTTCTACATTTACATCATATAAATGAATACCAATGCTGCTTCCATGGGTATAAGTGCCTACATAGGCTACGTACTCATCCTTCATGTTGTTTTCATCCTTTCTGCCTTCTCGCACATCGTGTGAATTTTCTAAAAATATTTTAACACAATTTCCGCGCCACGACAACGAGGAAAACGGATTTTTGATATGTAAACGGTAACACTTTATTTTTAGACACAGGATATTCTCCTGCAGAGAATTTTTTAGATATTTCTATTGTTTTTGGATTGTAAGAGTTGAGGTTTCCGCTGCATACCATTTCCATTTTCTACGCTCTCGTCAGACTGATTTCCTGACTCATCATTCCCTGCAGTTTCTTGATTGCGCGGCTGTACTGGCACTGCAGCGCCTGCTCGCTTTTCTTGCAGAATCCGCTGAGCTCTTTGTAGCTGAATCCATATGCTCTCCCCCAGAAAATGCGCTGATCCATCGGATTCAGGTTCTGGATGCAGTTCTGCATCACCATTCGTTCCTCAATCTCGGCTGTCGCGGCCGCCTCCCCTTCATTTCTGTTCTCTTTCTGATACTGTGTATAGGAAACTTCATTCTGATAATAATGTTTTCTGCGCTGATTCTTGATCTTGTTTTTTGCCACACAGAACAGCCATTTCGTCATCTCTTCTCCTTCGAGATCGGCAACGGTTTCAAATTTTACCACCAATACCTCCCATACATCGTTCAGCACATCCTTCGCCGTCTCCCGGTCATTGTTCAACTGACCGCAGATATAACGGAACAGCACATGACTGTTTTCCTCGAATATGATCTGAAAAAATCGTTCCTTCTCTTGTCTCATACACTTCTTTCTCCCTCCTGTTATTTCGCTGTCCTTCTCTTCCGGGCCCGTCATATATGTAATGTGTTGAGACTATCGAAATCTTTCGTTTTTTCAGAATATTTCTACTATTTGACCTTATTACTTTTGTTAATAAAGCAAAATATTGCGTTATAACTGCACCGCGGCGCATAATCAAATTTTTTCTTTCGAAATCAGAAATTACTGTTTCTGACAAAAAATTCCCGCAGAAAGGAGCTTTCTTCCTCTCTGCGGGAATCTTCTATTTTGGTTTTATTTTATTTAAAGTAAGCAACACCGGACTCAAAGATCTTCAGATCCTGCTCTCCGTAGATGTTGACTGCTACGCCGTTGTCGCGGCGCTCTGCGTGTGCCATCTTACCAAAGACACGGCCGTCCGGGCTGGTGATACCCTCGATTCCGCAGTAGGAACCGTTGACATTCCAGTACTCGTCGTTGGTCAGGTTTCCGTTGACATCGCAGTAGCGGGTTGCAATCTGGCCGTTTGCCATCAGCTTGTCGATCCACTCTTTCGATGCTACGAAACGTCCCTCTCCGTGGGATGCCGGGTTGGTGTAAACACCGCCAAGCTCGGCGCCTGCCAGCCATGGGGATTTGTTGGTCACAACCTTCGTGTAAACCATCTTGGAAATATGGCGTCCGATAGTGTTGAAGGTCAGAGTCGGGGAATCCTCCGTCTGTCCGAGAATCTCACCGTACGGAACGAGTCCCAGTTTGATCAGTGCCTGGAATCCGTTGCAGATACCAAGGGCAAGTCCGTCTCTCTCATTCAGCAGTTTGGTAACAGCTTCTTTGATCTTCGCATTCTGGAATGCGGTTGCAAAGAATTTTGCTGATCCATCCGGCTCATCACCTGCGGAGAATCCGCCAGGGAACATGATGATCTGCGCCTGGTTGATGACTTTTTCAAAGGCATCGACAGAACCGCGGATGTCTTCTGCGGAAAGATTGCTGAATACCTGAGTGATAACTTTTGCACCGGCACGCTCGAAAGCTCTGGTGCTGTCATACTCACAGTTCGTTCCCGGGAAGACCGGAATGAATACGGTCGGCTGTGCCAGCTTGTGGGAGCATACGTGGATGCTCTTTGCCTGATAGCAGCTGTCTGCAACAATTCCGTTTTCGTCTGCTGCTGCCACATTCAGGGCATCTACCTCCGGAAGCTCTGCACCGGATACGGTCTTGAATACTTTTTCCAGCGGTTTGTTCCATGCGGAAACGGCCTCGCGGATGGTGATTTCGGTGTCTTTATAGGAAAGAACCGGTTTGTCTGTCACTTCACCGATGACGGTGTAGGTGCTTGCCAGCTCTCCGACTTTTTCAGCCGGAACTTCGCAGATCAGATCTGCAATATATGGAGTAAAGAGATCTCTCTCGTCTACATTGTGCTCGATGGTTACGCCGAGAGCATTACCGAATGCCATCTTGGATACGGCTGCTGCGATACCCTGACGGTCTACGACATAAGCGGCTTTCACACGGCCGTTCTGCATATCCTCATGCAGTTTTCTGTAGGTTTCCATGACGCCTTCGTACTCTGGAAGCAGATGTGCGTCGACTGGAAGGTGGATCCACACGAGTTTGTCTCCTGTGTTTTTCAGCTCCGGAGATACTACATCTTTTAATTTTGCAACGTCAACCGCGAAGGATACGAGTGTCGGCGGTACATCGATATGGTTGAAGGTACCGGACATACTGTCTTTTCCTCCGATAGACGGCAGGCCGTAGCCCATCTGTGCGTCGTATGCACCAAGAAGTGCTGCGAACGGCTGGCTCCAGCGGTGCGGATCCTCAGTCATTCTGCGGAAATATTCCTGGAAGGTGAAGCGGACTTTGCTGTAATCGCCGCCGACTGCCACGATGCGGGACAGGGACTCGGTTACGGCATAGACTGCTCCGTGATACGGGCTCCAGCTCGATACGTATGGATCAAAGCCGTAGCTCATCATGGTAACGGTGTTGGTTTTTCCATCCGGAACCGGCACTTTTGCAACCATGGCCTGAGTTTCAGTCAGCTGATATTTTCCACCGTACGGCATCAGCACGCTGGCTGCTCCGATGGAGGAGTCAAACATCTCGACAAGACCTTTCTGGGAGCATGCGTTGAGGTCTGACAGGGTGGACAGCCATTTTTCTTTCACGTCGGCAATGTCACCGCTTCTTTTTAACGGGGTGTCCTCTGCTTTTGGAATCTCTACGAAGACATCATTCTCCTGATGTGCTCCGTTGGTATCCAGGAATGCACGGGAAATATTGACGATCTCTTTTCCTCTCCAGGAGAGTACCAGACGCGGGTCCTCGGTTACGACTGCAACTTCGGTTGCCTCCAGGTTCTCTTCTGCGGCATATTTCAGGAACTGCTCACGGTCTTTCGGGTCGATGACAACGGCCATACGCTCCTGGGACTCGGAGATGGCGATCTCGGTTCCGTCGAGGCCGGCATATTTTTTCGGTACTTTGTCCAGATTGATCTTAAGGCCCGGTGCCAGCTCGCCGATGGCAACGGAAACTCCGCCTGCACCGAAGTCGTTGCATTTTTTAATCAGAAGGCTGACTTCCTCGCGGCGGAACAGTCTCTGCAGTTTACGCTCAGTCGGTGCGTTTCCTTTCTGTACCTCTGCACCGCAGGTCTCGATGGATTCTGTCGTATGTACTTTGGAGGAACCGGTTGCACCGCCGCAGCCGTCTCTTCCAGTACGGCCGCCGAGCAGGATGATGATATCGCCCGGATCGGAATTTTCACGGACAACGGCACGGCGCGGTGCTGCTCCAAGGACGGCTCCGATCTCCATACGTTTTGCCACGTAGTCCGGATGGTAAACTTCTTTGACATAGCCGGTTGCAAGACCGATCTGGTTTCCATAGGAGCTGTAGCCGTGTGCTGCTTCTCTTACGAGTTTTTTCTGCGGAAGTTTTCCTTCGAGTGTCTCGCTCTGCGGACGGGTCGGATCTGCGGCTCCGGTCACACGCATTGCCTGATATACATAGGTTCTGCCGGAAAGCGGGTCACGGATTGCACCGCCAAGGCAGGTTGCTGCACCACCGAACGGCTCGATCTCGGTCGGGTGGTTGTGGGTCTCGTTTTTGAAGTTGATCAGCCACTCTTCGTCTTTTCCGTCTACATCTACCGGTACGACGATGGAGCATGCGTTGATTTCATCAGACTCTTCCTGATCTGCGAGTTTTCCTTCGGATTTCAGTTTTTTCATTGCCAGAAGGGCAAGGTCCATAAGGCAGATGAATTTGTCGTCACGGCCTTTGTAGAGTACCTCACGGTCGCTTAAGTAGCGGTCGTAGCTTTTTTTCATCGGCTCGTAGTAGTCGCCTTCGCCGAAGGTCACGTTGGTAAGCTCGGTGGAGAAGGTGGTATGGCGGCAGTGATCGGACCAGTAGGTATCGAGTACGCGGATCTCGGTCATGGATGGATTTCGTTTTTCTTCGCCGCGGAAGTAGTTCTGGATATGCAGGAAGTCTTTGAAGGTCATGGCAAGGCCGAGGGAATCATACAGGGCTTTTAATTCTGCCTCCGGCATGTCGATGAATCCGTCGAAGATTTTGACGTCTGCCGGCTCTTCAAATTTTGTCACGAGGGTTTCCGGTTTTTCAAGTCCTGTCTCTCTGGAGTCTACCGGATTGATGCAGTGTGCTTTGACTGCGTCAAACTGCTCATCAGTCATCTCTCCTTCGATAACATACGTAACGGCGGAGCGGATGATCGGCTGCTCGTCTTCTTTTAAGAACTGCACGCACTGTACGGCAGAATCGGCTCTCTGATCAAACTGTCCCGGAAGGAATTCTACGGAAAATACTCTCGCACCTTCTGCACGCGGGAAATCTTCCTGATAGCAGATATCAACCGGCGGCTCTGCAAAGACTACTTTACATGCTTTCTCATATGTCTCATCACTGATATTTTCTACATCGTACCGGATCAGCTCCCGTACGTTGGTTACGGTCTGGATGTTCAGATAGTGCTTGATTTCATGCTTCAGATCTTTCGCCTTAATCGCAAATTCCGGCTTTTTCTCCACATAAACGCGTCTGACTGTACTCATTTTTATCCTCCATTTGTCTGAATCATAGTCCCCCAAAAACGGGACAATCTTTCGTTACTTACAGAATAGCATATTTATCTTTATAAATGAAATTAATATATCTTATATGTTTTATAAGTTTTGTTTCTTAATAGACGGACGCATTCCATTTTTCCTGCACTACCATCCCACTCATCACCCATTCTCTCCCGTCCTAAACCGTCAGGCCC
>OHGT01000642.1_pt1 | contig 21411 bp, 15 predicted proteins | sample 1567861 | NCBI WGS metagenome assembly OHGT01 (sample SAMEA3879533, study PRJEB24766) | human gut metagenome | biome: human-associated habitat; feature: feces | place: USA | collected 1985/1987 | reverse complement strand
AACTCAGCCGGCAAGTGGCATCTTCGCTTTACGAACGTCTTGCGCTCTCACGTAACAAAGACGAGGTGATGCGGTTGGCACAGGAGGGACAAACCCTTGAAAAGCCATCTGACATTATCAAGAACCCCATTACATTAGAGTTTCTTGGTCTAAAGCCTGATGCTGTATACTCGGAAACTAAACTAGAGAATGCCATTATCAGCAAGATGCAGCAATTCCTATTGGAACTTGGCAAGGGATTTCTTTTTGAGGCTCGTCAAAAGAGATTTACATTTGATGAACAACATTTCTATGTTGACTTAGTGTTCTACAATCGCTTGCTACAATGTTATGTGCTTATAGACTTGAAGATAGAGAGACTTACCCATCAAGACTTAGGACAGATGCAGATGTATGTCAATTATTACGATCGCCACGTCAAACAAGATTTTGAAAAGCCGACAATTGGCATCCTGCTGTGTAAGGAGAAAAACGATGCACTTGTGGAACTTACCTTACCCAAAGATGCCAATATATACGCCTCGGCATATCAGCTCTATCTCCCTAACAAAGCTCTATTGCAGGCCAAGGTAAAGGAGTGGATTGAAGAGTTTGAAGAGAGTGAAGAAGAGAAACAAATAAACAAAAACTAATTGTGCAGCCAAGAACTGCACAAACTGTCCAACCAAAAATTGGACAAATAGATTAACTGGTATGGATACTAAGAAATTACGTCAAAAGATACTCGACCTTGCCATTCATGGTAAACTCGTCCCTCAAGACCCGAATGATGAGCCTGCATCTGTTCTCCTTGAACGTATCAAGGCAGAAAAGGAGCGACTGATAAAAGAGGGTAAAATTAAAAAGAGCAAAAAGTCTACAAAGGCTTCTGATACGCCCCATTATGAGAACGTACCGTTTGAGGTACCAAGTTCGTGGGTGTGGACAACTTTGGGAGAAATTAGTAATTATGGCGAATGTAATAATGTTTCCGTTGATAGCATAACCGATGACGACTGGGTTTTAGAACTTGAAGATTTAGAAAAGGATACAGCAAAAATCATTCAAACACTTTCTAGATCAAAAAGAAGTATTAAAGGAGTACGGCACAGATTCAACAAAGGAGATATCCTATACTCTAAATTACGCACATATCTGAATAAGGTCTTGGTCGCACCACAATCAGGATATTGTACAACTGAAATAATGCCATTCAATTCATACTGTAATGTTTCTTCATATTATCTTAATCATGTACTGCGTTCGGCATATTTTCTTGACTATACGCAACAATGTGGATATGGTGTTAAGATGCCACGCTTGAGTACAACAGATGCTTGTAATGGCATGATTCCATTGCCACCTCTTGCTGAGCAAAAGCGTATTGTGAAAGAAATTGAACACTGGTTCTCTTTGATTGACGTTATAGAAAGTGGAAAGGAAGATTTGCAGGCAACCATCAAGCAAGCCAAGAGTAAGATTCTTGACCTTGCCATTCACGGCAAACTCGTACCACAAGACCCAAACGATGAACCTGCCTCAGAACTGCTCAAACGCATCAACTCGAAGGCAGAAATCACTTGTGATAACGGGCATTATCCGAACATACCTTTTGATATTCCTCGGAATTGGATATGGGTAGAACTCGGAAAGATTGGTAGATGGCAATCTGGAAGCACACCAAATAGATTGAATAAAGCTTATTATGGTGGCAATATACCATGGCTTAAAACAGGTGATTTAAATGATGGATACATCACACATATACCAGAATATATTACCGAAAAAGCTCTGAATGAAACATCTGTAAAATTGAATCCTATAGGCAGTGTACTAATAGCTATGTATGGTGCAACAATAGGGAAAATTGGTATATTGACATTTGCTGCCACAACAAATCAGGCTTGTTGTGCCTGTGATGTATTCGAAGGAATCGAGAAAGAATATCTTTTCTATTTTTTACTTTCTCACAAGGAAGAATTTATAAAATTAGGAGGAGGTGGAGCACAGCCTAACATATCAAAAGAAAAAATTGTTAGTACATACATTCCTTTGCCACCAAATGCAGAGCAAATACGAATAATCAAGACTATTCATCAACTCTTTGACCAATTAGATATAATCACGGAGAGTCTATAAACTTCCCGTGATTATATCCAGTTGCTGAAACGCACGGTTTATCGCATTCACTATTCTTTGTTGTTCCTTATAAGGAGGTATAGGTACTTCGATTGCCTTGAATAGTTTTTTATTCAAGTGAGGAATAGCAGAACCTACCTTGTTTTCTCGTAAAGTCTTACGATGTAAGTTGATAACTTGTAAAACATAATCCGTATTCATATTGTCGTTGATAGACAACAGTTTGAATGTGCTACCTTGATAACCCTCGATGGGAGTACGGAACACTTCACCAGAGTTTTCGCCATCTACCAATATCAATAGAGTATTAGCAGGAGTGTATCTTCCTGCTGTTAAAGTTTTTGTTTCTCGTTCACCACGTAGGTACTTGACATCAAGATTTACTCTTTCAATCTCACTTTGCCTTTCTCCATCAGTCAAGCTGCATAAAGTTTGCATAGGAGTAACTACCCATCCATTTGGCAAGTTCGGATAATGCCCGATATAAACCAACCATTTTATTATGATGGGTTGGCTTCAAACCACCCCATATCATAACAGCTATACCTTATATTATTACCATACTCATTATTAATCAATGTAATATGGTAACAAAATTCAAAAATCATCTTGCCAAAACTAATTTGGCAAAGAACACCGTGACATCGTATGTGTGGACGGTAAACTATTTCCTTACTCACTATAAGGAAGTGAACAAGAAGAATCTGTTGGCTTATAAAGGCTACTTGGTGGAGAACTTCAGACCACAAACGGTAAACTTGCGACTGCAAGGCATCAACAAGTATTTGGAGTTTACAAAGCAGGACAAACTGAAAGTAAAGTTTGTCAAGGTTCAGCAGAAGAACTTTCTGGAAAACGTAATCAGCGATGCCGATTACAAATTTTTGAAAGCACAGCTAAAAGCGGATGGCTATGATGAATGGTATTTTGTGGTTTGGTTTATGGCTGCTACTGGGGCACGTGTAAGCGAACTTCTCCAAATCAAAGCGGAACATGTGCAAGTAGGGTATCTTGACCTTTATAGCAAAGGCGGTAAGATACGCCGCCTGTATATCCCCAAGACATTACGCACGGAAGCCTCCAAATGGCTCAAAGAGAAAGGTGTAAGTTCCGGTTATATCTTCCTAAACAGATTTGGCGAGCGGATTACTACTCGTGGCATTGCATCCCAACTCAAACATTTTGCCGAAAAATACGGAATGAACCGAGAGGTTGTTTACCCTCATTCTTTTCGTCATCGTTTTGCCAAGAATTTTCTTGACCGTTTCAATGACATAGCTCTGTTAGCTGACCTCATGGAGCATGAGAGTATAGAAACCACTCGTATTTATCTCCGCCGAACAGCCAGCGAACAGCAAAAAATCGTGGATAAGATTGTAAACTGGTAAATACGTTATAATCCTTAGAAGTGCATTTGACTACACTTCTAAGGACTTTTTAATATGGTCAAGAAGGGAGAATAGTTTCTCTATCTTTTGGACGATACGTTGCTGCTCGGGGAATGGAGGCAAAGGAAATAACCATTCATCTATATGACTTTTGTTTATGGATGGAGAATTATCGCCTTTCATAAATTGATTTAGTCCTGTTACAACATAATCAGAGATCATAAGGTAATAACAATACTCGGAATTAAGGTCATCAATGGGACTACATACATAAAAACCAGTTGACGCAATGCAGCCATCCACACTAACTTTAGCAATATTACGCAAATAAGGACGTACCATTGAAAATACAACATCTCCCTTTTGTGTATAACGGCTTGCTCGACTCGGTGCGTTAGCTGTTTTTATACTTTTAATTTTATTAATTATCTGCCGTTTGTTATCAATTGAATCAATATCAATATACAAAAATTCATCATTATGAGGTTTGGTAGATTTCATCGGCAAAAAGATTTGTCTTCCTTTTGCCCAGCACCAACTTTGAGGCAACTTCCACTTATGCCCGTTATCACAAGTGACTTCTGCCTTTGGATTGATGCGTTTGAGCAATTCAGAGGCAGGTTCGTCATTCGGGTCTTGCGGTACAAGTTTGCCATGAATGGCAAGGTCAAGAATCTTACTCTTGGCTTGCTTAATGGTGGTTTGCAAGTCATCTTTACCTCTTTCTATGATGTCAATCAAAGAGAACCAATGCTCAATTTCTTTCAAGATTCTTTGCTGTTCACTAATTGGTGGTAAAGGAATGTGGAAACCCTTCAATACATCAAATGGAGGAATGTTTTTAATAGCAGTACCCTTACTTTCCTTATATGCTTCTTCCTTAAGAATAAAGTCAAAGTAAAGAAGGTAAAACTGTTCTATCTCTCGGCTATAAAGTCTGATAAGCATTAAGGCTTGATTGATTATTCCTTCTTGACTATTCTGAGGCAATACATACGTTTCTCCAATAGTACCTGCACAACTTACGATAATATCATATGGTTGTATAGCAAATCCAATTAGTGAATCATATTTTTCTTTCGTTATAAAATATGAGCCAAGGGTATTATCCTTTTGTATGGCATTCTTTTGTTCATATACTTTGTATGTATCATTACTTTTGGGAACAAACATAGCTTTAGTTAGACTACTTCCGAATGGGCCTTTTTTGTAAAAAGCCAAATCTCCCAATGTACACCATACCCACGAACCTGGCACCTCAAATGGCACCTGCTCATAATGGGGCGTATGTATTGTACATAATGAGTTAAAAACATTTAATGTGTTGCAACTTTAGTTTTTAATTACAGCACATCAAATAGGACGTTTATCTTCTCCTATAACTTTTCTTTTTATTCTGAATCTTAACCATTCCTATCGCAAACATCAGACACCTTCTTCGATAGGCTTCTTCCTCTTCATCGGGTTGACGACCATCCCATCGGATATCAGATGAAGAGTCACCTCCTCCAGAAGATACACTGATAGGAGTTCCACCTGCTAAAGCATCCGCTATGGCGAATATCTTTGACCGGAGTGATGGATTCGACAGTTGGTCAAGTATGGTGTCCAATATTGATTTTAACTCATCGTTGTTCTTTGAAAGTTGTTCGACATCCCTTTTTAACCGATAAAATTCCCCATACTCTGCCAATACATTTTGCTGTGCAGTCTTCACTTGTCTCTCCGCTTCATTTCTATAGAGAGCCTCTATTTGGCGGACGATCGAATTGAAACGCTTGGCTATTTCCTGATTCTGTTTCTCAATCCATTTGTCCGTAATAAACAGAGGATATTTCCCCGAAATACAAGGTGGATCAAAATCAATTTTGTAGTTTCTGAAAGGCTGTATTACAGAGCCAGCTTTTTCAAGGTCTTGGGTCAGTTTGTTCAATTCCTGCTCTTTTGTATGGAGTTTGTCAGCCTTGTCTTCAAGTTTGGATTGGTATTCTGAAATCTGTTTCTGTATATCCGCCTTTTGAAATTTGTATTCTTCAAGAGCTATTTTACCGGAAGCCAGTTCCTTGTCAATCTGTTCAAGTTGAGATTTAGACTTGAATATTTGCGATTCCAGTCTGTGTATCATAGTCTGTAATCCCTTAACCGCTTTCTCCGCCTGTTTTGCCTCTTTTGATAGCTTACGAATATAATCGCGTTTGTTCAAATGCTGCACATTGCGCCCATATATGCTGTCTCCTCGTTCAAGTCCGTATTTACTTCCGACCTCCTCATACAGCGATGTGTGCATTTCTTTCAATATCTGCCCATATTCAAACCTGTTCTTTCCGAACTTTGCAGACCACATGACACACTCACGACCGCTTTTAGGCCGGATACCGACTGGCACAACTAAAGCATGAATATGCGGGCTGCTCTCGTCAAGGTGAACCTGAAAGCCGACAATGTTTTCCTGACCATATCTTCGGGAACACCAATCATAAACATCCTTCGCCCAAAGTTCTATTTCCTCGCAGCGGTGCAGATGGCTGTTGTCTGATCCTTTCTCTAAATTGACGGTCTGATTGCCAAAAGCCATCTCAAGTGTACGTTCATGATTGCCGCCAAAGACAAATTTGGCGCAACAGTTCGGTTGAATCTTACTGTCCGGTTTGAATGGCTTCCAACCTAATTCCAACAATCGTTCCTGCAAACGGAGTTCAAGAGACTTCTCTTGATACCCCAACGGATGTATTTTGCCATCGGGACCAATCTCAAAATTCAGCCTCATTCTGGTCTTGTCATAATTGTTGGTAGGGTCTTGATTTTTACAATCGACCTTATCTTCGTTCCAACGCCTTTCGTTCTCGTTGGCTTCTGATGTGCCAAATGATTTGGCAGCTTCAACGTGCATTGCTTGTTTTATATCAGTATTCATAATCTCGTTTTTATACGTATTTCTAATAATTGGAGCTTGCTCCTGTGCCTATTCACATAGTGTGGCAGTAGCCGGATTTTATTGCTATCAGGCAAAAAGTCCTTATTGTGTTATGGACTTTCTATAAGTGACCGGAACAAGTTCCTTCGTTATTCAATAAGTTCTAACCCCAATTCATCAATGAGCGTCTGCAAAGCCGGATTGCGCTGTATCATCTTTGAAAGAATCATTTGTGGTGTATCGGTCATCAAGAGGAAATCGGCAATGTCCAATCCTTTCTTTCGTTGTTCATCAGTAGCGCATTGTTCTAATGTGTCACTCATTATAACCTTTGAGCAAACGGAGAAGAGCATAGCCATCTTGGATTGCCAAATCTCTTTTGCTCCTAAGTCCGGACACAACATTACCGTCCGACCTTTTAATACACCAACCGCATCTGCTTTGAAGCAGCCGTGCATTCCACCAGTAGCCAGCCATATAAATTCCGGCATATAATGAGTGGCTATCAAAGCAGACTTCTCACTCTCTACTATAGCAATCGGTTTGGCAGGATTATCAGACAACAGATGCTCACCAAACAAACATTGCTTTAGATTGTAGTCGACAAGGTTCAACTCGGTATGTACCCAACTTACATAACTTCTCGGCTCTTTTGTCCGATGTCCTGTTGTTGAATCATACAACATTATCTTTCCGGTTCGCACGTAGCCTTGCCTATCAATCTGCCAGTAGACAGTAGAGCCGCCCCATTTTTTTGATGTGCCAACACGATATAAATGGAATATTCGCTTTGTTTCATCCTTGCCCAATATACCTACCAGATAAATGTACAAAGGATTCATTGTGTAATTGGTAAGTGTTCGCTCCATTAGTTCTTTATCAATAAAGGAAGTAGGTGGCAATGAATGTGGCTGTGGCTTAGCATGTTCAATGCCATAATTGGAACCTTTTTCTATCAGCGTTGGATTATCCTTGAAATAATCAGAGGGCGTATAATGGTATTTGCACGACTGCTCATGGTCGCATCTGCCTACATAGTCAGGAAACGAAACTTCCCCTTGAGTATCAACGTAACGTATAAAACATTGTTTCTTTCCACACTGAGGACATGAAAGTTTAGAGCCTCGCTTATATTTTTGAAGGGTAAATCGGTATTCATTCATGCTTGATATTTTTTATAATTGCAGTCCGTGCAGTTTGCAGTTCTTGCAGTTTTGCAGGAAAACGGATGATACGAAAGTGCAAACTGCAACAACTGCAAGATGCAATGGGGATAGGTTATTGCAGTTTCTCATATTCCCCTCTCTTAATTTTCTTGATTATCTTATTCGTGGTAAGGCTGACCAAAGAATACATTACAGAGCGTTCGGAAAGCCCCACTTCTTTTCCTGCTTGAATGGCATCGGCAGTTGTGAATGTTGCAGAAAGACAATCAAGCAATTCTTTCTTTTGTGGTTCAATGCCCTCTACCAACATATATTTCTGAATGTCGGCATAACAACTTTCAAAGTAATCGCTTAATGCAATAGCTGATTTGATTGAATCGATGTCCACAAAATCTTTATGAACCTCACCACAAGCCCAGCGGAAGATTTGCATAACCAAAGCCAATCGTGCTGTAATCATCGGAGCTTTCATTATTCTGCTATCCACCAAGCCGTCATCTTGGATTTGATTGACTGCATGAATAGCATCATTGCGCCAATTGGTAAAATAGGCTTTTGCTTCCGAAGAAAAGTCCAAAATGTCAGGAACTATTTCGCCATCCTCATTTACTATAAAAGGCAAACTCATCACTTTGTTGATGATATTTTCCCACATAGACGAGTATTTGTCAAAAGTGGTAAAAGCGTTTTCTTCATCTTGCCAATCTGATATTTCCTGTGAAGACGGATAAACAAAAATTATTCTATCAATCAACCCATTGTCCTTATAGCCTTTATCTGTAAGTTCGTGCATTCGGGTGGTCTGCATCGTACCTACCATATTTATAAAAGGATGCTCTATGTGAATAGGTATGGGCATACTGCATCTGGAAATGTCTAAAGGTTTTCCGCTGAATGCAGTCAATAACTGTTCAATAAGTTGCCCTTTGCTGTATTGATTCACAGCATTGAACATTCCCATAATTTCATCCACATATACCACAATACCACGCTGGTTGTCATCAAGCGCACGCATTAAAGCTTCTGGGGTAAAGTCGGATATTATGGTTCTTCGCAAAATCGGTTTTTCTGGCAATGGAGTGCAATTTTCCTTCTTCCCTTTGTTGTCCTCTACCATATTATTATATTGCTCCATATCAGACTTGAATTGTTTGACAGCTTTGGCATCATGCTTGCGAATTGGGCGAAAAGCAAAGTCTAACGGGGGAGTTTTGCCCATTCCGGGGCGTCCAACCAATATCATATAGAGGGCAGGATTACTTATCCAGCCACCACGAATACGGATATTGACAGCATTACCGATGGCTGTTGAAATTGCCGCCAAAAGAGAAGCCATCATATATTCAATGGAATAATTCTCTTGTCGTGCCAATGCCAATACCATATCCTGAATTTTAGCAGGAAAAGCATTCAAAGGAATCTTGTCTTCAAGTATCCCTCCAAATTCCATTCTGATTGCATTGCATAAATCGAGTGAATCCATTAGAATCGGTTGTTTCTTTTAGACTTTATGAATCGGGCAGCTTCGTCCTCCAAGTCTTTTTCGGACTTTACCTTGCCATCTCGAAGCCACGCATCAATCTCCGATTTTAGAAACATGATACGTTTACCTCTTTTATGAAATGGGATTTGGTGGCAGCTTGTCCATCCATATACTGTTTGCTCTGCCGGATGACTGGGAATATAATCGCACAACTCCTTTAAGTTCATCCATTGCTCGGTTGGAATACTCGGACTTTGAGTGTTGAGACCGTCAATCTTAGAATCCAGTTCATTCAATTTATCCATCATCCACGACATTGCCTTGGGTAAATCTTCAAAAGTAATGTTCTTTTCACTCATACTGCTATCTGATTTATGTTTGATTTTTCGGCAAAGTAATCGTGATTTAGCATACTGATTTTATGATGGACTGTGTCACATAAAGAAACAGCAGCGAAACAGAAATACCATAAGGAATATGTATTGATTATCAATGCAAATGATGAAAAACGTCAGTAGTAGTTTTTTATGGTAATGTACCCAATCATAAGGAAATCATTAGGTGGTCATAATAACAGCTCATAGGTAAAAACAAAAAGCCACCCACGCAGAATCTACGCAGATGGCTATGCCTATCAAGTGGGACAACACTTTTATTCCGTTTGTGATAAAGCTAATTTGATAGTTTCTGTTGCTTTCTCCTTTTTCTCATCTACAACCTTGGCATACACTTGAGTGGTTCGTACATTGGTATGCCCCAACATTTTGCTAACGGTATAAATGTCCGTTCCTCCAGCCAGTTGAAGGGTAGCGTAGCTGTGCCTAAAGCAATGGAAGGTAATGTGCTTGGTAATTCCGGCAGCTTCAACCCATTTTTTAACAGGGCGATTTATCCATGATGGGTCAGGTAATCCGGCAAACACTAATAATTCTCCTTCTTTTTGCTCTCCGCAAAGATTATATGCTTGCTCTGAAATTGGCATATACTCAACACCTTTTGTCTTTTGTTGCGTAAAGTTCAGCCGATAACCACCATTGAATTGTTCCACCTCCGACCATTTCAATTTCTGAATGTCGCAATGTCGGATTCCTGTTAATGCTGAAAAGAGTGCGGCTCGTTTCAATAATGGGTCACACGGAGTTTGTGCCAGTCGGTTCAACTCTTCTATTGTCAGGTATTCTCTGCGACTCTCCCTTTCCTGAATGCCTTTGACTTTCGCTGCAATATCAATAGTCAGATAGCCATCTATAAAGGCTTGTTTCAATCCTGCCTTGAAAATTGAGAAGTATGTTGATGCTGTATTTTGAGAAATTGTACCTCGTTTAGTACCACCTTGCGGTGCGTTCATTATGAATTGACGGAACGATTCAACCAGCTTTAAGTCTATCTGCGAAAAGAGAATGGTATCACTTTTTGCAAATATCTTCAGTAACTCATGTACTCGCCTCCAATTGACAATAATAGAATCGGAACTATGGGCATGTCTTGTTCGTTGCACATGGTCGAAGTACTCAATAAAATTACTTCGGGAGCGTTCCAACTGCTCCGCCTGTTCTGCATCGGTATCGGCATATAAAGCTGCATTGTCGTATTCCTTTTGTCTTAGGCTTCTGACTTTATCGGCATAGATACATGATTCTTGGTCTAATTGCGACTTGCATTGAATAACACCGTTTAAATCTCGCTTCGGCTTATAAGTAGTTTTGCCTTCGGCATTAGTCCTTGCATTGCGTGATTTATCCCAAATAGGTGTTGTAATGGTACGATTGAGATATTCACGCACTCTTTGTGGCGTATGTTTTCCAGATTGGAATACAGGATAAGATTCCACATAAAGATACCATTCATCACGATATTCAGACTTGCGGAGCTTTACCGACACACGTGTATTAACTAATGCTTTCTTCATCGCTTCATATCCTTGACATAGTAATTACTTTCACTTAGATTGTTTAATCATATTGCATATAGCTTCTGACAAATCTTGATCAGAATTATCTTTCCCCCAAATACTCCAGAAAGGAACTGTTTGACTTGATGGTTTGATTGAAGGTTCATTTATTTTTACTCTAGACGGTAATAATGTAGCATCACCAACAATAATTGCTTCTGCGATGTCAAGCAAAGAAAGATTGTCGGCAATATTACCAAGATTATCTGGTAGTAGTCGTTTAATCACATTTTGATCATCCACATTTGTAAGTCGAAGACTAATAAAATTATTACATTGGCTTAGTACTGTACGATTTACTTCTGAAGGTCTTTGACTGATTATCACAAGACCAACTCCATATTTTCGTCCTTCCTTCGCTATTCGTTCAAAACTTTTCAAACCTATTTCTGCAACAGCATCTTGTGAAATAGATTGCTGAACATATAAGTGTGCTTCATCACATAATAGTGCTATTGGATGACGATGTTCCATTGAACTCCATTGTTGAACAGTAAATACAATTCTTGCCAATAGACCAATTACTAAAGGAAGTACATCTGATGGTACTTCTGACATATCTATAACCTTGACCCCACCATCAGCCTTCATCAGAACTCTGGCGAAATCTTTGAGCCAATTTTGCGATTTTTCTTCTGTTTGTAAACTGAACATAAATCCCATTCTCTTATCTGAAAGTTTATTCTCCAGTCTTTGATTGAACCGTGTTAACTTCCCATTGTATGGGCCTAGCTTTTCAGAACCGGCTCTTGCACCAGGTACCATTTCTTCGTCTTTGGACTTTAGCCGAGTTAACACTGTTTGCAAGTCGTAAGCTACGGGACTATCAACAGTAATCAGATGTTCATATATTGTTCCTTCTACACCTTTTTCTTTTTCGGCAAGAACTTCACGAGAGAATATCATTGCTTGATTTGGTGCATTTTGGTCACTACGATCTAATAACAATGCCTGCATTTCCTCATAATTTAAGAGCCAATAGGGTACCATAAGTATATTGTTGTTGAGTTTTTCAGAGGTAGCCAAATCTCCTGGTGTTGCAATTTTATATTGTTTGATGCCATCTATTTTGAAATCAGTAGAGGAGTATTCTCCGTGGATATCAAACAAAATTGCATTAGAATGTTTTAATTTAGCCATTTGTTCAACAATACATGCAACACAAAAAGATTTACCACTCCCTGTAGAACCCACAATAGCAGCATGTCGTTGAAATAGTTTATCTCCATCCATATATGCTATAGAACTTTCATCCATTGTATATTTCCCTATTGCAAGAGGACTGATGGAAGTCGCTAATTTGTTGGATATTGTTTGCATGAGGTCTGTGAGACGTGTTCCTTCAATCTTATAACATAAGGCACTTATAGATGGAACTGCACTAACGTTTCTTCTGAACACGTTACTTTGCTCTCCAGCTTTGTCCATAAATTCACCCACAAAAACTAACCTAACTTGGTTAAATGCCGAAGAAGTATCTTCTTCATCCTCGTCATCATTCAAAGTCATATCAGTAGCCTTGCGATAGATTTTTACTATCATTGCTATAATGTAACGACCAGATTTCGGACTTTGAATAGCTATAAGTTGATTAATTTGTAACTGGGACAGAACATCGTCAGAATCTATAATGGCTGTTGCCATACCTGTGTCTACACTATTTATTGAGCCTATTGACTCACCTTTATCATATCTTAATACTATACTTTCCATTTTTTATATTTCCATTAATCCTTCTATAGTCCAATATATTTTGTCATCAACAATTATAGAATCACTATTTGTATGAAAAACAGTACCCTTAGCACCATCACTACAAATAGCGATATAATCATATCCTTTATCTATTACATTTTCTTTTATTGAATTTGTAATTTCTTTGGTAACAATCAGTATTTTTGCCTTTCTCTTTTTGGCATATTTAAGCAACATTTCTTGAACATGTTTGTCATTAAAACCATAACCAATACAAACATAGTTTTGGGCACTTTCAAAGATTTTGTCCACAGCTGATAAAAGTTGTCTATGTGGTTCCTCTTGAGTACGTTCGTATTTATTAGTTCCTGGAGTTACGATACATGGTGTAAACCCTAATGGAATATTGACAGAATTGGGGATATTGCAAATGATTCCATCTCTCCTATACCAGTCTAGGGAACCGTGAACTTTCAAGATATTAATAAATCCAGTATAATCAGCCTCCGGCTTTTTAGGATTTAGCATAATATTATCTTTTAACTTTCCCATCAGTCCGTGAGTAAAACCTATATTAATGTAAGCGTCAGTTTGACAAGCTGCATACTCGGCAATCCTATCATAATTGGTTGAGATTACATTTAGCGTTTTATTCGGATCTCCATATATAATATAATCAAATAGTTGTCTTAGATTAATATCTTCTCCACTTATAAACCTTTCATAGACTTTTGCATCGGATTCAATAATAACCTTCCAGACAATATTTACTATATCTGCTTCAACAATTTCAGGAACCTTAACATCCAGCAATGCAGCTTCCAAACCTACACCTGAATCTAAAAGCTTTATGAAATCACTAACGACATCATTAGTAGCTGTATCATAATATGGATTTGATTTAAAGAAGTTTTTTAACTCATTTGCTAAAACACCCATTCCTGGTATGCCATAGGAAACAGATGCTCCACTTCCCAATACAATTACAGGATTGGAACTTCGTATGTTTTGAATATCTTGAAATATGTCTTTCTTTTCCATATTCATTAAAAACATTTATTTGATAAAAATCTCAATTAAAGTACTACGTTGTATGCATTTATGCGAATTTCTATCGTTGTGCAATTACTTAGTTGAGATATTTAATCGATACTCATGTACTAATGCTTTCTTCATCGCTTCACACCTTTATATAGATTATCAATTTCTTTCTTTGGTACATAAACAAAGTTACCTATCTGTCTGGTAGGAATGGAATACTTGCGTATATGAAGGTAAACAGTGCTTTCATTCACAAGAAACTTTTCTGTGATTCCGCCAATAGTATAACAGTCCTTTGGCTCCAGACTATACAGCTTGGCAATAGGCTTTGGCTTTGTAAGAGTTTTCTTTCGGAGAGGATAGAGTTTCATCAATTCTTCTTTTGATAGTAAAGTCTGCCTTTCTCCGGCATTCACACTTGGGATTGTACCCTTACGAATTAAACGATAAAGAGTTTCCTTGCTTATGCCAAACAAAGCGTATGCTTCAGGAACTGTGATATACTCTTTGGACTTGGGTATCTTCTTAACCACTTCGTCCAACCTTTGCAATCGCTGTTCTTCATCCTTACGCCTTTTCCACGCAATCTTGGAACATTTGGGAGTGCAATACCACGATTCAATGGTTTTAGCTACAAAGGTTTCTCCACAAACCTTGCATTGACGTGTTATTTCAAATTTTGCTGCTGGCATAACCTACATTTTACTTATATTCTTCATTCTCAATACCGCTGTTTTTATAGGTGTCACATTATCTACTTTTAAGTGTCGGTACAATTATGGTACAAATATATAATAAAAATCCGAATAACAAGCAAAGTCAAGGAAAAGTGATATAAAAAGAAATAGGGCATAACTCATTGAGTTACACCCTGCATTCCTATTTTTAGTTATCGTTGTTTATCGCAACTTATTTCACTTCCTCGAAATCGACATCGGTAACATCTTTACCATTATTTCCGCTTTGTGAAGCATCTGCACCCGGTTGAGCTTGTTGTGCTCCGGCAGCTTGTTGTTGAGCCTGAGCATTGTACAAGTCTTGGGCGGCAGCTTGCAATACATTGTTCAATTCGGTCGAAGCGGCATCGATACCGGCAATATCCTGAGCTTTGTGAGCTTCTTTTAATTTAGCCAAAGCCGACTCGATAGCGCTTTTTTTGTCTGCCGGAATCTTGTCTCCCATTTCATTAAGCTGTTTTTCGGTTTGGAAGATGAGAGCATCGGCGTGATTCAGTTTGTCGATACGCTCTTTTTCCTTCGCATCGTTTTCAGCATTGGCAGCAGCCTCGTCCTTCATTCGTTTGATTTCGGCGTCGGTCAACCCGCTCGATGCTTCGATACGTATGCTTTGTTCTTTACCTGTACCTTTGTCTTTGGCCGATACATTCAAGATTCCGTTGGCATCTATATCGAACGTGACTTCGATTTGAGGCACACCCCGCATGGCTGCCGGGATCCCGTCCAAATGGAATTTACCGATAGTTTTGTTGTCTTTTGCCATAGGGCGCTCACCCTGTAATACATGGATTTCAACTGAGGGCTGGTTGTCGACAGCCGTCGAGAAGACTTCCGATTTACGGGTAGGAATAGTCGTGTTGGCGTCAATCAATTTGGTCATTACGCCACCCAGTGTTTCGATACCCAATGAAAGGGGAGTTACATCGAGTAATAATACATCTTTCACATCACCAGTCAATACCGCACCTTGAATGGCAGCACCTACCGCAACTACCTCATCGGGGTTAACACCCTTTGAAGGAGTTTTTCCGAAGAATTTTTCTACAATCGCTTGTATAGCAGGGATACGAGTAGAACCACCCACGAGAATTACTTCGTCTATGTCAGAGGCACTTAAACCCGCATCTTGCAAAGCCTTGCGACACGGTTCGATAGTAGCCTGAATCAATCGGTCGCTCAATTGCTCGAATTTGGCACGAGTCAATGTTTTAACCAAGTGTTTGGGTACACCGTTCACCGGCATGATGTAGGGTAAATTAATTTCGGTCGATGTCGAGCTCGACAATTCTATTTTAGCTTTTTCGGCTGCTTCTTTCAAACGTTGCAAAGCCATCGGGTCTTCTCTCAAATCGACACCTTCGTCTTTTTTGAATTCATCGGCAAGCCAGTCGATGATAACGTGGTCGAAGTCATCACCGCCGAGGTGAGTATCACCGTTGGTCGATTTCACTTCGAATACACCGTCTCCCAATTCAAGAATAGAAATATCGAACGTACCACCACCCAAGTCAAATACGGCGATTTTCATGTCTTTATTCGACTTGTCAAGACCGTAGGCCAATGCGGCAGCAGTAGGCTCATTGACAATACGACGTACATTCAAGCCTGCGATTTCACCGGCTTCTTTCGTAGCTTGACGTTGAGAATCGTTAAAATAGGCCGGTACAGTAATAACGGCATCGGTTACTTCTTGTCCTAAGAAATCTTCGGCTGTTTTTTTCATTTTTTGAAGAATCATTGCCGAAATTTCTTGTGGAGAATAGAGACGACCGTCGATGTCTACACGCGGTGTATTATTATCGCTTCTTACTACTTTGTAAGGTACGCGAGAAATTTCGTTAGCTACCTGATCGAATGTTTCACCCATGAAACGTTTAATAGAGAAAATCGTACGCGTAGGGTTGGTAATAGCCTGACGCTTAGCAGGATCACCCACTTTACGTTCACCACCATCCACAAAAGCAACCACTGAAGGAGTTGTGCGCTTACCTTCACTGTTTGCAATTACTACCGGTTCGTTACCTTCAAATACGGCAACACAAGAGTTTGTTGTTCCTAAGTCAATACCAATAATTTTTCCCATGATCGTTATTTTTTATTTATTATTTATTCTATAATCTCTTTTGTCCGGTTGTTTTTCCATCCTTTTCCTAGGGTGTAATCCCAAACAGACGTTTATTAAAAGACAAACCGTATGCCAAAAAGAAATTATACGAATGCTTGACATAATATCTGCCAAAAAGACAGTTTCAACAAATAAAACACTGCTGACACAGTCAAACCCGGACACTATCAGCAACTGACTCATTAAACAAATACAGGCGGATCTGGTTCAATGCCAACAAAAAAATATGCCTATGTCATCATGTGCGACACAGGCATACCTTATTATTATATATATTATTAAGTGGCAGCAAATATAATTATTTTTGCAGACATCTCTCCGAAATCATTTCAATTTATTCTATAGTGATTTCCTTATAGTTAACACAGTTGGCTGAAACACCTGTATCTATTAACGATTATTTTGTCTCCGTGAGAAATATACACAAATAAAATCGAACAAAGATAAAACAGGAATGCATTATAATAAAGCTATAATTATCTTTTCATAAAAAGGTTGTATATGGCAAAGTTTAAAAGAATTGCATTGTGCAGTGATAATGAATAAAGGCTGCAAGTGAAAGAAGTGAATCTTACATCCTTGCAACCTTTATTATCGGATTCTAAAAAATACTTAGCAGTATCTTCTGAGTGCTAAACAATTACTGCATCGCCGGCAGTATGAAGATTTCCTTTGCAGTACCAAAACTACCTGCGCTGACGGTAAATTCAAGAGTCGCTTTAATTACCCCATTTGCTAATTCACCTTTACCTTCTACGTATGCTGTTCCATAACCACTGACATCACTAGCTATAGCTTGTTTCTCAACTGTAACTGTTTTACCATCGACAGCCACTTTGAAGATAATGTCATATCCTTCTTCGTATGGGCTCAAAGCTCTATACCAAGTTATCTGATCGGCCTTTTCCCATTCAAATTCTCCTTCAAATTCGAAGAATTCAGAACTGATAGTACCCGTTCCCAAAGGAGAGTAAGTGTAATCTCTGTAAATAGTAACCACTTTGGTCATACTGGCGTCAACAGGTGCCAACGATTTATCCAAAGTAATCGCAAGTTCATAATTCCGCCCCGAAACAATATCACCAACAGTTACGTGAAATGATGAAAGATTCTCACCCGCGGCAAATGACACACTAGAAGGCACCTGGATAGTAGAAGGCAATTCTACCGGTTTTCCGTCCCCGTCAAGAAGCGTCGCTGTTATATTCACCGTAGCAGCTTCCGTAGCAACCGCACGTATTACTTCTACATCAAAACCTTCATAGCCATGAGCAGGAAATGATACTGATTGTGACGCAGTTCCAAAAGTCACTCCCATGGTTTCACTTTTGTATATGTCGCCCGTATTATCCGTATCACAGGAAGTAAATACGGCTGCAATCGCAAGGCTTATTCCTAATAAATATTTTATTCCTTTCATATTCTATAATCTTTTAAATACATTATTCATCACCTACGGGATTCTGGTCTTTTGTGGGATCCATATTGATATTTCCATCAAATTCGCTTTGAGGAATAGTCATTACCCACATATAGCTTTCCGGATTGGTACTCGGTCTGTTAGTGAGTAAAGTAGTTGCAGTCCAGCCCATATTAATCGTACGTCTGAATCCTTGCTTCAGACGACGGATATCATAAATACGTCCAAACTCTCCCCACAGCTCAATACGTCGTTGAGTAATGATTTCCTCCAGTAAGGAACCTGTAACTTCATCGGTCAATTTGCCCAAGGCAGTGCCGGTCTTTGTACAGGTATAGTCAGCATCACGTTTAGACATCACTGCCATCAAATCTTTAATGGCTGCAGGTTCTTCACCCAAGCGACATTCAGCTTCGGCAGCTGTGAGATACATTTCTTCTACGCGCATCCAAATGTAGTCACCCATCCAAGTTTGTACATCGGCAAACTTGAATTTCTCTTGTTGATAACCGCCTTTACCATTCTCGGCATAGGTAGGATCCCACCAGATCTTACGGTCATCTGTAGAATTCATCTTTGCATACAATTCCTTATTGATTTGCTTCAAAGCGGAAGCACCGTATTTACCGGCTTCAGCATCCATGTGAGAGAACAAGCTGGCGTACATACCCGACTGATCTGCGATAATCTCGGCACCCCACATAACGTTTTTAGCAGAAACATCATTCAATCCGATAAAGCTAGCTACCGGAATGACAGAGCATTTACTAGCAGTGATAGCTTCTTTAGCAGCTTCTTTAGCTACGGTCCAGTCTTCCATTACCAAAGCAATACGTGCCTTGAAACCTGAAGCTACCGCATAATCGATATGGCTGACGTGCTTCCGCGTCGCTCCCTTCAACAAGGTTGTAGCCTTGTCAATATCCTGAACGATCTGGTCATATACTTGTTGAACGGTTGCTCTCGCTTTGCCTTCGGTACCTGCAACAGTAGGTTCGGTATATATCGGGCAACAAGGTTCGCTTTCATGACCTTTGTAAGTGCGTGCAAAAGATTGCGCCAACATGAAGTAAGAGTAAGCACGGATAGCGTAAGCCTGACCGATTACATAATTGACATCAGCTTCGGCGCCTGCCATGGTTGCTTCCGCATTAATGATGTAGTTAGCATTGGATACCCATGTATAATAGGCGTTCCACAAGTCATAAGGGCGAAATCTCGTTGAATTGTATTTCGACTTTATGTTGTAGCCACATTCATTCCAGAACCATCCGCTACCCATACTGGCCATGATATGGTCTTCGCCCATTACATCCGCCATCAAATTGTAAGCAGAGATACCGAAACTGTGGTGAGCGTTCGCAGTAGGTGACCATGCTGAATACATGGAACGATAAACACCATTCAAAGGCACCAATGCAGAACTGGCATTTCCCAGCAGTCCTGTGCCGGACATAGAATCGGTTGGAGCAGTCTCTAATGCATCTTCCGTACAAGAAGTAAACATTCCGCACGACAGCAGACCGACAAACATATATTTAAATATTGTATTCATTGTTTATTTTCAATTTTAAGGGTTAGAAATTGACTTCGATACCTAAAGAGAAAGTCTTGTTAGGTGCATAAGAATAATCCGTCTGACCGGAGAAATTGTACTGTGGGTCCATACCTTCCAGATGAGTGAATAGTGCCAAGTTGTCTACCGAGCCGAATACTCTTACAGATTTCAAACCGGCTTTGTTCAACCATGCCTTAGGCAATTTGTAACCTAATGTAATGTTCTTAATGGCAAAGTAAGAAGCATCAATCAAAAAGCGGTCGTTCACCACGTTTTTACCTGATACCTCGATACGGGGAACATCTGTAACATCGCCCGGCTTCTGCCAACGGCGCATAGCGTGCGCATTCCAGTTTGCATTATAATACATGTTATCCATAGATCCACTATACAAACCATCAAGTACCTTACCGCCGATAGAGTAAGTAGTCAGGATAGCTAAGTCGAAACCTTTCCACGACAAGTCTGTACTGATGCTACCATATAAATCGGGTATACGGCTGCCCAAATAGTACTTGCTTGTTGAAGCTTTGGAATAATCGCTGCTGATGCGTTCATTGGTTCTATTTCCATTTTCATCGGTATCATACACCCAATAGAGTTGGGCACCTGTTGCAGGATCAACTCCGGCAGACTTGGCCATGTAGAAAGTATTGATAGGCAATCCTTCTTTGGTGCTGTAGTTACCACTGATAATTTCATCAGAAGTATCTGTCAACTTCAATACCTTATTCTTTATAGTAGAGCCCATCACTGAAATATTCCAAGTCAAATCTTTATTTTTGATTAGACCACCTTTGATTTCAAATTCGAGACCACTGTTGCGCATGTTACCTACATTAGCATTATATCCGTTAAATCCGGTAGAAGTAGCCATCGGATAGCTCAGAAGCATATCTGTAGTCTTCTTGGTGTAGTATTCGACATTGATATTCAAACGATTGTCAAACAATGCAGCCTCAACACCAATGTTCAGGTTAGCACTCTTTTCCCAAGTCACCTTTCTATTTTCCAAAGAAGAAATCATACCGCCAATCTGGTTAGCGTTAGCCCAATCCAAGCTATAGAGACTCTGCCACAGGTAGTAGTCGCTAACGTATTCTCCGTTTACTAATTTCAGAATATTATCGTTACCTTGTTCACCATAACTTGCCTTGAACGATAAGTTGTTCACCCAAGATACATCTTCCATAAAACATGCACAAAAAAGAATGTATTCCTTTGTGTAAAAAGACAGTTGTTTTTCTGAGACGCGCAAAGTGATGGTATTTTTGCAGAGGATTTTTGATTTTTCAACAGGTTTCATAGAAGCGCAGCTTTTTCCATATTGGGGGTTTACATCGGCAATCCTTTGTGATAGTATGAGAAAAAATAACCAGACGAAAGGGTTGCATATTTATGATTCAAAATAATTTTGCTGCAACTGCATACTTTTATTTTTACCGTGTTTTCAGAGATTCAAAGTGAATTTTACTGTTAGGAAAAGACGGTTCGTTTTGTTGTTTTTTTCTTTGGAAGGACATATAGGACTTCGCAGTGAAATTCGCTGCGGAGTCTTTCTTTTTTTGTAGGAAAGAAGGGTAGGCAGCGATGAAAGGAAGCGTTTTATCATGAAGGAGGTAAGTGGAATGATTATTGTACTGAAACAGAATACAAAACCGGAACAACTGGAAAACTTGGAAGCGTGGATTCACAGCATGGGGATTGAAACCCATGTTTCCATTGGAAAAACCCATACCATCATCGGTCTGGTGGGGGATACTTCTCAGGTGGATATGGATTTGGTAAGAGCATTGGACATTGTAGAAAACGTAA
>OHGT01000633.1_pt1 | contig 21807 bp, 20 predicted proteins | sample 1567861 | NCBI WGS metagenome assembly OHGT01 (sample SAMEA3879533, study PRJEB24766) | human gut metagenome | biome: human-associated habitat; feature: feces | place: USA | collected 1985/1987 | reverse complement strand
CATTTTCAGGATATCGGACATGATCCGAAAGACCACAGTGTAACGTATGAGAATGCGCAGGCGAGAGAGCGTACGCAGGTATTGATGGATATTGCAAATGCGACAAACGGAATGGTCATCGGAACCGGAGATATGTCAGAACTGGCGCTTGGATGGGCAACCTACAATGGAGATCATATGTCGATGTACGGAGTGAATGCTTCTGTACCGAAGACGCTGGTGCGTCATCTTGTCAAATATGCGGCAGACGTGACTGCGGATCCAAAATTGCAGGAAGTCCTTTATGATGTACTGGATACGCCGGTCAGCCCTGAACTGCTTCCTCCAAAAGACGGGGATATCGCACAAAAGACTGAGGATCTGGTGGGACCATATGAGCTGCATGATTTTTATCTGTATTTCATGCTGCGGTTCGGATATGAGCCGGGTAAGATCTATCGGCTTGCAGTGCAGACATTTGAAGGGGTATATGAGAAAGAAACAATTTTAAAATGGCTGACAACATTCTGCAGACGATTTTTCAACCAACAGTTTAAGCGCTCCTGTCTGCCGGACGGACCGAAGATCGGGACAGTGGCACTCTCACCAAGAGGAGACTGGAGAATGCCAAGCGATGCGTGTGCCCAAGTGTGGATGCGTGATCTGGAGAAAATTTCCTTATAAGCATTGAAAAGAGAGGTGTTTAGAAGTATGAAACTGATCAAGACCGAGGATGCAGTGGGCTGTATGCTTTGCCATGATATTACGCAGATCATCCCGGGGGTAGTAAAAGATGCGGTTTTTAGAAAAGGACATGTAGTGACAAGGGAGGATATTCCGGTTCTCCTTTCCGTTGGAAAAGAGCATCTGTATGTGTGGGAAAAACAAGAAGGGATGCTTCATGAAGATGAGGCGGCAGAGATCCTGCGCAGCGTGTGCCAGAATGCACAGATGGATGCGTCAAAGCCAAAAGAAGGAAAAATCGAGCTGACGGCACAGTGTGACGGGGTTCTGAAAGTGGACAAGGAGAAACTGTGTAGGATCAATGCCATGGGACAGATGTGTATTTCTTCCCGACACGGAAATTTTCCGGTGAAAAATGGCGATAAGATCGCAGGAATGCGTGTGATCCCTCTGGTGATCGAAGAAGAAAAAATGAAACAGGTAAAGGAGATAGCAGGAGAGACTCCTGTTTTTGCGCTCCTTCCGTTTCAGAAGAAAAAAGCAGCGATCGTGACAACCGGAAGTGAAGTATATCACGGAAGGATTCAGGATAAATTTACTCCGGTGGTCCGGCAGAAGCTGGAAGAATATGGAGTAGAAGTGCTTGGAAATACAATCTGCAATGATGAACCGGATATGGTGACAGAGGCAGTCAATGACTGGATCAAAAAAGGTGCGCAGATGGTTGTGTGTACCGGAGGAATGAGTGTCGATCCGGATGATAAGACACCGCTGGCAATCCGCAATGCTTCCGATGAAGTGATTACATATGGCGCCCCGGTTTTGCCTGGTGCGATGTTTATGCTGGCCTATAAAGGAGAGATTCCGATCATGGGCCTGCCGGGCTGCGTGATGTATGCAAGGCGTACAATCTTCGATCTGGTACTGCCAAGACTGGTGGCAGGAGAACGGCTGCAGGATCAGGATTTTTACAGACTCGGAGAAGGAGGACTGTGTCTGTCCTGCGAGGTGTGTACGTTTCCAAATTGCGGGTTCGGGAAAGGGTAATGAAAAAGGAGCGTGAAAGGATGAGTGAATTTTATAATTCTCTCGCAGAAAAAATGCAGAGTGGTTCCTGTGTTGTTATGACAGTATTAGAGGGAGAATCGGCAGGAAGGAAATTACTTGTGACAGAGCCGGTGGAGCAATATGAGGGACATGCAGTGTTTTGTGAGCGTGCAGGTTCTTTGCCCAGGCTGGTGATCTGCGGAGGCGGTCATGTGTCCATACCTATGATCCGGATGGGGAAAATGCTGGGATTTCAGGTGACGGTTCTTGAGGATCGTCCCAAATTTGCGGACAATGCAAGAGTGGCAGGCGCGGATGTGGTGATCTGCGATTCTTTTGAGCATGGACTTGAAAGCATATCAGGAGGAGACGATACATATTTTATTATTGTGACAAGAGGACACCGGTATGATGAAGTGTGTCTGGGAGCAATCGTAGAGAAGCCAAATGCTTATATTGGAATGATGGGCAGCCGCCGCAGAGTGGCGATCGTCAAAGAAGAGCTTTTTGAGCAGGGACATGAACGAGAGAAGCTGGATGAGGTGTACACACCGATTGGTCTGAAGATCGGAGCTGAGACACCGGAAGAAATTGCGGTGTCTGTTATGGCAGAAATCATTCAGGTGAAACATGAAAAAGCAGAAGGATGCGGATATTCCAAAGAATTGTTGGAGGCGCTGTGTGATGAGGACGGTAAAAAGCAGAAAAAAGTACTTGCAACGATCATTTCCAGAAAAGGATCTGCACCGAGAGGCGTGGGAACAAAAATGCTGATCCTGGAGGATGGAACACTGATCGACACGATCGGAGGCGGATGCGCGGAAAGTGATGTGATCACAAAAGCACTGCTGATGATGCGGGAAGAAAAATTGCGGTTTCAGATTTGTATGGTGGATATGACAAGGGAAGCTGCAGAAGAGGAAGGGATGGTCTGCGGCGGACGGATTGAAGTAATGCTGGAACGAGTTTAGTATCGTTACTGTTCACAGTGACTTCGTATACAGGATTCATTTTTCATGGAAGAGCTGTTGACATTCAAAATAGGGAATGTTAATATAAATTTAACATAGTGAAAGCAATAATTGTGCGAATTGCATAAAATGGTGCTTATATAGGTTCATAATTGGTTGGACGTATCTACCAGCTGCCGCAAACAGCTGACTATAAGCAGAGTGGGATGGGAAAGTCCCGGTCTGTGGTCGGGCGGAAAGAGTAGGAGGTCAGTCAATGAATGAACCTGTTTTTATATTAAAAGGGAATGTTGTATACAGCAAAAATAAAGATGAACTAAGGATCTTAAAGGATCACTATCTGATCAGCGAAAGCGGTCTGGTCAAGGGGGTTTTTGAGAAAGTGCCGCCAGAATATGCACAGGTATCGGTATCTGATTATGGGGAGTGTCTGATTATTCCGGGACTGACAGATCTGCATGTGCATGCTCCGCAGTATACATTCCGGGCAATGGGAATGGATATGGAGCTTTTGGAATGGCTGGAGACGAATACGTTTCCGGAGGAGGCAAAATATCAGGATCTGGAGTATGCCCGGCGTGCATATCGTATCTTTACTGACAATCTAAAGAGAAGTGTAACGACAAGAGCATGTATTTTTGGAACGATCCACAGAGACGCCACACTGCTTTTAATGGATCAGCTGGAACAAAGCGGACTGGTGACGTATGTGGGAAAAGTGAATATGGATCGCAACTGTCCGGATTATCTCAGAGAGGAATCGGCAGAAGAATCAGGGATTCAGACAGTGGAATGGATCAAGGATGTATTGCATAAAAAATATCAGAATACCATGCCGATCCTGACGCCAAGATTTACACCGAGCTGCAGTGATGAACTGATGGAGAATTTAAAGAAAATTCAGATGTATTACCAGATTCCGGTACAGTCACACTTATCAGAAAATCCGGGAGAGATTGCCTGGGTGAAGGAGCTTTGCCCGTGGTCGGAGTTTTACGGGGATGCTTATGACAGATTTGGATTGTTTGGGGCAGACTGCAAAACCGTAATGGCGCACTGTGTGTATTCCGGAAAAGAAGAGCGGCAGCGAATGAAAGAAAACGGAGTATTTATCGCCCATTGTCCGGAATCCAATATGAACTTGTCATCGGGGGTGGCGCCGGTTCGGACATTCCTGGAGGAAGGAATGCATGTGGGAATTGGAAGTGATGTGGCAGGGGGCTCCACAGAAAATCTGTTCAAAGCAATGGCGCTTGCAATTCAGGCTTCCAAGCTGCGCTGGAGGATGCAGGATGACAGTTTAAAACCACTGACATTGGAGGAAGTATTTTACATTGCCACAAAAGGCGGCTGTGAATTCTTTGGAAATGTGGGAAGCTTTGAACCGGGATTTGAACTGGATGCAGTTGTCCTGGATGACACAAGAATTGTGCATTCGCAAAATCTGGATGTGAGAGCACGTCTGGAGAGAATGATTTATCTGGCAGATGAGAGAGAAGTACGTGCGAAATACGTGCGAGGCAGAGAAATCTGTCTGCAATAAAAATTGGGAATGTCAAAATAAATTGCGGAGGTGACGTATCATGGAGGAAAGAGAACATGTGGTCGGCAAGAGTGTAACGAGAGTGGATGCTTTGGAAAAAGTGACCGGACGGGCAAAATATACGGAGGATCTGTGTGATAAAAGCGCTTATATTGCGCGGGTACTGCATGCGGATATCGCTCATGGAATCGTAAGATCAGTGGATACCAGTGAGGCGCAAAAACTTTCCGGGGTTGTAAAGATCGTGACTTGCTTTGATGTGCCGAAATATTATTTCCCGACCGCGGGACATCCGTGGTCTACGGATCCTGCACATCAGGATGTCAAAGACCGCCTGCTTTTAACGGAGCATGTGCGGTTTTACGGGGATGATGTGGCAGCAGTTGTTGCGGAGAATGAAGTGGCAGCAGCTCAGGCGCTGCGGCTGATCAAGGTGGAGTATGATCCCCTTCCGTTTGTGCTGGATGTACAAAAGGCAATGGAAGAGGACGCTCCGCAGCTTCATGAAAACTATCCGGGAAATGTATTGAAACACACTTCGATCCACAAAGGGGATTTTGAAAAAGCAAAAGAAGAGCCGGGGCTGATCAAAGTGGAGGGCTGGTATCAGACACCGACCGTGCAGCATTGTCATATCGAGAATGGAACAGGGCAGGTACGTGATCGTCTCTTCTACGCAGATTCCTCATATCTGCAGGCGGGTTGTCGGGCAGGCGCTTGGAATCCCATGGGGAAATGTGCGAGTGATCAAGCCATACATAGGAGGCGGTTTTGGAAACAAGCAGGACATTCTATATGAACCATTGTGTGCATATCTGTCACAGACAGTCGGCGGGCGGCTTGTAAAGCTGGATGTGTCACGGGAAGAAACGTTTGTATGTAACCGGGTACGCCATGCTATCAGGACACATCTGATCTCTTATGTGCGTCCAAATGGTGAGATCGCTGCAAGAAAAGCGGAGTGCTTTTCCGATCAGGGGGCGTATGCATCTCATGGACACAGCATTGGAGCAAAGGCTCTTGGATCTTTCCCGCAGCTGTATCCGTGTGAGAACTTTGAGGGAGATGTGTACACGGTATTTACCAACAAACCGGTATCCGGAGCTATGCGCGGCTATGGAATTCCGCAGGCGATGTTTGCGATGGAAAGCCATACGGATGACATTGCGGTGAAACTTGGGATTCCACCGTATGAATATCGCTGGAAATATCTGATGCCAAAAGGATATACGGATGGATTTTCAAAAAATGTCAATTATTATGATACCTTCAGAGAATGCATGGAAAAAGGCAGTGTCAGTGTAGATTATGAGCGAAAACGTAGAGAATATGCACAACAAACCGGGGATATCCGCAAAGGAATCGGAATGGCGGCATTCTGGTACAATACCGGTGTCTGGCCGATTTCTCTGGAGACATCCTCCTGCCGTATGGTCATGAATCAGGACGGTTCGATTCAGGTGCAGGTAGGGGAGACGGAGATTGGACAGGGCGCAGATACTGCATTTGCGCAGATGGCGGCAGAGACACTGGGGATTCCGTTTGATATGGTTCATGTGATGACCATGCAGGATACGGATATCACACCGTTTGGTCTTGGAGCCTATGCGTCCAGGCAGACCTATATGGCTGGATTTTCCATTCGGCAGACAGCAGAGCTGTTAAAAAGTCATGTTTTGGATACGGCAGTGGAGATGACGCGGCAGATGAAAGAAAATCTGGATATTATAGATGGAAACATTGTGCGTGCGACAGACGGCAGTGTTCTGATGTCATTGGGTGAGCTGGCAACAGAAAAACTCTACAGCCTGACTAACTGCGGACATCTCACGGCAGAGAGTACCTATCAGATCAAAAATAATGCCTACTCTTTCGGCTGTACCTTTGCGGAAGTAGAGGTAGATATTCCGGGATGCCGGGCCACACTGACGAATATCGTCAATGTACATGACTGCGGAAGGCTGATCAATCCGGCGCTGGCGGAAGCGCAGGTGCATGGAGGCATGAGTATGGGAATTGGATTCGGACTTTCCGAAGAGCTGAAATTTGATGAGAAAACGGGAAAACCTTTGAACAATAATCTTCTGGACTATAAGATGGCGACATTTGAAGATCATCCCGATCTGCACGGGGAGTTTGTGGAAAATTATGAGCCCACCAGTGCTTACGGAACGAAAGCTCTCGGAGAACCGCCGGTATGTTCGGTTGCGCCGGCAATCCGCAATGCGATTTTAAATGCAACCGGATCCGGGCTCAATGAGCTTCCGCTGAATCCGCACAGGCTGTTTGCAAAATTCCGGGAAGACGGATTGATTTAATGGGGAAAGGTCGTGAACGAATATGTATGATATCAAAGCGCTCTATGAAGCAGAAAATGTACAGGATGCCATCCGCCTTCTGACAGAGCATCCGCAGGCACAGATCATTGCAGGGGGAAGTGATGTGCTGGTCCAGATCCGTGAGGGAAAGCGGGCAGGAGTGGAACTTGTCAGTATTTATGGGCTGGATGAATTAAGAGGAGTGAGTCTGGAAGAAGATGAGACGCTCAGAATCGGATCACTCACCAGTTTTTCCCATATCACAAAAAATGAACTCATCCAGAAATATATTCCCGTCCTTGGGGAAGCGGTGGATATGGTGGGAGGTCCTCAGATCCGCAATATCGGGACTATCGGAGGAAACACATGTAATGGTGTGACTTCCGCAGATTCGGCATCTACGCTGTTTGCGTTGGATGCGATCATAGAACTGACAGGCCCGGAAGGCATCAGAAGACTTCCCATCCGAGAGTTTTATATCAAAGCCGGAAAAGTGGATATAAGACAGGGAGAGCTTCAGACCGGGATTTTGATTCCAAAACAATCATATCAGGGATACCGGGGACATTATATTAAATATGCCATGAGAAACGCCATGGATATCGCAACCCTCGGATGTTCTGCCAATGTAAAGCTTTCAGAAGATAAGACGGTGATAGAGGATGTCAGGATTGCGTATGGTGTGGCGGGACCGATCCCGATGCGTGCAGTCCATGCAGAAGAGGCAGGACGAGGAAAAGAAGTATCTGCACGGATACTGGAGGAGATTGCAGAGCAGGTGCTTTTTGATATCCATCCAAGAGACAGTTGGAGAGCCAGCAAGGCATTTCGGGAGCATATCGCAAGAGTTTTATGTCAGCGCGCTTTAAAAGAGGCGATTGTCAGGACAGGAGGTGTCATCCATGAGTGAGAAGCAGTATAAATTGGTAAAATGCACCATCAACGGAGAATACAGGGAGACCATGGTGGATGTCCGCGCATCACTGACGGATATGCTGAGAAATGATTATCGGCTGACCAGTGTAAAAAAAGGCTGTGAAGTCGGAGAATGCGGAGCCTGTAATGTGATCATTGACGGCGAGTGTTTTAACTCCTGTATTTATCTGGCAGTATGGGCAGACGGGAAAAATATCCGGACACTGGAGAGCCTTCTGGGACCGAATGGAGAGTTGTCAGATATCCAGCAGGCGTTTATTGATGAGACTGCGGTACAATGCGGATTCTGCACACCGGGAGTGATCATGAGTGCAGTGGAGATTTTAGAGTCAGGCAAAGAATATACAAGAGAAGAATTACGGAAACTTTTATCCGGACACCTGTGCCGCTGTACCGGATATGAAAACATTTTGAATGCGGTACAAAAGACCATGTACAAACGACTGGGAAAAACTGAAAATTAGGATTTAGGTGCTGTCGCATAAGTTCTTTTTGGAAATCTGGACACAATATCTGTAAAAAGAAAGGACAGATTATGAAAAAGAATATGGCTGGATTGATTCTGGTACTATTTGCGATAGCACTTTTTATGACCGGATGTGAGAAAAAAGCGCAGGAAAAAGAAGAAGCGCAGGAGGCGTCTGCCAGACAGCTGGTGATCCAGAAACAGACGCAGACAGAAATCGCAGAAAAAAAGATCGAAGAAAAAAGACGAGAGCTGCCCAAGCAGGCACAGATCGAAATGGAAGTGATCCTGCAGAAGCCGGAACTACCGACCGGGTGTGAAAGTGTTGCGCTGACCATGGTTTTGAAACAGAAAGGATATCCAATCGAAAAAACCACGATTGCAGAAGAATATCTGATCTACAATCGGGACAACTATGCATCCGGGTATGTGGGAGATCCCTCTACGTATGGAGGCGTGGGCATCTATCCGCCAGGACTTGTAAATACGGCAAACCGCTTTTTGAAACAGCGATATCAGCAGCATACAGCGTATGATGTCAGCAAGCTGAGTCTGGAGGAGCTGTTTCCGTATGTGGCAGCTGGAAATCCGGTGCTTTTGTGGCTGACATCAGATCTGGAAGATCCCTATTTTTCGAGCCAGAGTGTAGAGTATGGAGGGGATTCATATCGATGGTACTGGAATGAACACTGTGTGGTGCTTGGTGGATACAATCTGGAAAAGCAAAGCGTGACGTTGTTTGATCCCCTGAAGGGGAAAGTAGAGGAATCTCTTGAGCGGGTAGAGGAAATTTATGATCAGACAGGGAAATATGCAATGACGGTATACTAAAAAACATCTGTGGAGAACAAAAAATAAAGTTCTTCACAGATGTTTTTTATGGTCTGCTGTGTGATTCAATATGATTTTTGATCGCTTCAAAACTTTCTTTGCTGATGATGTGTTCCATGCGGCAGGCATCTTCTGCGGCAATAGCTTCATCTACCCCAAGTTGTGTCAGCCATGCAGTCAGAAGCTTGTGACGCTCATAAATCATATCGGCAATGGCTTTTCCTGATTCGGTAAGATAGATAAATCCTTCCTTCGTAACCGTGATATGTTCTTTCTCACGAAGATTCTTCATGGCAACACTGACGCTGGATTTTTTGAATCCCAGTTCTTCAGCGATATCAACAGAGCGTACAACCGGACGTTTCTGACTTAAGATCAGAATCGTTTCCAGATAATTTTCTGCAGATTCGTTTGTCTTCAATGTATGCACCTCGTTTCTCGTTAAATTGTCTTTAGTATATCATATTTTAGAAGAGACGGCAAACACTATAATGTTATTGACAACTTATGAATGTTAGAATATACTAACTAATGAGAAAAAATAGTCAGTAACAGATTCAAAAGGAAAGGGGAGCGGACTGTGAATGATGTGAAAATGCAAAGAGAGATGATTTTGCAGAGATTGAAAGAGCAGGGATGCAGGATTACAAAGCAAAGATTGGCGCTCATTGACATCATTTTAGAAAATGAGTGCTCCAGCTGTAAAGAAATTTATTATAAAGCTGTCAGAATGGATGAGAAGATTGGGATTGCCACGGTATACAGAATAATAAATATGCTGGAAGAAATCGGAGCGATCAGCAGAAGAAACATGTATAAAGTAGAATGTCCCGGAGCTTGTCCGAAAGAAGATGCCTGCGTTGTTGTGTTGGATGATGAAAGCGTGTGCCGGATTTCTCCCCAGAAATGGAAAGCTATCGTAGAAGAGGGGCTGCAGGCATGCGGATATCTTCATGACCGGAAAGTGGTATCTATTTCTTTTAATCCGGAACAGTGCATGAAGGGCATGATCTGAGAGAAAACATAAAAAAGAGATTGACAAATGAAAGGGATAAGAGTAAACTGAATATTGTTAGAAATGCCTAACGTATAATAGTTTTAAAATATAAAAGTTAGTAGTGATTGGAAAGGAGAGATTATGATGCCTTTGACGATGGCAGCAGCAAACGAAATCAATTATATTAAGAAAGTCGGAGGAAACAGTGAAGTGAAACGTCACCTGGAAACTCTTGGATTTGTAGCCGGAGGAGAAGTGCGGGTGATTTCTCAGTTAAATGGAAATCTGATCGTAAGCATCAAAGATTCCAGAGTCGCGATCAGCAAAGAGATGGCAAACAAGATCATGGTCTAAAGGAGGAAGAGGGAAAATGAAGACATTGCGAAATATTGCCGTGGGTGAGACTGCAAAAGTGAAACGACTTCATGGCGAGGGGGCCTTAAAACGCCGTATCATGGATATGGGAATTACAAAAGGCAGCCAGGTTTATGTACGCAAGGTGGCTCCACTTGGTGATCCGGTCGAGATCACGATCCGCGGATATGAATTGTCTTTGCGAAAAGACGATGCGGACTGTATTGAGATGGAGTAAAGAAAGGAAAGGGAGAGAGTGATGGCGATTAAAATTGCTTTGGCAGGAAATCCAAACTGCGGAAAAACGACGATGTTCAATGCTCTGACAGGTGCCAATCAGTATGTTGGAAACTGGCCGGGAGTTACGGTGGAAAAGAAAGAAGGAAAATGTAAGGAAAATAAGGATGTAATTGTAACAGACCTTCCGGGAATTTACTCTTTGTCTCCATATACACTGGAGGAAGTGGTAAGCCGTGACTATTTATTAAAAGAAAAGCCGGAAGCGATCATCAATCTGGTGGATGCCACAAACATTGAACGAAATCTGTATCTGACAACACAGCTTTTAGAGCTTGGAATTCCGGTTGTAATTGCGCTGAATATGGCGGATCTGCTGGAAAAGAATAAAATCAGCATCGATACAAAAGCGTTGGAAAAAGAACTGGGATGTAAAGTAGTCAAAACTTCAGCCTTAAAGGGAACCGGAATTCGCGAAGTAGTGAAAGAGGCTGTCACAGCAGCGAAAAAAGAAAGCATTGTTTCAGGAGAAATAAAGTTTTCAAAGGATACCGAAGCGGCTGTTTCCGAGATGGAAGGACAGTTGCCGTCATCCGTTTTAGAAGAACAGAAAAGATGGTATGCGATCAAGCTGCTGGAGCGCGATGCGAAAGTACTGGAGCAGTTAAAACTGACTGCATCTGTACAGAATCAAGTAGAAAAAATCGCTGCCAAACTGGAAGAAAGGCTGGATGATGACACAGAATCTATTATTACAAATGAGCGTTATGAGGCAATCACATATGTAGTAGAAAAATGTGTAAAGAAGCCAAAAGAAAAACTCTCGACTTCAGATAAAATCGACCAGATTGTGACAAACAGGATACTGGGACTTCCAATCTTTCTTGGCGTGATGTATGTTGTATATGCGATTGCAGTAATGACCATTGGAACTTATGTGACGGACTGGACCAATGATGTACTGGTAGTAGCGATTCAGGACGCGGCGGCATCCGGACTGCAGGCGATCGGTACAGCAGCATTTCTGGAAGATCTGATCGTAAACGGAATTATCGGTGGACTGGGTGCAGTACTTGGATTCCTTCCGCAGATGGCGATTTTGTTTGTATTGCTCTCTATTCTGGAAGACTGTGGATATATGGTCAGAGTTGCCTTTGTCATGGACCGTATTTTCCGTAAATTCGGACTTTCAGGAAAGAGTTTTATTCCACTTTTGATTTCATCCGGATGTGGAATTCCTGGAATTATGGCATCCAAGACGATTGAGAATGACAATGACAGACGACTGACGATCATGACATCTACATTTGTACCTTGTGGTGCAAAGCTTCCGGTTATCGCTTTGATGGCTGGTGTGATCGGTTCAGAGGCGACAGGATTTCCGGCAGGATCCCTGACATTTATCATGTACGTGATTGGTGTTGCGACAGTGCTGGTTTCCGCAATTATTCTGAAAAAGACAAAACCGTTCCACGGAGATGCGGCACCGTTTGTAATGGAGCTTCCGGCATACCACCTTCCACAGGCGAAGACAGTACTGCTCCATACATGGGAAAGACTCAAAGGATTTATCAGAAAAGCCGGAACGATCCTGCTGCTAGCTTGTATCGTAATGTGGTTCCTTGGAGGATATGGATTTATAGATGGAAGCTTTGGGGCAGTAGAGGATTCTGCAGACAGTATTCTGGCATCCATCGGAAGTGTGATCGCAGTGATCTTTACACCGCTTGGATTTGGAAGATGGCAGCCGGTGGCAGCTTCTCTTTCCGGATTCTCAGCAAAAGAAGCAATCGTAACGACAATGGGAGTTCTGGCAAATGTAGCCGGAGATACAGAAGACCCGGCAGTTGTAGCACACGGTGTCGCAACATGGTTCCCGTCAGCGGCAGCCGGATTCAGTTTCCTACTCTTTAACCTTTTGGATTCACCGTGTCTGGCAGCGATCGCTACCATGGCAAAGGAACTCAATGACAGAAAATGGTTCTGGTTTGCAATCCTGTTCCAGAATGTATTTGCATACGTAGTAACATTTATGGTATATCAGATCAGTGGTGTTGCGACAGGTGCGCTTACATTTGGAGCATCTACAGTAGTTGCAATCCTGCTGCTGGCAGTTGTCTTATATCTGTTATTCAGAAAAGATCCATATAAAGGAAAAGCAGTGAGTGTAAAACGTTCTGTGGCAGAAGCCTAAAGGAGAAAAAATGGGCGGAATAAAATCGGTAGTATCTATGGGATACGCGGTATTGTTTGTAATACTTCTTTATTTAGTTGGCATTGGAATCTCGAGTCTGATACAATATATAAAAAAGAAATTTAGAAGGTGATAATCGTGAATGCAGCAACATGTATTATTTTGATCATTTTAATTGTAATTGTTTCGTTTTCAATCCGTGCGACGATTCGTGATCGGAAAAAAGGCGGATGTGCAGGGTGCTCCGGATGCGGCGGAAGCTGCAGCGGATGTCATAGTGAAGTGGAACAGACAAAGAAATCCGAGTAAATAAGAGCAGAATGAAAAGTGTGGTATCAGCAGAGTGTAAAATCTTGAAAAAATGCACTGTGGTACCACACTTTTTTGATAGAAAAATTGATAAAATTTATCGATAATCGGATTTTTGATTGACGAATGAAAATCAGGGTTCTAGAATGAGTGTAATGTAACCAGAAAGTACAAGTGATCGATGGATTGTAGAAAGAAGGGAAACAGATGAAACAACACCGATTTTGGGCGTGGGCAACAGTATGCTGCGCAGTAATGGTATTTTATACCGGTTACAAACATAAGTAAGATAGAAAAAGAGAATCAGTTTACAGGAGGAAGAAAAGATGTTAGATGTATTTAAAATGAAAAAATTAGGGATTTTTGCAGGTGGTGTTTTATTCGGAACAGCAGGAGTGAAGCTGTTGTCAAGCAAAGATGCAAAAAAAGTGTATACAAATTGTACAGCTGCAGTGCTTCGTGCAAAAGATTCTGTTATGAAGACAGCATCCACTGTACAGGAAAATGCAGAAGATATTCTGGCGGAAGCAAAACAGATCAATGAAGAGAGAGCAGCAAAAGAAGCAGCTCTGGAGCAGGAAGCAGAAGAAGTAACAGAAGAGACAGTGGCAGACAACACAGATTTTGCAGAAGAGGCATAAGATAAAAAGAGGGATTTGATTGAAGTTTATAATTAAGCATGAAATACCGGGAAGAATACGGGTGCATATGGTGCAGCCGAAAATGACGTTTGAAGAGGCGGATATTCTGCTGTATTATCTCGTAAACCTGGAAAATGTGACAAAAGCAAAAGTATATGAAAGAACACAGGATGCGGTGATCTATTATGAAAAGGACCGGCGGGAAATCATCAAGGCACTGCAGAAGTTTGGGTATGATCGGGTGACAGTGCCGGAGGGGCTGACTGAGCATTCCGGAAGGCAGATGAACGCAGAATATCAGGAAAAACTGCTCATGAAAGTCGTGATGCGTTTTGGTGGGAAGCTTCTGATACCGGCACCGGTACGGGCGGTCTGGACAGGTGTCCGTTCTCTGAAATATCTGCAGCAGGGGATCGCGAGTCTGAAAAAAGGCAGACTGGAAGTGGCGGCTCTGGATGCCACTGCGATCGGTGTTTCCATCCTGCGCAGAGATATGAATACCGCAAGTTCGATCATGTTCCTGCTCGGCATCGGAGAATTGCTGGAGGAATGGACACATAAAAAATCTGTCGGAGATCTGGCACGCGACATGTCCCTGAATGTAGGGAAAGTCTGGCTTTTAAGAGAGGAACAGGAGATTCTTGTTCCTGCAAAACAGATTGAACCGGAAGATCTTGTAGTAGTCCGCATGGGAAATGTGATTCCATTTGATGGAGTCGTATCCGGCGGTGAGGCAATGGTCAATCAGGCGTCTATGACAGGAGAAGCAGTTCCGGTGAAAAAGACAGCGGAAAGCTATGTATATGCAGGAACTGTTGTAGAAGAAGGAGAACTGATCATCTGCGTGAAAGCGGTGAGCAAAGCAACCCGTTTTGAAAAAATCGTGACCATGATCGAAGAGTCTGAAAAATTGAAATCAAATCTGGAGAGTCATGCAGAACATCTGGCAGATCAACTGGTTCCGTATACACTGGCAGGAACGATTCTGACCTGGCTGCTGACAAGAGATGTGACCAAGGCACTGGCAGTACTGATGGTAGATTTTTCGTGTGCACTCAAGCTGGCGATTCCAATTTCGGTACTGTCTGCGATCCGGGAGGCAGGTGCACATAATATTACCGTAAAAGGCGGAAAATATATGGAAGCTGCTGCAAATGCCACAACGATCGTGTTTGATAAGACGGGGACACTTACAGAGGCGCGGCCGACGGTACGAAAGGTGGTTTCTTTCTGTGAGCAGAGTGAGGATGAGCTGCTGAGAATGGCGGCCTGTCTGGAGGAACATTTTCCACATTCCATGGCAAAGGCTGTTGTGGAAGCCGCCAGAAAAAGAGGGCTGGAGCATGAAGAGATGCACAGCAAGGTCAATTATATTGTTGCACATGGAATTTCCTCCACGATCGAAGGAAAACGCGTGGTGATCGGAAGTCATCATTTTGTATTTGAAGATGAAAAATGCTCGGTCAGAGAACCGTGGATCCGACAGTTTGAAACACTTCCGGAAGAATGTTCTCTGCTCTATCTTGCCATTGAGCATGAGCTTGCTGCAGTTGTATGTATTGAAGATCCGCTGCGCAAAGAGGCGGCAGATGTAGTGCGTGCTTTGAAGGCAACAGGGCTTGAGAAAGTCGTGATGATGACAGGAGATAGTGAAAAAACGGCTGCTTCTGTGGCGAGAAGAGTTGGTGTGGATGCATATTATTCAGAAGTTCTGCCTGAGGATAAGGCAAAATTTGTGGAACAAGAGCGCGCATCCGGCCGTACGGTGATTATGATCGGTGATGGAATCAACGATTCTCCAGCATTGTCTGCAGCAAATGTGGGAATTGCAATTCGTGACGGTGCGCAGATCGCACAGGAAATTGCGGATATCACAATCTCGGCAGAAAACTTGTGGGAAATCGTAATGTTGAGAAGATTAAGTGAGGCGCTGATGCGGCGTATCCAGAAAAATTACAGAAGTATTGTCGGAATCAATGCCACTTTGATATTGCTTGGAGTTACAGGAATCCTGCAGCCTACGACGTCTGCACTGCTTCATAATATGTCTACGCTGACGATCAGCCTGACCAATATGAAAAACTTACTGGATGAAAACTAGTTATTGAGAAAAAATCGATAATAACCCTCTTGATTTTTTGAAATAGTTCCTATAGAATAAAACTAAGGTTAGTTACAACTAACAAACGGGAACACACAGGAAAATTCAGGAGGTGCGTATGAGTATTGTTATTATCGGAGGACATGACCGAATGGTCTGTCAGTATAAAAAAGTATGTCAGAAATATCAGTGTAAAGCAAAAGTGTTCACACAGATGTCAGGAAATCTGTCCAAAAAGATAGGAACTCCGGATCTGGTCGTTTTATTTACAAATACTGTTTCGCACAAAATGGTGCGGTGTGCAGTGGAGGAAGCAGGCCGCTGCAATGCAGAGATCATCCGCTGCCATACAAGCAGCAAAAACGCACTGGAAGATATCCTGGAAACTGCCTGTGCAGCAGTGTAAAAACGATCAGCTTCAAAAGAGCAAGATAGAAGAGAAATATAGAAAAATGTACAAAAAAGAGAGTATACGATACGAAATATGTATGGTATACTCTCTTTTGATATGAAAAAATGAGGGATGAGGGACATGAACATCAGAAAAAACTATAATCATACATTGAATGCCTGTTACCTTGGCTATATTACCCAGGCAATCGTGAACAATTTTGCACCGCTTCTGTTTCTGACATTTCAGAGTACATATGAGATTTCGCTGGATAAGATCGCACTTTTGGTATCCTTTAATTTTGGGGTGCAGTTGATTGTGGATCTGCTGGCCGCAAAATATGTGGACAAGATCGGATACCGCAACAGTGTGGTGGCAGCACATATTTTCGGAGCAGTTGGCCTGGTGGGACTGGCAGTGTTTCCGTCCGTTTTTCCGGATGCGTATGCAGGACTGCTTCTGGCAGTATTTTGTTATGCAATTGGAGGCGGATTGATCGAGGTGCTGATCAGTCCGATTGTAGAATCTTGTCCGACAGAGCGAAAGGCTGCTGCGATGAGTCTTCTGCATTCTTTTTACTGTTGGGGGCATGTAGGCGTGATTCTGATCTCGACTGCATTTTTTGCCATTGCGGGGATTGAGAACTGGAGGATACTGGCTGTGATCTGGGCAATCCTTCCGGCGTTGAATGCAGTATATTTTGGAATGGTACCGATTCAGGCAGAAGAGGAAGACGTTGAGGGAATTCCTGTGCGAGAATTATTTAAAATGAAAATTTTCTGGGTGTTGGTACTGCTGATGATCTGTGCAGGAGCATCTGAACAGGGAATGTCCCAGTGGGCGTCAGCATTTGCAGAATCAGGGCTGCATGTAGAAAAGGCAGTCGGGGATCTGGCGGGACCATGCCTTTTTGCACTTTTGATGGGAAGTTCAAGACTGCTCTATGCGAAGATGAGTGAGCGGATCTCATTGCCAAAAATGATGCTCTCAAGCGGGATTTTGTGCATTGTGAGTTATCTGCTTGCCGCATTGTCTCCAAATCCGGTGCTGGCGCTGCTGGGATGTGGGCTTTGTGGATTTTCTGTGGGCGTATTCTGGCCGGGAACCTTTAGTATGGCTGCAGCATCCTGCCCGAAAGGCGGTACGGCATTGTTTGCACTTCTGGCACTTGCGGGAGATCTTGGGTGTTCTTCCGGTCCGGGAGTGGTAGGCGTTGTATCAGGAGCATTTTCAGAGAATCTGAAGGCAGGACTTTTGGCAGCAATCGTATTTCCGGTTCTGCTGATCATTGGACTGCAATTGTTGAAAGAAGGAAGTCGAGAGAGAGGGGAAGTAAGATGAAAAAAGAGATGACAAATGATATGACTGTCGGAAGCCCGGCAAAGCTGATCATTCAGTTTATGATTCCGATGTGTCTGGGAAATGTGTTCCAGCAGTTTTACAATATTGCGGATTCCATCATTGCAGGGCAGTTTTTGGGTGTCAATGCTCTGGCAGCAATCGGAAGTACCGGTTCATTGATGTTTTTTGTGACAGGATGGCTGCAGGGACTGACCAGTGGATTTGCAATTCTGGTATCGCAGTGGTTTGGAGCAAAAGATATGAAACGGATGCGACATTATGTGGCAATGTCCATTTACCTGACGATTGCGTTTGCTGTGGTGATGACGATCGGATTTGAATTTGCCAATGAGCCGATCCTGCGTCTGATGAATTCCCCGGAAAATCTGATGAAAGATATCAAAGGATATATGGCGGTGATTTACGGCGGTCTGATCGTCACAGCGGCATACAATGCGCTTGCGGCAATTTTAAGAGCCCTGGGAGATTCCAAATCGCCATTGTATTTTCTGATCATTTCGGCGATCATTAACGTGATCCTGGATATTGTATTTATTGTGAATTTCGGGATGGGAGTGGAAGGCTGCGGATATGCGACTGTGATCGCACAGGCAATTTCCGCACTTCTGTGTCTTGTATACATTGCGAAAAAATTTCCGATCCTGCGGCTTAGGGAAGAGGATTTTAGGATTTCCTGGCAGAGTATGGGACGGCTTCTTGCTCTGGGAATTCCCATGGGACTGCAGTTTTCTATTACGGCGATCGGAACAATCATCGTGCAGGGGGCGGTCAATATTTACGGAGCGGTATATATGGCAGGATTTTCAGCTGCAGGAAAACTGCAGAATATTATTGTGACAGTATTTACTGCGTTTGGCGCCACAGTTGCCACATATGTGGGTCAGAACCGCGGAGCCGGGAAAATGGATCGTGTACACAAAGGGGTAAAATATACACAGATCATGGTTCTTGCGTGGAGCGCGGTCACAATGGTTCTAGTGTATTTCCTCGGAAAAGAGATGACACTGCTGTTTGTAAGTGGAACAGAAACAGAGGTGCTTCATGCGGCAGGAATTTATTTCCATGCAGTATTTTGGGCATATCCGTTTTTAGGAAGTATTTTTATCTATCGAAATGCGCTGCAGGGAATGGGCTACGGTCTTGTTCCGATGCTTGGTGGTGTGTTTGAACTGGCGGCAAGAGCGCTGATCGTACTTTTGGTGGCAGGAAAGACGAGCTTTTTCGGTGTTTGCCTTGCAGATCCGGCGGCATGGATCTCAGCATTGATTCCATTGATTCCGTATTACATTTATGTGATGAAAAAATATGAAAAGCAGAAACAGCTGGAGGGATAGTGCATAAGAGAGGAGACAACAGGTGGAGAACATTCATCTGTTGTCTCTTTTTTGTCAGTTGTGTTGTGAAATGTGCAAGTTGTGCAAAAAAACTCAAAAATAAAAAGAAATGTGGTAGAGTGTGGATATAGAAAGCCGGTCATAGGGGCAGGTGCGCATATAAGGAGGTGAGAAACGTGATGAACTGGTGGATGGAAAAATGGAATCATTTCGAAAAGAAGCATCCGAAGCTTTCCAAATGGATATATCAGATTGCATTTTTTTTTATTCAGCATGGGAGTGACCATAGTCCAGTATTTGTTTTTTACATTTATGCCGGGTATTCTTGGAGAAAAACTGGCCGGAACAGAATTTATGTGGCCACAGGTGCCGATGAAGATTGCAGGAGTGGAATTTACATGGAGCTTATTGGGGTATAATGTCTTGAGAGATGCATCTGGTGCGGTGCTGATCGGTGGAGGACTCGGATACTTTATCAGCTATGAAGTGGGCTCATTTGTTGCACAGTGTATCAATTTTCCGCTGCAGAGAAATGTTACATTTAAAAGCCACGGAAATCCTGTATATCAGGCAATAGCGTGGATTTTGATTTCGCTGATCTGCAACGGATTCAACAATCTGTGGATGCCGATCGCATCGGCTTTGGTTCCGCCGGCAATATATAATATTCTTGTGACATTTGTCACAGGAGGCGTGTCCATGGTTATATTCTTCTTTGTATTTAAGATTATCTTTCCAGAAGGAGAGACAAAAAAGAAGTAATATAAAATACAGAACGGAAAGAGGAGAAAAGGTTTATGAAAGAAAAGAAAGGCTGGAGTGTCGAACGGATTGCGAAAACCGCAGTTCTGACCGCAGGGATTTTGATCGTGATTGCAATTGTCGCATCTATGATCTTCAAAAATCCGATAGGAGCGAACGTAAGATTAATTACAAGATTAATTTTCGCAGGAACAGTAGTGACTGCTGTTTTTATTCTTGCAATGTGGATTTACAGGGCAAGAAAAAATAAAAGAATGTTGAAAATCTTTTCGGCATTGTTGTGTGTATTATTAGCAGTTGTGATAGTTATCAATTTGGCAGTTATGAATTTTTATGTGATGATCAACCAGTTTTTACATAGAAATACAGCAGATCCAGAAACGGTTGTCAATGAGACACAGGTGGCAAGAGAAGTGACAGAACAGATTGAAGAAGAGGGGCTTGTATTACTTAGAAATGAGAAAAACGCACTTCCTATGACAGAAACAAAGGCAAATGTATTCGGATTTGCATCTGATGCAATCATCTATGGGGGTTCCGGATCCGGAGCAGCGGATGAAAGCAAAAATGTCAATTTAAAGACTGCACTGGAAAATGTGGGAATCGAAGTAAATGAAGAACTGTCAGATTTCTACAAACAAAAAAATGATGAAGCAAAGGCAAAAAACGGAGTTACAATCGCATTGAGTGATTATAGTGTCAAAGAGCCTTCTGTAGACAATTATGAAAATGGACTTCTGGAACATGCAAAAGATTTTTCTGATACAGCGATTGTTGTGTTTGGCCGTGCTGGAGGTGAAGGTGCTGATATGCCGATGGATATGGCAGCATACGAAGGCGGTACAGAGGGCAGACATTACATGGAGCTGACAGAAAATGAAGAAGCAATGTTTGACATGGTAAAAGAAAATTTTGAAAAAGTAATCGTGTTGATCAACTCTTCTTCTCCGATGGAATTGGGATTCCTTGAAAATGAGAAAGTAGACGCTGCAATGTGGATCGGTGGACCTGGATCCGTTGGGTTACAGGGTGTTGCCAACGCACTTTGCGGAGAGGTAAACCCATCCGGCCGTCTGGTAGATACCTATGCTTATGATGCAACTTCAAGTCCGGCATACATGAATATCGGTGATTTTACTTATACAGGAACAGAACATGAAAATGGCGGAATGCTCGGAGGCGTGGCACCATACAAATTCATGAATTATCAGGAAGGTATTTATGTCGGATACCGTTATTATGAAACTGCCGCACAGGATGGTTATATTAATTATGAAGAAACAGTACAGTATCCATTTGGATATGGTCTGTCATATACGACATTCGAGCAGAAGATGGGTGAACTTTCTGCAGATGGAGATTCTATCAGTGTTGATGTTACTGTTACAAATACAGGAAAAGTTCCTGGAAAAGAGGTTGTTCAATTATACTATACTCCACCATATACAAAGGGTGGGATTGAAAAATCACATGTTGTTCTGGCAGCATTTGACAAAACAGATGTGTTGAAACCGGGCGAAAGCCAGACACTTACACTGTCCTTTATGAAAGAAGATATGGCAAGTTATGATTACAAAGATGCAAAAGCCTATGTTCTGGAAAAAGGGGATTACGCGATCAAATTGATGAAAAACAGTCATGATGTCATTGATCAGCGTACATACAAAGTAAAAGAAACTGTGGTCAATAGAGAAAGTGACCTTGTAGAAGCAACCAACCAGTTTGATGATGTGGCTGGAGATATTACTTATGTAAGCCGCGCGGACTGGGAAGGTACAATGCCAAAAGAAAAGGCAAAGGATCAGGCTCCATCTAAGGAAGTACTCAAAGCATTACAAAATACAAAGGTTGAGACAGATCCGGACGCAGAGGATATTGTATTCAAAAAACACGGACTGACTCTCAAAGATGTAAAAGGATTACCATACAATGATCCAAAATGGGAGCAGTTGTTAGAGCAGTTATCGATCAAAGATATGGAACAGCTGATCGGAATGAGCGGATGGCAGTCAGTTCGGATCGGATCTGTCGGAAAACCGGAGGTATTGGATGTAGACGGACCGGCAGGACTCAACGGACTGATTAACGGAACAAAAGGAAATCAGTATACAAGTGCGGTTGTAGTGGGCTCAACATGGAATACAGAGTTACCGGAAGCATTTGGTGAGGCTTTGGGTGATGAAGCGTATGCGAACAAAGTATCTGGAATTTATGGTCCGGCTATGAACATTCATCGTACACCATTCAGCGGAAGAAACTTTGAATATTATTCAGAGGATGCATTATTGTCCGGTAAGATGGGAGCAGCAATGGTTCGCGGCTGCAACGAGAAAAATGTGTATACCTATAT